>SDBU01006463.1_pt1 | contig 13764 bp, 13 predicted proteins | sample 2277071 | NCBI WGS metagenome assembly SDBU01 (sample SAMN10397929, study PRJNA504765) | marine sediment metagenome | isolation source: marine sediment core GS08_GC12, 126 cmbsf | place: Arctic Ocean: Gakkel Ridge, Loki's castle | collected 2008
ACGCCAAAACTCGGCTAACCGCCTCAAACAGTTGGCATTTTCTGACGCTCCGCTTCACTAAGGAACTCTGACAAAAACGGTCAAAGTCGCTCAACTGTACGTTCTTCGACAGGCTCCTAGGCTGCCATACGGCTGACTTTTATGACGTGCTTGACCTTCTTTACAGCTCTCATAATATTTCCAAGGTGTTGTGCACCAGATACAGACAGTGTAAAGTAACAGTCCGCCCGTCTGTCCGCCCGCGTTTTCACATTGGCGTCCAAGATATTTGCCTCAGCCTCGCTTAACACCGTCGTAATGCTTGCCAGTAGCCCCATTCTATCGTGGCAAAGAATGTGAATCGTCACCGGGTACAGTTCGTCGGTGTGCGGGGCCCAGTCGAGTCCGATCCGACGTGCCGGATCCATGTTCAAGGCATGCGGGCACGTCTTACGATGAACTGTAACCCCTTGGCCCCTCGTTATGTAGCCCACCACAGGATCACCAGGCAGGGGATTGCAGCACTTGCCGTAACGAATTAGAATGTCATCTAACCCCTTTACCAGAATGCCCTTTTTGGGTCTGGGCTTCTTGCCCCGGACACGGTCTTTGAGCTTGTCAACAATGGTGTCTTTCTTTTCCCTGAGTTCAGACTTGGGGACAAAATATCGAACTACCTGCAAGGGAGTGGCCTTGCCGTACCCCACCCCGGCGAGCAGGTCATCGGACGTTTTGTAGCCAAGCTCCTGAACAGCCTTTTCTATTTCGCCCGATTTTAGATACTTATTCAAACTCAGGTGGTATTTTCGAAAGGCCTTCTCGCACATCTCATGCCCAAGTGCCAGGCTCTGTTTTCTTTCCTCCGTTCTGATGTGCTGGCGTATCCGCGAGCGAGCCCTTGTCGTCTTGACAAAGTTGAGCCAGTCTTTGCTGGGCGTGTGATTGGCAGATGTGATAATCTCAATACTCTCTCCGGTCTTCAGCTCATATTTCAAGGGTACCAGGCGGCCGTTTACTTTGGCGCCCATACACTGGTTCCCCACCTCGGAGTGGATGGCATAGGCAAAATCAACAGGGTTGGCCCCTTTTGGTAAGCTCAACACGTCACCGTGCGGGGTGAAGACATAGACCTCGTCAGGGAAGAGCTCAATCCGCACGGTTTCCATAAATTCATCCGGATCCTTAACGTATTTCTGCTCCTCCACAAGCTTACGGAGCCAGGAAAAGACCTGGCTTGTATTCTCATCAAGGCTCTCCCCTTCTTTGTATTGCCAGTGGGCGGCAATACCGTCCCTGGCCACGTAGTCCATCTCTTTTGTGCGGATCTGAAGCTCCACGCGCTCACCAAAAGGACCGATGACTGTGGAGTGGAGAGCCTGGTACATGTTGGGCTTTGGAATGCCAATGTAGTCCTTGAAGCGTTTTGGGATCGGCTTCCATATAGAATGTATTACTCCCAGGGTTTCGTAACATTGCTGCACTGTATCAAGAATCATACGGAAACCCAGGATGTCGTAGACATCCTCAAAGCTCACCTGCTGAGCCATCATCTTCTGGTGGATCCCGTAAAAGTGCTTGTGTCGACCCTGAATCTCGCAGCTGATGTGAGCCTCAACCATTTTGTCGCGGATGATTTCCTTGATTGTCTCTATGTGCTCTTGTTGCTCTTCCTTCTTCCTGTCTATCTGTTTTTCGATGTCTCGGTACTCGTGGGGGGAAAGATATATGAACGATATGTCTTCGAGTTCGTTCTTCATCCAAAAAATACCTAGGCGACTGGCAATAGCGGCATAGACATCCATGGTTTCCTGGGATATTCTGAGCTGTTTTTCTTCGGTTTGGAACTTAAGGGTCCGCATGTTGTGGAGTCGGTCGCAAAGCTTTATCAAAATAACGCGTATGTCATCGGCCATGGCCAGAATCATCTTACGGATATTCTCAGCCTGCCGAGCCTCAGAACTCCTGAAGGACAAACCACTCAGCTTGGTCACACCTTCCACTATTCGGGTGACCTGGGGACCGAACATCTCGGTGAGCTCTTCTGCTGTTGCCTTTGTGTCTTCTAAGGCATCGTGCAGCAGACCGGCGGCCACGCTGACCGCGTCCAGCTTAAGTTCGGTCAAGAGGCCGGCAACCTCGAGCGGATGGGACAGATAGGGTTCTCCCGAAAGCCTCACCTGGCCTTCATGGATGCGTGCAGAATAGACATAGGCCCTTTCTACTAGATCTAAATCAGCTTCCGGCAGGTAGGCGCCGATGCGGTCCAGGATGTCAGTGATGCGGATCATGTCCGTTACTAATACTGGCGGCTTCTAAAAAGTCCATCTGCGGCGTTGCGCTTCCTCCTTCGTCATTAGGTAAAGGAAAGTGCCTGAGTAAAAGGAAGTGCCTAAAGTGAGCTAAAGTGCCTAAAGTTAATGTGAACGCCTTCGGCGTTGTCAATCACCAGATTGCGGCCGGGGCCTTCAACAGCATCAGTTTCGAGTTTGCGGCCTACGCTTTGAAAAGCCCCAGTTTCTAGTTTCCAGTTTGCGGCCTGCGCCTTGAACAGCACTAGTTTCCAATCGACAATCACCAATCAACAATATTAAAAGGCCTCAATACGCCTTTGCAAATACTACTCGCCGGTTGCTATTTGCCCCACAGAAAACGCATTTACCAGCCTCGGGCTCTGCCGCCATTGGGATGCAGCGAATAGTCACACGCAGCTCCTCTTTTATCTTTTCTTCGCACCTATTGCCTCCACACCAGTGTGCAAGGACAAATCCTCCGTGTATCTCAGGTCTGTCCTGGTTTTTTGGTGTGAAGAAGGCATAGAAGTCGTCCTTTGAATCAATAGGCACTGAGTTTTCTTCTCGAAATAGCAAGGCTCGATCAAAGAGGTTCTTCTGGATGTCACTTAGGATCGCAACGACTGTCTTAACAAACTCGTCACGGCCAATGGATTCTCTGTCTTTCGGGTCCCTGTCTCTTCTGCCCACAAAGACTGAGTCTTGGGCAATATCCCTCGGCCCTATCTCCACGCGCAGTGGGATCCCTTTCTTTATCCAGTCCCATCCCCTGCCACCTTTTTCTCTGTCATCGATCTCCACAACGATTTTGCGGTCATGGTAGCGCTGCTCCCTCAATTCACGGGCCAGGGCGTGGGTGTAGTCAATAACGGAACTCTTATGCTCTTCCTTTTTTGCAATGGGCATGAGAACCACGTGAGCCGACGCAATTGCAGGCGGCAGCACCAATCCATTGTCATCGCTGTGGGTCATGATGATGGCACCAATCAGGCGCGTAGAAACACCCCAAGATGTGGTCCATGCATATTGTTCCGTTTCCTGGGCCGACTGGTACTTAATCTCAGAGGCCCTGGCGAAATTTTGCCCTAGAAAATGGGATGTCCCGGACTGAAGGGCCTTTCGGTCCTGCATCATGGCTTCCAGGCTATATGTATTAACCGCCCCCGGAAACCGCTCGGCCGCTGTTTTCTCGCCCTTGATCACTGGGATGGCAAGATAGTCTTCAGCCAACTTCGCATAGACATCTAACATCTGAAGAGTTGTCTCCATAGCCTCCTGCTCGCTGGCATGCGCCGTGTGCCCTTCCTGCCAAAGAAACTCACTGGTCCTTAAAAAGATGCGAGGCCTCATTTCCCATCTGACCACGTTGCACCACTGGTTGATAAGCAATGGCAGATCCCGGTAGCTCGTGACCCACCTGGAAAACGACTCTCCTATGATAGTCTCAGAGGTGGGCCTCACAACAAGGGGTTCGTCAAGGGGCCCTGCGGGTATAAGGCCCCCATCTTCGGCTGCTTCTAAACGATGATGGGTAACAACAGCACATTCTTTGGCAAATCCTTCCACATGCGCAGCCTCTTTTTCAAGAAACCGCATTGGTATCAACAGGGGGAAATAGGCATTCTTGATCCCGTGTTCCTTGAACATGCCGTCCAGAACGTCCTTAATGTTCTCCCACAGGGCATAACCCCAGGGCTTAATGACCATACATCCCCTAACAGGTGAGTTTTCAGCCAGATCAGATGCCTTGATCACCTGCTGATACCATTCCGGATAGTCTTCGTCCCGCCTCGGTGTTATCGCAACCCTGTCTTGTTTGCCCATATCATCTCCTCGAGATCCTCCACTTCTTCAAGCAGAGTCTCAACCAGTACGTCTTCTGCTACCTTGCGCACCACCTTGCCCTTTCTGAACAGCACCCCGTGTCCCTTGCCGCCAGCAATTCCTATGTCGGCCTCTCGGGCCTCCCCTGGTCCGTTCACAACGCATCCCATGATGGCAAGCTGCACAGGCGTGGTCTTGGTGATCAGTGCCGACTCCACGCGTTCCACCACTTCCACCAGGTCGATTTCACACCTGCCGCAAGTCGGACACGAGACAATGTCTGGACCCCGCTGTCGAATCTTCAACGCCTTTAGGATCTCAAAGCCCACCCGGATTTCATCCGCCGGATCGCGCGTAAGAGAGACACGAATGGTGTCGCCAATACCCTCAGCAAGAAGGATACCAATGCCAATAGCTGACTTCACCGTGCCTGAGACCAGGCTGCCGGCCGCAGTCACGCCCACGTGCAAGGGCAGATCGGTTTGAGAGGCCAGAAGCCGGTATGCTTTGACGGTGCGGGGCACATCTGATGCCTTGACAGAGAGCTTGATATCGTGAAAATCAAATGATCTCACCAGTTCCACATGGCGCAGGGCGCTCTCTGCCATAGCCTCTGGCGTAGCCGACCCGTGTTTCTTGAGAAGATCCTTTTCAAGGGAACCCGCATTGACACCTATGCGGATTGCAACGCCTTCGGCTCGGGCCAGTTCGGCAACGGCCTTGACTTTCTTGGGTCCTCCAATATTACCCGGGTTGATCCTGAGGGCATCAGCCCCGGCCCTGACAGCGGCAAGGGCCAGTCGGTAGTCGAAATGAATGTCGGCAATAAGAGGTATGGAAATCTGCTCTTTGATAGGCGCAATGGCCTCTACAGCCGCCTGATCCGGCACTGCGACTCGAATAAGCTCACAGCCTGCGGCCTGAAGCCGATGAATCTGCGCCACGGTTGCACCGATATCGTGGGTGAAGGTGTCGGTCATGGATTGCACGGTGATTGGGGCCCCACCGCCCACCTTCACGCCACCGATCGATATCTGCCGGGTTGGTTTGCGATTGGCAATGAAGGACATGTATTTTATAATATTCAAAAACTACAAATAATCAAGCTCAGTGTACGAAAACAGGGAACATCCAGCACTGATGGTCTCGTAAAAAGTCCGATCCTGCAGAAGCCGGGGGCTTGTCGGGCGGCAGACTTTACTTCTATGCGGGTTCATGATAAACAAGCAGCCTAACTCTTCAAAACGATTGAAAAAGTTTTTGCCGCTGACCTACGCAGACGGACACAGACAAGACAGGTTTTTTTTGGCGTGTCTCAATCAAATTTGATAGACTCGCAAGAAGTCTGAAAACGGACGGCAAAGTAAAAAGCTCCAGGTACAAGGCGCGCAAATCTTGAGGAATGAGGCGTACTTTTCGTACGCCGCAATGACGAAAGATGAAGCGCAACACCGTAGATGGACTTTTTACGAAGCCGTCAAATTTGGCCCAAGAGAAAAGATGAAACAATTCGAAATAGCTCTGTCTTTGACCTTGATGATTATCCTCCAGGGTGGCTGCGGGACGACGAATGTCACTTTCCAGGGATATGCACCGGAAGACATTAGGCGTATATTTATCGGCACATGGCAAGGTAAGCATTTGGATCGTGAAGAGAATTTGTTGCGTACGTGGGTACAGAATCGTTCAAAGGACGGAACGTATACGATTATCTTTTTCGAACATACTGAAAAAGGAATTTACGAATCTAGACAAGAAGGCAAATGGTGGATTGACGGTGATAGGTTCTACGAAATTGCCACGGATGAAATGAAGAAGCCCGATGTGTACAAATTCGAAATACTGAGTGAAGATGAAATTCGTTTCAACAGTGTTGTGAAGGATTACGAGTTTATTGATAAAAGAGTGGATGCTTTTCCGCACGGCACATTGATTTAACCAAAGGGCCGCATTGGTCGAGGAAAATAAATACTCCTTAACTGATCGAAGAAGTTAATAAGTTAGGAACATCCCCCAATTTCACATTTCAACAAATACCAGAACCGGTTGTCGTCTGGCCATCCGATTTGAGGGTTTAAGCACTTGCGTTTACATCGTAAGGGGTGCCAAGTTCTTTTTGTGCGAACCCTATGCTCGTGAAAGAAGTTTGGACGAAATCGTGACAATGAATCGGGAATTGATTGTAGTTGTGATGCCGAATGGTTCATTGCAATTGGAATGGACCGATGCTGAAGAAAACATAAACAAAAGCACCAAGTTGTTGCAGGAACAAATATACAAGCGATCCGTTTCTGATCCTGATTCCTGGCTATTGTTTTTGGGCTTTTCCGACAAGCGCGTTCCTCTCTCCCCATCTCTTGCTTATTGGCAAAACCTTACCGGACTATTTGCCCACAAATTAAGCCAGACGCCGGATTTGGAAATCCTTCGTCATAGGATAGATATTTCCGTAGAAGAAGATGAACTCCGTCAACAACTGGATAGTGCTCCGTTAATGACTGGGTCTGAGTATTTGAACAAAGAAGTGATTGAGAGTGTATGGTCAGAACTCAACAAGGAATTTTCACGCACAATCAAGTCCTATGATGGCACTGTCGCAGATTTTTTTGAGACATACAGCCCCAACGTGCACCTAGTCGGCCGCGTGTTTTTCCATCTGGTAGAGAATAAAAACAATGGTTACCCATTTGCCTTTTTGGCGACCTATTCGACCAGGCTAAGCAAACAAGGAAAGTCAAAACATCTTCCTCTCAAATTCGCCCTGGAAGAATATGGAAAAGACAGTAACAAACTGCTGGAGCTTCTTGCTACTGTCCATCTAGCCGCAAAACAAAGCCCTTTCATTGCGCAGCTTCTTGAAACCGGAGAGTTGTTCCACCCTCTGGCCTGGTCCGCAGAGGAAGCCTTCTCGTTTTTGAAAGAAATACCGATTTATGAAAAATCCGGGATTTTGTGCAGAATTCCCAACTGGTGGAAAGGCAACACCTCAAGCCTGAGGCTTAGTATCAGTGTTGGTGATTCTCAGCCATCTTTTGTCGGCATGGATGCCATTTTGAAGTTTAATGCGCAGTTGCTTCTTGGGGATGTACGGATTTCAGAAAAAGAAGCCAGACAATTGCTACGAGAATCAGAGGGACTTGCCTATATAAAGAACAAATGGGTGGCGGTAGATCCGGAGAAACTCAGGCAAACGCTTGATGCTTATGAAAAGGCAAAAAGAATGATGGAGGGAGACGGCCTTAGTTTGAGAGATGCGCTACGCCTACAGCTCAACCCGAAGGGGATATTGGGTGCTCGCGCCGAAGGGGCGGACACTAGCGTGTCAAATGGAGAATGGTTGGAATCGGTAATTCAAAAACTGCTCAACCCGGATTTGATCACATTTATAAAACCTGACAGGACGTTTAAGGCGGAACTCAGAGAATATCAACAAAAAGGATTGAACTGGCTTCACTTCCTCCATTCACTACAGTTTGGGGCGTGTTTGGCTGATGATATGGGCCTGGGTAAAACAGTCCAGGTACTGGCTTTCTTGAATGTCATAAAATCCAAGAAGCCAGGCAGGTCCAGCCTTCTGGTAATACCGGCATCCCTTATTTCCAACTGGGTAAATGAAATCCAACGTTTTTCCCCCAGTATCAATTTTTTTGTCGCTCATCCGGAAGGGCATACGACTAAAAAAGTCGAGGCCAAAGACAAGAAATCCCTGGATTCGTATGATCTTGTAATAACCACATATGCTTTGGCTCAAAAATATGAATGGCTTCAGTCATATTCGTGGGCCTATGTTATCCTTGACGAAGCACAGGCCATAAAGAATCCGGGGACAAAACAAACAAGGGCGATAAAAAAGTTTGTCGCCCAAAATAGAATCATAATGACAGGAACACCCATTGAAAATCGGCTGTTTGATCTATGGTCTTTATTCGATTTTTTGAACCCGGGGCTGTTGGGAAATGCCAAGGAGTTCAGCGCGTTTTCAAAAAAACTAAACAAAGATCGATCAGGCTATTCGAGATTGCGGAAACTTATCAGTCCTTACATCTTGAGACGTCTAAAAAGCGATAAATCGGTTATTTCCGATTTGCCGGACAAGGTAGAGATGAAAACATATGCCCCTCTCAGCAAAAGGCAAATCGTTTTGTATCAAGCATTGATTAGTAGTATAGAAAAAACGATTGCCGAAACAGAGGGAATCCAAAGGAAAGGAATGATCCTGACTTCCTTGATGAAATTCAAGCAGATTTGTAATCACCCGGATCAATATCTTGGAACCGGTGGATACGAAGAAAACAACAGTGGAAAATTCGCCAGGCTTCGTGAAATTTGCGAGACCATATATGACAAAAGAGAAAGCGTGTTGGTTTTTACTCAGTTCAAGGAGATCACGGAGCCTCTTTACACGTTTCTTGAAGGCATATTTAAGCGAAAAGGGCTAATATTGCACGGAAGCGTGCCTGTAGGCAAAAGGAAAAAGATTATTGAGCGATTTCAAAGCCCTGAATATGTTCCGTTTATGGTTTTGTCGTTGAAAGCAGGCGGTGTTGGTTTGAATTTGACTGAGGCAAACCATGTAATTCATTTTGACCGGTGGTGGAACCCTGCCGTCGAAAATCAAGCCACCGACCGTGCGTTTAGGATCGGGCAGAAGAAGAATGTTATCGTGCATAAGTTTTTGACAAAAGGCACCGTAGAAGAAAAGATTGATATGATGCTGGAAGAAAAGTCCAGATTGTCACAAGACGTTATTGCCAGTACAGGGGAAGGCTGGATAACCGAAATGAAAAATGATGAATTAATGGATCTTTTCAAGCTCACATTATAAAATCGCTACACGATTTCATATAACGCGGCTTTGCCGTTGGTAGAACGGGAAGTGGGAATTGCTATACAATTTCTCTAAAGCTAGAAAACATAGGGGGGATTATGAGTTATTGGGGTTTCCCGCGTTACGTATCTGTTGGAGAAAAGAGGGCAAAGGCAGCTAGAAAGTTAAAACAACTCCTGAAGAAAAACCCTGACATTAAGCCGATTGTCCTTGAAGGCAACACTATTGCCCGTACTTGGTGGGGCAAAACATGGAACGTCAATCTTGAGCGATACGCAGATTACAGCAACCGCATAGGGCGTGGACGCAGTTATGTTCGCAACGGGGCGGTGTTGGATTTCCAGATAAAATCGGGCGAAGTGAAATCGCTGGTGCAGGGAACCCGGTCACAGCCGTATTCCGTTGTTATTAAGATAAAGGGGATAAGCAAGACTATCTGGAAAGACATCAAAGAGGCATGTGGAGGCAAATTGGACTCGCTTTCCGAGTTGTTAACAGGCAGGTTCCCCAAGGTATTGGGAGAGATCTTTATGGCCCAAGGGACAGGGCTGTTCCCATCGCCAAAGGAGATCGATTTCAGTTGCAGTTGCCCGGATTGGGCTTATATGTGCAAGCATGTGGCTGCCACGCTTTACGGTGTTGGGGCAAGACTGGATGAAGACCCGAGCCTCTTTTTCAAGCTGAGAAAGGTTAAAGTTGGCGACCTAGTGACGCAGGCCGTGGAAGACAAGACCAAAAAACTGCTTAAGAAGGCAAAGAAGAAAAGCGCAAGGGTTATTGACGACTCAGACCTGGCGAGTGTATTCGGCATCGAGATGGAAACTCCTGTAGCGTCCGGCAAGAAAAGCGCGAAAACCGCCGGACAAACATCGAGTAGGAAGAAACCGTCAAAACCGGTCGCCAAAAAGGCTAAAACCGGATCCGTGAGCAGAAAGCCCAGGACAAAAACCGTGTCAAAAAAGGCCACGGCCAAAACAATCTCAAAAACGGTCAAATCAATGGCCGATGCAAAAAAAGCTGCGGCAAAAACCCACGCAAAGGTTTCTCCAAAAAGACGGGCAGCGACAAAACCGGTAAAGAAGGTTCCTTCCAAAAGGCCCGCCGCAAAGAGACATGCAAAGTTGTCTGCATTTGACGAGGTAGTGAAAATTGTCAGAAGAAGCAGAAAAGGCATTACCGTGGCCCGGATTAGAGAAAAAACACGGCTGGATGACAAGCAGATACGGAATTTTGTCTACAAAGCCAAGAGACAAGGCAAAATCAGGAACGTGAAAAGAGGCGTTTACAAGTCTGCATAGAACCAACGGTTTTCGCTTTTTCTTAAAGAACGGGGTCACCTTGATTAGGGGTTAGGAGAACTCCATTAATCACAGATCAAGGTTTGACCCCAAAATACAACACAGAAGTCGGACTTTTTGCGAAGCCGTCTTGATTGCCAGTTGGTATTTGACGAAACAAACTATGTGAATGAAACGATGAAAAAAGAGCGTATAACCTCCCACTTCACATGGATTCGGTGGCTGGTCTTCCCTCACCAGCGAGTGGAGCGTTATGCCTTGAACTTGGATATTATAGGAATAACATGAAGGCCAGACAAAAACTCAGAAAAGGAATCATACTGTTCTCCTTTTTTCTATTTCCGGCAATTTTCTATTATTTGTCCCCTGTAGTCATAATTCGAGCCACGCTGAACGGAATTATTAATGGTAGTTTCATCATTTTCTTGCTCATGTTTATTATCTCTCTTGTCCTCGGCAGAGCTTATTGTGGATGGGTATGTCCTGCTGCTGGCTGTCAAGAAGCTATATTCCTATCAAGAGACCAAAAAGTAAAGAAAGGCGACTATATTAAATGGATAATTTGGGTTCCTTGGATTAGTGCTATAGTCATAATTGCAATTAAAGCCGGTGGCTATCATAAAATAGATTTTTTCTATGAGACGAGCCATGGTCTTTCCATAGGAAATTTGCAGGCTCTAATTGCTTATTATATAGTCCTTTTAGTTCTCATTGTCCTTCCCTCTTTTGTTTTTGGGAAAAGATCATTTTGCCACCACATCTGCTGGATGGCAGAATTTATGATAATCGGCAGAAAAATAGGAAATAGACTTTGGTGGCCGTCACTAAGGCTGCGGTCTGAACCCGAGAAATGCAACCATTGTCATACGTGCGTCAATAATTGCCCAATGAGCCTTTCTGTTGAAACCATGGTAAATCAGAACAAAATGGAGAATGCCGAATGCATTCTCTGCGGTACTTGTGTTGATGGCTGTGAGTTTGATGTAATCAAGTTTGCTTTCCAAAGATCAACAGAAGCATAACAATTCTCTTTCAGCCGACGCAAAAAGCCGCGCGGCTGATTAGCGGCGGGTGACAACGATATGAACCAATTTGAAATCAACCAAACCGAATGGGAAAAAATTGAGAACTGGGGAGGTCCTAAATGGGGGGCAGTCTATTTTTCTAAAAAGGACTCAAGAATAATTGTTCCAAAACGATTGAAATGGATGGGATGGACTGTCAATCTCGCTCATACAAAAGGGGTCCTTCTCTTTGTTGGTTGTTTGTTTGGAATTCCCTTTATCGTGATTTTGATTCTTTTAACATTGAAATAACACACTTCACCTAACCACGGCATGCAGCCGACGCTGCCTACCGGGCGGCGCGGCTGATGCCGAACGTTGGGCTGCTTTTGTAGGCCATCCAAAAGCGAGTAAGCAAACATTTACGGACCAGCGCACGCTATGGAGGATCAGATATGCCCTTCTTGTTCAAAGCAATCACTTTTGGGGTGATAACACTGCTGTTGGTGTACGTTTCGCGCGGGTCGTTACGGAGCTTTCGCTTGCACGGCTTTTATCGTTTTTTTGCCTGGGAGATGATAACGGCTCTGGTGATCTTGAATCTGGAGGCTTGGTTTGTCGCGCCTTTGGCCTGGCATCAACTGATTTCGTGGGTTTTACTGGTGCTCTCGCTGTTTTTGGTGATTGAGGGTGTGCGCTTGTTGCGGCTGATCGGCAAACCGGATGCCGAGCGAGCCGACGAAGGCTTGGTAGGGCTGGAGAAGACAACGCAGTTAGTCACGGTCGGCCTGTATCAGTATATTCGGCATCCGCTGTATAGCTCGCTGTTGTGTCTAGCGTGGGGGGCATTCTTCAAATCGCCTTCCTGGATCGGGACTATCTTGGCTTTGGTGGCCAGTCTTTTCCTGACTCTGACGGCAAAAGTGGAGGAAGCTGAGAACAAGCAATATTTCGGGGTGGATTACCAAGCCTATCTAAAGCGCACAAAGATGTTTATCCCCTATGTGTTCTAAAGTAGCCAAGCGATGTTTCGAGGAGACAAGCAGCCCAACCATCGCGTGCAGCCGACTTGCTTCGCAAGCGGCTGACGCTGGCTGTTAGGCGTGCAATCAGGAGTGAAAATGAACCGTTGGGGCATCCCTGACTGGCTCGAAAAGGAAGTGAAGGGGCGAGATAAGGCTTGTGTCTATTGTGGCATCCAGATGATCGAGCAGATGCCTCCACATGGCCCCCGGAAAGGTGTAGCAACACGGGAACACATCATCAATGACGCAAGTATCGTCACTCGTGAGAATGTTGCCAGATGTTGCGTCGCGTGCAATTCAAGCAAAGGTACAAAGAAGCTTTCTGATTGGATACAATCGAGTTACTGTAAAAAGCGAGGAATCAATAAAGACACGGTCGCGGAAGTCGTGAAAAATGCACTGAGAACAACACGGGAGGCTGACGCCTAACAAATCACTGGTGCGGACGCAAAAAGCCGCGCCGCACAGTTCAATCGTTATGTGCAGTGAGGCAAAATAACCACCGATGAAAAAGCGACTTAGAAAAAAATTGCATTTGGGAGAGTATCAAGAATTTGGTTTCAAAGTGCGCTATCGCTTTGTCTCGGATCTCTCCGATGAACAATTCGATAATTTCATCGATACGTTTATTCAGGAATCTATAGAGAGTAATGGACTATCTTTTGGTGGCGGCGGTGACAAGCAAGAATGGAATGGCTTCGTAACACTTGATCGTAGAGGGTCAGCTACAGAAGAACACAAAACTAAAGTCTCGAAATGGCTTGAATCAAATCCAGAAGTTACCGATTTCAAAGTGGACGGCCTAATTGATTCTTGGTACGGAGAAATCACATAACCAACGGATGAACCAGACGGGAATTACTTGCGGATTTTATCGTTAAGGCCCGTGCTAGTTTGAAATGCCTCAGACCCGCTGGTTACCCCTGACGAGGTGACTCCGAGTCGTGATGATAGCGGTACGAACCAATAGGGGCACAGGCGGGTTAACCAGTCCGGGCAGCCTGGTGTCTCAGGTTCGGGCATTGGAGGGGCGATGGATCTCATCGTAACGGGAGTCGTAGCCGGAGTGTTGGGGACGTTGGTGATGGATTCTTTGAATCATCTCTTCGCCCGAACTGGGATGCTCTTGAAAATCGACATTTGGATGATTGGGAGAATGTCCGCGGGGTGGGCACGCGGGCGCTTCCGCTATCGCAATCCAAGCGAAATGGAACAGGTCGCAAACGAGAAGCTCTACGGTTATATCACGCACTACACTATCGGCGTGGGCCTCGCGGTCACGTACGTGGTCGGTTGGGATCTCTTGGTCGGAGGGCCTGCGTCACCGGTATGGGCCCTTGTCTATGGCGTCGCGACGACGGTAGCCTCCCATTTCTTCGTTCTCCCTTCCATGGGACTTGGTGTGTTTGGCAGGCGGTCTCCCGAAGGTATCAGGAGCCCTCTTTCCAGTCTGGCCAACCACCTGTTCTACGGAGTGGGTATGGCGGTCGCGGTTGCACTTGCGTGAGCACCGGG
>SDBU01006464.1_pt1 | contig 13764 bp, 12 predicted proteins | sample 2277071 | NCBI WGS metagenome assembly SDBU01 (sample SAMN10397929, study PRJNA504765) | marine sediment metagenome | isolation source: marine sediment core GS08_GC12, 126 cmbsf | place: Arctic Ocean: Gakkel Ridge, Loki's castle | collected 2008
GTTGCACCGCAACGGGAGGTGCCGCTGCGACAGGAGCAGGTTGCACCGCAACGGGAGGTGCCGCTGCGACAGGAGCAGGTTGCACCGCAACGGGAGGCGCAGCTGCAACGGGAGCAGGTTGCGCAACCGGTACAGGCGGCGGTTGATTCGCAGGAGGGGCGACGGCTGGGACAGCGGCGGGCGTGGTCCCTTGCTCACGCTGTTGGACACGGCTCTGCATGCGCTCTCGGATGGATTGCTGGGTCATGATGCTGCTCATACTTTGTTGTGCGGTGAGGTTGCACCGCTTGATGTGGGGGCATCCCCCGTACTTGGAACAAGACTTGGTATTGGGAGGAAGGGTGAGCGGGTCAACGACTGTGAGCCGAACTTTGTCGATCTTTCTCGCCAAGTCGTCGATTACGGGCCATCGCTGATCGACCTGCTCGCGCGTCACCCGAAGATCAGTCGGTTCAGATTTGAACGGTTTTCTGGAGTGGTAGTAAACCCAACGCAGGTGCACCTCATCGACGCCATAGCGGTCGAGAGCTTGCTTGGCGTACATGAGCCCTTGGATGTTGTTGAGTAAGTCGTCGGGGGTGAGCTTCCAGCAGAAGTCCCCCGTCGTCTTGTGGTCGATGACCCAAGGCATCCCCGTGGGATCGACGAAACCAACATCGACCTTGCCTCGATAGTGGAAGTCGCCAATGCGAACATGGAACTCCCGTTCGATCTCAAGTTCAGGCCCTGGGTATGGGAGATGTCTCAGGCCAGGAATTGCAATCTGACCCACACGCGTATGTGGATTCGGCGGCGTGCCTTTGCCCAGCCACCCCTCCAATACGAAATGTGTCTCCGTGCCCAACGCTGCAGCTGGCCCAGACGGCTCTACGATTCCGCAGATCTTTTCCCACGCCCACCAGCGAATACAATCCTCGCCGGTGCTCAGCTGCGAAGCCGAAAAATACCAGGCCGCCGCTTGTTGCACGGCGCGTCTATTCATTTTCTAACTAGCTCGTCTGCGTCAGTGTTCTTCGTCTCCGTATTCGTCTTCGTCTTCGTCTGTGTCTACGTCTTCGTCTTCGTCTTCGTCTGCGTCTTCGTCTTCGTCTGTGTCTACGTCTTCGTCTTCGTCTTCGTCTTCGTCTTCGTCTTCGTCTTGCCGTTTTGGCGGGCGTGCCATCGATGCTTCAACCGCTCGTCCCAAGAGGACGCAATACCTTTTCGACAACAAGCTGCATGTCCACAGCCCTTTGGAGATCTTGTTGCTTCTTTCTCGACCAACGCTGCGCAGCAGCACTGGTGAGTGAGCTGAACTGCGCCTCGCAGTAGCTCGTCAGCACGAGGTAGCGATCTTGCTTGAGCGCAACCGCAGGACTGGGTCCATCCATCAGCCGCGGAAGATAGACCGCAACCCAGTCAACGTCTTCGCAACCGATGACGTACGCAACAGCGTGCGGGAGATCGGCGCACAAGGCTTCGGGGAGATCGACAATGCCTGCACGGTCAGCCGCCAGTTCAAGGCGCAAGTACAAGCACTGACCGAAGAACCCCCAGAGTTTGGCTTGAGGGTGCACGTCCAGGTACGCCCGGATCGAAGGCTCGTCTTCAAAGCGCATCATCGTTGGCGGTGCTCATCAATAGAGTCTTCTTGATCTGCCGTCAAGATTTTTTCGCGAGCAACACGATTATCTCGCAGAGATGAGTTTCTGTCCTCTTTGTGATCGTCGTGCCATGGTGGCGAACCCCCGTCACCGTGCCCCATGAAGTTCACGTGCTTTGCGACTCTCTATGACACCCGACCTCGCACGTACTCCGGCTGGTCCGAGTTTGTTGAACAACTCAACCGGCCCACCATCACGAGCAACAAGCACTCGGTGATGCTCTACTCCGCCGCCGTCTATACCGACGGCGCGGCGACGCGGAGCAACGCCAACGTCTCGCACGTCTCGATGGGCATCGCTGACCTGGACAACTGCGTCGAGAGCCGCGTCATGGATCTGCTCTGCGAGGTCGCCAACGGGGGGTTAGCGGCCCTTTTCCACACGACGCATTCGTTCGCGGAAGGTGTTGCGCAGGGCAAGTTCAAGTGCAGGATCATCTTCCCCTTTGACCGCATCGTTGAGCCCGACGAATGGGATCGAGTCTGGGCTGGACTGCGCGAATTCTGCATCCAACTCGCTGGTTGTGAAATCGATCCGGCGTGCAAAGATCCATCGCGTTCGTACTTTTTTCCGTCGGCTCCGCGCGCCGAGGATTGCATGGTCGAAGAGTTTCAAGGACTTCCGTTGGAGGTCGACATGCTTATCGAACTTGCACCGCCCGATGCCGCGCGGACCTCCTTTCAAGCGCCGTCGCCTGAAGCTCTTTCGAGGATCGAATCGTCAACTCGTTTTCAACTCGCACGTGCATTCCTGTCGACGTACGAAGCGGCGGTCGAAGGCGACGGCGGCGACCATCGGACCTTCCGAGCAGCCTGCGTCGGAAACGACTTCGCGCTGACAAAGGAGGAATTCTGGCCCCTGCTGCTCGAATACAACACCCGCTGCATCCCTCAGTGGCCAGAAGACGAACTCGAAAAGAAGCTCGACAACGCGATCCAGTACGCAGGGATGCCGCAAGGCTGGCGACTGGTCGATGAAGGAGCCGACGATGCAGTCACCGTCGATGACATCACCAAGTTGATCGCCAAGCTACAAAAGAGCGAAAGCAGGGCTCCAACAGGACGCATCATGCGAGCGATGGTGGGAGGACTCCCGCTCACGGGGCGCAAACCATCAGACACTTTGTGGAGCATCAGCGACACCCTCGCGCAAGCATTTCCTCAAGCTGCTCCCAAGCAGCTGGCACAGCTGTTCGAGACTTCCATCGAGGCCACCGATCACCGCGACATCAACCTCGATGCGTTCTCGACACTGATCAAGGGACAGCAGGAAGACCTCCAAGCCGTCGGAGCAGCCAGTCGATTGCAGATCCACGACGCCGTGGCTTCGCGGTACTCCCAGGCGTTTCGCGCCATCGGAGTGATGCGGCGCACGCCCTACACCGACGAGGAGTTGGAGACCTTCAAGAAACAGTTTCCAAACCCCGGCGAAAGCAACCAGCTCTGGATCGTGCGGCACGACGCCACTCATTATTTTCGAGTCGGTGACCAATACGTAGGCCCGTTCAACAAGGACAGCTTCAACGCGGGCAAGACCCTGCTGTCGCCTTCGAAGGTCGACTTCGACGAGTACAGCGAGCGAGGCAAGAGACCACGATCGATGCTCTCCCTCGTCGACGAGTACGGCACCGTCGCCCACAAAGTCATCCTCGACATGACCGCCCAGAAGTCCTCGTACGACGCCGAGACCTTCACAATGATCGAGGCACCGTGCCCGCGTCGGGACATTGAGCCGCAGTACCATCACAACGTAGACCGCTGGGTGAGTGCCTTGTGCGGAGGCAACAACGAGCTATACGCCCGCTTCCTGGATTGGCTCGCGTGCGTTCCCAAGTTGGAGCAGCCGATATGCGCCCTCGTAGTCTACGGCGCAGCACAGACGGGCAAGAGCCTCCTCGGCTCAGCCCTCGCAAGGCTGTACACCACTTCAGGCCCTACCGAGATCGAAGACATCGTCGGCAATTTCAACTCCATGCTCGCCGAGTGCCCCGTCGCGCTGGCGGATGAGACGGTGCCCCGGGAAGCTGGCAAGCCAAACACTCGGTTGCTGCGCAAAATCATCACGCAGCACGATCGCACGTTCCGCCGCAAGAACATCCCCGACGCCAAGCTCATCGGTGCGCTCCGGCTGGTGATGACCTCGAACAGTCTCGAAGGCCTCATTTACCAACACGACGAACTGAACGACCACGACATCGAAGCATTGTGCGAGCGCTTCTTGCTCGTCCACGTCAAGAACGATGCCGCGAAGATCTTTCTGGACAGTCTCAGCCCTGAAGCTCGGTACAACATCACCCACTATACGGCGATTGCCGAGCACGTACTGTGGCTGTGGAAGAACCGGCAAGTCACACACGGTAAACGCCTCCTCGTCGAAGGCTTCCAGGACTCCGAGCTGGCCATGGCACTCAAAGCCGGAACGGGCCTTCGACCCGAGGTCATCGAGTTCGTCGCCGAGTGGCTCGTCAATCCCCAGAAGATCGTCAAGCCCAACCACCTACCTACGACCCATCAACTTCCCGACGGACGCGTCGTCGCCCTCATGAGCGCCAAGACGCTGAAGGAGCACTGGGAGTCGCTGCTCGGTGACAAAGCCAAGGTACCGCGCCTGCGAAACCTGACACGGGCCCTGGAGGCGCTATCGGTGACGATGCATCGCATCGGAACACGAACTTACGACGAGTTGGATCTCAAGGCGATCCGCAAGTACGCCATCGACTTGGGCATCGACGGGGGGGAATTTGACGAGGGGATGCGTCGCCTCGGGCTCACCTCGGTGACGGTTGGCCTTGTCTAATGGACCGAGCCGTCCTTTTGAGACGCAGTCTCATCCCACTTCTCACCGGTCGCTTCTTCGTACTCGTCCTTCTTCCAGTCGGGATGTTCCGGTTCGACATAACGGCCGAGTGCTTCAGAAAAATACGCACCGATCGGAAGACAGTCGATCTCCCCTCCTTCCAAATGCGGAATTCCGCACTTGGAACACGGGTAGTACCCCATAAGTTCCAGCTCGCGTCTCGCTTGGTATTCATCCTCAGAAAGCTGAGTGAATGCCGACTCCAGTAATTTTTGGACACTCTCCCAGGTCGTTCGCATCGACCGGGAACGATGAACTCGACCGAGCAGCTTCTTTCGTCGATGTGCTCGATGCTCTTCCTCCGTGCGCGGAACCTTTTGAGATTCCGCTTGCGCTTGATGCTCCGAACTCTCCTTAGAAGGACGCGCCATCATGCCCAGTAAAAGACCTGAGGTCGCACCGAACAAACTACCGGCACACGAATAAGCAACTCCTTTGACAAGGCGGCGGATGAGCATGGGCATCAGAATACGCTACAGTCGGATCCGATGGTCAAGAGGTACTTCTTCGGCATCTTGAGGTGCCGCTACTGCAAGAGGCGCATGTACGTCTCAAAGAAGTCGTATCAGCAAAACCCGTTCTGTTCCGAGTGTCTGCCGGAGCGCTTGGTCAAAGCCGCAGCGGCGGATCCTGTCGTCGGGTGGAACGACCTCGGCGACGGTTACGTCCGCCCGGTGCGTCTGTCCGATCTCCAAAAGACCTAACTGATCACGAGACGACCGCAGGCGGGTTTCATTGCATAACCCACGCAACGAGCGCGACGCTGTAGTCGGTCGCGAGTCCTGTATACAGCGAACACCCCCCTGAAAGCGACGTGCCGCGGACGAGCACGTCACCATTGTGCAACGTCTGTCCAAATGTCGCCATGACTTGGTGGACGCTCGCGGGAATCGTAGTGGCACCTGAACCAGGAATGTTGAGGAAGGCGTACACAGGGCCTCCCAGGACAGTGGCATCGGCAAACCCCGTCATGTTGACAGCCAGACGAAAGACGCCTCCCACAACGCCCTCCGGCGCTGCTGAGAAGTCCGACAGCGGAGGCGACAGCAGGGCAGGGAGGTCGGTGATGTCGATGGGCCCAAACAGATCGAGGCTCGTGATCCCAACCTCGTTCACGATGACGATCGGCGCTGGGAGCATCTCGATGCGCTCGCCAAACTGCGACGACGGGATGGCGTATCGACCAGGAACAACCCAGACCTCGTCGATGAGCACCGAACCGGTACCGTTCACGCTGTCGGGGTTGATCGATACAGAACCAGCTCGGTTGGTAGGGTTGACACGAACCTGTACCCATCGCGTTTCCCATTCACCGTCAGGTGTTGGCGTGGGGTCGTTAAGTTGAGCATTGTTGCCCCCAACGGAGCCCGTGAAAAAGAACCCTACATTACCCGCCAGGACTCGGTAGCGAACGCCGCACGTCACCCACTCGACGCCGGGATCAGACACGGTGAAGAGTGCAGCGATCGTGGACCCGGTCGCTCCGGGCGCTGTGACCCGCATGCTCCGTACCCCAGTGACGAAGTTGACCTGGTCTTCTGCAAGAGTGGGGAGCAGCCCGCCCCCGGCCCAGTTCGGCAAAACATCCGGGAGTGCCCAGTTGTTGAGCGTTCCGTTGCGGACCAAGTTGCGCTTGGGTACCGCTGCACCGTCGTACCGCGCGCCAAAGAACGCACGGCTATACGTGTCGACGTACATGAACCCTTCAGGCGGGAGGATGATATTGCCGTTGTTGCCTGACGCGACATTGCCTTCCAAGCGCAACACTTCCAGACCGTCGCTTTGACTGGCAATGTCGATGTCATAGATGCTCCCGACAGTAGTCGTGACGGGGTTCGTACCTGGTTCGAGGAAGCAGTCGAGGATGCGTGCTTGCAGCAAGCCGCTCGTCGAGCGCACGCGGACGCACGTGTCTGCGGCCTCGATCGCGACGTTTTCCACGCGGAAACCTTCAGGGTCGTCGAGGTCGATGCCGATACCCTCATCGGCGTTTCCGTAAGAAAAGAAGATTCGGGAATCGACAATCGACGACGCGTTGATCTCATCCGTCCCCCGAATACCTGTCGTGCACCTGTTGACTTCGACGCGGGGGCCTAGCCGGAGATAGGAGGCGAACGGCGTGCCGTCGGACAGGTTGATACCGAGGAGGAAGTCCCAGACCTCGACTTCAACGAGGTCGATCTGCTGTGAGGTGGAAAAATCGATGCCTGTCCCCACGCGGAGCGAGTAGTCGTTCGGATTGACATCGCCTTGGCCTTGGAGGAGCACGCTGGCAAGGCGTGAGCGAAGGAAGCCGCTCTGGAAATCCCACAATGTGATGACGCCACTTTGACGGAAGACTGTCCGTCGCCCCGCACCAACGACGTCCACGTTGGGTGGGTGGGAGATCGTTGTGGCGACCTTATAAATCCCCGGAGGCACGTAGACAGTCTGCCTATTGCCCTGGCTGCCAGCACTGACGGAAGCCAGCAACGCATTCAGAGGTGGCCCGTTGTCGTCAAGCGACGGCAGTACGCCATGGTCGCTCGCATCGATCCACGGAGTTTGGCCCCCAGGAACAACGTCGATGTCCTTGAACGTGCTCTGCTGCTGGTTCCACAACAACACCAGTTGGGTGGCTGACCCGTCGAGCGTTCGGTTGGGGGACAACCCCACCGTGGTGAAACTCCCCGACCCGGTTGCTTCGACGACGACGGATCGGATGACCTGCCCGCTGAAGTCGCCCTGAACCTCACCGAAGTCCAGGGTATATAACCCACTGTCTGTAATCCGAAGAAGGATGGTGAGATCACCCTTCTGGACAACGTACGACTCGTCGGTAACCGTAACCGTGCGCCCGAAAGACCGAGCTGACGGGATCACCGATTGGTCGATGGGATACTGGTCACTGAGCGTGATCGTCATGGCCTGCTCCGAAGCCTATGAAGAGTCTACCGCAGCAGCTCTAACGACGACCTGTTCGTCTCGAACGCCGCGCAGATCGGCGTGCTTGCCAGTAGTTGAAGGCGGGAGACATTCCCATGCCCATCATCGAAAGATCGGGCGCTAGGTGATAGCCGGTCTTCATGACTGCAATAGGTCGACCACCCAACACCCACTCGATGGGGTTGTTCTCGTAGTGTCCCGGCTCGTGCGGGTTGGCTGCGCTGGCCGGTGTCGCCGTATGGCTCAAAGTGTGCGAAGGACGACGAGCATGGGAAGCAAACGTCCCCTTCTTCAGTCGAAGGGCTCGCATCAGACGGTGATACCTCGACGGCTTCTGCGCATGCATGCTTGAAAGTCTACCTCACCTTCAAACCGTCAGCGCGAGGTATTTTCAAGCCAGCGCGATGAAGGAGTACTCGTAAATCTCAGCGGCGACAGGAGTACCCAAGAAAGTGATGACGAGCGTCGTCGGCGTCGTCACCCACGAGTTGGCAACCAAAGGTTGTGGACCCCCGCTCCGAGCAAGAACCACGACCGGGGCTGCAACCATGGCTCCGTCTCGGAATGTCAGCGTGATGGTGGGGTTGAGAGCCTGACCCGCCCCGAGCGAGCGAACACTAAACCTTGCTCGTGTGTCGGATCCCTCCACCGCACTGATCCCAGCGGTAGCGCCGAATCCGGCCGACAAAGCGAAGAGGCCTGCGGTCAACGGATTGCCGGTTATCGCAATCCTAGGAGTCGTGAGTCGCTCGTTGCCATCGGTGTCACGGACGGTGACGCTGTTCGCGATGATGCTGGCAGTGTCAATCGCTGCCGGAACGTTGCTGAAGCTGATGAGTGTTTGGAGCGCCTCACTCCACACCAACGTGAGGCTGCTGGACACCGTGCTGAGTGTGACGTTCGAGGAAAGCCCGACGGTCGTGAAACTCCCACCGCCAGACGCTCCAATGACGATGACGTCGATTTCCGCGCCGTCGAACAATCCTTCGAAGGCCGAAAAATCAATGACACGTCCTGCGACACCGTCAGTGGTGCGCAACAGAATCGTCTTGTCCCCACGGCGCACCGTGTAGGATTCGTTGGTGACAAATACCGTGCGCCCGAAAGACCGAGCGTTAGGAACTACCCACTGAAGAATCGGGAACTGTTCAGCAATGGCGAGAGTCATCGCCTAACAGTCTACCTTACCTTCCAAGATCTTCAGGACGTCAAGCGCAATAGACGGTTCCGTAGCTTGCGGACGTCTTGAGGATTCTTTCGTCGAGCGAGAATCTCATCGATCCTCTTCCTCGCATCCCGTTGAGCCCCCGACACTGTCCAGTAAATCTGGCCACTCGTCTCCAACGTATCGATGCCGAACTCCTCGGGGATCACGATCGCGTAGTACCACTTCGATCGATTCCACTTGTCCGTCGGAAACGTGCGCCACAAGTTCCGGAGGACGTCGTACTCGATTCCACGGTGCTCGTATCGCAAGCCTTCCGTCTTGAAGGTCTCGTCACTCACACCATCAACCGCTTCTTGATCGCTCGCTTCACCTTCGGGTTCCCCTCACGCTCCGCCGCTTTACGGGCCTGTCGAGCAATGGCTTCAGCGTAGGCGATGCCCTCGTCGAGGGTGAAGACTATCGAACGAGCCGTCTCTTTCATCTTGCGCAGGTCATCGCCTTCCTCACCGAGCGCACGAGGGACAAGGACGCTCCGCACTTTCCGAACCGACGCACCGACGAACTTCACGTCGTCATTCGAAATACCCATCTCGTTGATTGCGTCGCTCGTCAACGCTCCGATCTTCCCTGCGAACTGCAGGACTCCACGCGTCGATGCCATCCACTCCCCCACATCCAACAGAAGTTGACGGGCTCGCTCCCGCGAACGCTGACGAGGAAGTGTACTCGCGAGGTACTTCGCAGACGCCATATCATCGGCGAGAGTGCGAAACGCAGTGGCGATGATTTGCTGCTGAGTCTTCACTCCTTCGGGCCTCTACCGCATCCCCAAGGTCCGCATCAGTCGGCCGTACCGAGACTTCGTCTTCTTCCGACTCCCCGACGCCAAACCTGACGAAAAAAGAGCGCGACGAATACCTCGCGGCTGCGGCGCTGCCGACGGTGGCGGCAGCGGCGGTCCGCACTTGTACGCTGTACCTCCGCGACGTGGTGGCGGTAACGAGATGAGACACGCACTTCCCGGAGCGCACATCTTCCCGTCCGGACACCTCACGGCTCCGGGCACAACCAACGCGTGTCTCGGATTCGGAAGCCGGTACATCATCGGAGCCCCCAGAGCTTCGCGACTCGGTGGTAGCGCGGACGTCGACGTCGGTGAGGGTTGGCCGTCAACCCACGCGTCCTCGGAGGAGCAGAGATGATCGGCGTCGCAAACGTATAATTTCCGGGCTCACCTTTCACACAATCACAAACAAATACGCCGCTACTACCCGTGCAGATGAGGTCGTATCCTGCAGGACACGATACCTCGTCACGAACCGGAGGAGAGGCTGTCTTTAGTCCCAAAGGTTCTGGCTCTCCAGCGACTATAGGGCCTGTCTTCACAACCTTACACTCGCAGAGTGCCCAAACACTGCTGCCCGAATGAATCAATTTGCACTTCAACACCGTTCCAGTAGGGCACGTCGGATGGGGACCCGCCGCTCGCGGCCCACCAGCAAAATCGTGTCGAGGATTCGGAAGCCGGTACATGGCTTACCTCAGCCCCCAGAGCTTCGCGACCCGGTGGTACCGCGGACGCGGACGGCGACGACGATGAGGGTTGGCCGTCAAGCCACGCGTGTTCGTTCCTCCCGAAGGAAGGGGCGGAGCGTAAAGGCAGTCAGGAATCCCTTCTGGCGTCACCATGCATTTCCTGCACATGCATTTGACCTCGCCGCCCTGGGTGTAGCACCACCTGACGTATCCGTGCGGGCACGCGAACTGTCCCTGTTTCGAAGTCAGACGCTGAGGGTGCTGAGGGTTGGCCGTCAGTCCGCGCCTCGGAGTAGATGGGATCGGATCCACATCTGCAGTTACCCCCTTGGATTCTGATGCGCACCAGCACTCCATTAAACCATCACTACCGGGGATCACAGCGCAATGCAGCTCATATTCTGGAGGGCACGAGACAGCGCCAACGCCAGCTGCGGATGAAAAAGCCTGTCTCGGATTCGGAAGCCGGTACATGATCCCAGTCTACCGGAAGAAGTTCGCGACCCGGTGGTACCTCGGACGCGGACGCCGACGACGATGCGGGTTGGCAACCTTCAAGCCACGCGTCCTCGGAGGAGCATCCTCAGTGGGAGAAGTGTAGGGGCCATCAATACCAATCTTGCAGCTACACAACCAAGATCCGTCAGACGACTGCGGATTGCACACCCACTTGTATCCCTCAGGGCACGAGGGAGCACCGACTCCAGAAGAGTCTGTCGAAAGCCCGAGAGGTTCTCGCTCTCCAGCTGCCCAACCACCTGATGGCTTGGTCTTTGGTGGCGTTACACACCGACAGCTCACCCAACCAGACCCGGAGGGTGGATCACACACAAACACTTGCCCGACAGGGCACGTGGGTTTAGGACCCTCCGCTCCAACTTGTCCCGCAAAAGTGTGTCTCGGATTCGGAAGCCGGTACATGCTCCCAGTGTACAGCTACTTCGCGATCTCCAGGAATTCTTCAAGCTTGGCGTCGCCCAGGAGCTTCTGAAGCTGGCTGTACAGCGAGTACGCCTGCAGCGGACTTTCCTTGACGAGCTTCTCCACGTCCTTGCGCATGGCCAAGAGCAGCGCTTGGACCGAGCCGTCGTTACCAGCCTCCGACGCACTGACAAGGTTGTCGTAGCGCTCCGCGCCAAGGATGGTCCGCAACTCTGAACGCTGATTCGCTGTGAGAGCCGCAAGGAAGTTTGCGACGTCCGCTGCGACGCCCGTCGACTTCGAAGGGTCAGGCGGCTTGATCGGAACGTCGGGATCAAGCCCTGTCGCTTCCGACATCTTGATCAACATGTCGAGCCACAGGCCCCGGCATGTGTCGTGTTCGGGATCAGTGGGATCGATGACCGCAGGACACTCCGGATAAGCCGCCGAATACGCAAAGTCCGTGAGCATCCAAGGATGTGCATCCACCCCAAGCGCAGCAATCGCTTGCTGGACTGCCTTGTCGGGCGAGACGCCCTTCGCTTTTGGAAGCGGTTTCCGAGCCGCTTTGACCTGGGTGATGTACCCGAGCACGACCAAGCCCGCAGCTCCCGCCAAGCCGAGGCTGATCCAAAACCAGTTGGTCGTCTTGGTCGCTCTCGCCTCAGGGTTGATTCTGGCCGACATCCAAGGCCTAGACCGGCGGAGTGACCTTCGGCCCGGGCTTGGCCCGAATCAGGGCCTGTCGCTTCCAGTCGCCCTGTTGCAGGCTGATGATCGTCGCGACCGTCGTCTCCAGCGGAGCGATCATGACGAACTGGGTTCCAGGCGTGATGCCAGCGGGAGCCGCAAACACGCCTTCCTCGTAAACGCCCACGTCCGATGCGATCGCGACTTCATCCATGTTGGACATCATCACCGGCTCGTTGGGGTCCGGCGGCTTGACGGGCAGCTCGTACATGTTGCCGATCACGGTCTGGACAACCGGAGGTTGCTCGTCCCACGGGACCCATAACAAGTCCGGGTCGCCGATCCAGACCGCTCTCTCCAATGGCATGACCACATCACCCACTGCCCACGCAAGCGCGAGCTGAACCTTCCCCTTGTTGACCGCAGGGTCCGCGCCTAAGACCAAGGTGAACTCGGGCTGGTCTTCTCCTTCAGCGAACTCCAGCCACGACCCACTCAGCCGTTGGCCGAATAAGAAGCCCTCCATTCCAGGTGTCTCAACTTGAGTTCCATCATCGAGCATCAACGTCCCCGGATCACAAAACTCAACCGCATCAGGTATGGCCTTGGCGGACATCGCCAGAAGCTGGACCTTGTCGGATGTCGTCTTACCTAACTCGCTGAACTGCTCCAACGCCGCTCGACCCGAATCATTGTCGCAGTACAGCAGAAGAAGCCAAGGAGGCGCAGGGACATCATCCTTGAAATCCTCGAAATTGGTAAGCAGCTCGACCTTGTTGTAGCGCGGCGGCTTGTCCGACGTCAGCTTCTTTTTCTTCGCCGCCTTGCCCGCGGCCTTGGCCGACGAAGACCACCAGTAGATTCCTGCACCTGCGGCCGCCGCGAAGAAGATGGTCGCGAGAGGGGAGGGGTTCTTGATACGGCGACGAGCCATGTCAACGATCGTACCTCACCTCAGATCAGGCCGTACAAGGTCCCCCTTAGGGGGCGCTGTTGCACGGGTTACTGCAGCTATGGTGCAGACGGCGGAGGCGTCGGCACCGGCGGAAATCCCCACGCCTGCCCTGCCCACGTCACGATGCCGTCCAGCACATAGTTGTAAGCAGCGATGTACGCCTGAGAAGTCCACCCCACCATTGGTTGACCCGTCGTGAAGTCGTAGTCGTTGCCGAAGAGCGCCGACGCCACAAGATGAGCAATACCTACGCGCGTCTCGCCGTCAGTCAAGAGAGACGAGGGAGGTCCTGGCTGCTGTTGCCCAGCGCCCGTCTGCGAAAGGATGCTCGTGAAAAAGAGTGCGCGCTGCCGGAGGTACAGCATGTCCTCCGGCGAAAGTTGATAGCTCGTCCCAGCGAAACTCGTCGATTGTCCAAGTCCTGGCGGCTGAGCTTGGGTGTACGCCTGAGCTGCCTGAGCTTGGGTGTACGCCTGAGCTGCCTGAGCTTGGGTGTACGCCTGTGCCGGGGAGTGCCGCGGGTTGGGAAGTCGATACATAGCTTTCGCCTTTCGACCTCCAGCATACCGCAAAAAAGAAAGGGCCCGATCATTCGAGCCCTTTCACCCATGCTGCGACCCCTAAAAGCACCGTTGCTCCCTTAGGGCCCCCGACAGCCAGACACCGGTTCGTCCATACGCTACCGGACCGCGTGACCTCTGTCCAGAGGGATAACGTTCCCGCGCCAGAGCCAAGCGTAGGCGCTCTTCTCCAACACGCCCTCGCGTTGCAACAAGTAGAGCGTCGTCCGAATCGATCCCTCTGAGTACTCCTTGAAGTGCGCCACCAGTTGCTGAAACTGCGCATGACCTCGCTCTTCGATGTACTCAACCAACGCTTCCTTGAGCGAGCTAGCTTCGTACTCGTTGTCGTCGTCCCAACGCTTGTAGAGCCGGACGCCGACCTTGTGGAGGTGCCCCGTCTTCACCAGCGCTGCCATAACACCCCGGATGCGCTGCTGCTTCCGGCGCCCCTTTTGACCTCCATGCCCCATAGCCTCAGCGACTTGCATCGGCGTCGCTGCATTGCTC
>SDBU01006465.1_pt1 | contig 13763 bp, 20 predicted proteins | sample 2277071 | NCBI WGS metagenome assembly SDBU01 (sample SAMN10397929, study PRJNA504765) | marine sediment metagenome | isolation source: marine sediment core GS08_GC12, 126 cmbsf | place: Arctic Ocean: Gakkel Ridge, Loki's castle | collected 2008
GATATCTGGCCGGCAAAGCCGGACATGTACACCAAGATCGTGTACTTTAAGCTAGTGAGCCGGGAACATCAATACTACCTCCATACCGAGACTGATTACCGGCCTGTTTGGCTGGCGGTTAATCTCAGAAACAGTGAGGTGGGCAGTAGTGCCATTGCTGCTGACATTGGGTTTTGCAGAGGCGATCTGCTCACCGGGGACCTTTCCTACATGTGGTCGAGGTCGAGAGTGGAGGTTTCGGCTTGTATTCGACACTACCACAATGATCCCGAGCAAGTCATAGAGGTTATCAAGGAGATACTCAAAGAAGCACCAGCTATCGCCCAAATGCACGTTGATTACATCCGGCTCGCCTCCAGTCGGGAGTGGGATGGCTGGGACGACAACGATGATCGGTTCCCTGAGTATGTCATGGAGCATGTGGACTTGACCAACCCCAAGTCGGTAGCCGATGTGTACTTTGCTATCTGTGACGCGCTCCGTCGAGTTGAGAACGCATCACAGAGGCGTAAGCTGGAGATGAGGGCAGTGTCCGTTGTTGAAGGAGAATACTCGGGCGTTCCAGATGCGACCGTAGTTGGTTCATGTCCGTTGTGTGGACATAAGGAGCAAGATGATTGATACAGATGTGCGTGATACGGTAGGGCTGGTATGGGAAAAAGGCACGACTATTATGACGTCTGATGTAATTGACCCTCTCTTTGAGGAGAGCGAGCATCAGGTCGAAGTGGCTCTGGCTCTTTACAGGCTCGTCTATCCAGACTGGGACAATATCGAGTCGATAGATGGCTGGCCAAAGGCCGGCGTGGAGGTTTCTGCATACCTTATGCAGAAATTCATCACGTTTGACCGCAAGCATCACGGTCACAAGTTGTATGGTGATGTGCGTGACAGAGGGGTGATGCCTGGCGGGCTCTGGCTCAGCAAGGGATTTAGCACGATTGGCACTGAGCATCTGCTCCCTTGGGAGGTTGAGCGAGCTCCGGCTGTCTACAAGAAGGAGCCCGCATGAACTGCGCGTTTCGTGCGTTTATGGAAGCGTCGAGGGTCACAGGAGCAATTGTGGGCCGCAATGTCGAAGCGAGGATGGAGGATTATTACAGCGTCCTAAGACATGCGACCGGCGGAGATACAGGTATCTATGTCGGCTGTGCCCACTGGGCACTACACTCGACTGTTGGCTACGCCTATCGTTGCGGATGGCTTGAGGGCCGGCCGCGGTTTTCCATGTGGTATGCAGACTGGGTGAGCATGGATGAGCTGGTAAGGCTTGCCGATGGCAGTCTGGCCAGGAATATCACGCGGACTTGGTTTCGCCTATCAGGCTTCTCGGGATCGTCCCCGGTGGACCATAGTAAGTACATCGTTTTTGATTTAGCCACATGTCATGCTTCGTATGGGCATGTAAGGGATGCTCAGTTCCCTATGGCTGCTATTTGGGTCGCGCCGTTTGGGCGGCCTGAGGATCGTTGGTTAGAGTAGAGGAGGATTGAAATGCCGAACGTAATTTGGGTACAAGCAGGAACAAATGAGCTGGGACAGGAGCAAACCAGCAACTACCAGGCCTCGTTTGAGGACATTCATGCCCATCTTGAGGGGCGTGAGGATATCGCGGCGGAGGTTCTGATCCATGGCAGCGACCAGGAGATCGTTCGTGCCGCCGCGGAGTACTTTGATCTGCCCGCCGATGCCGAGAAGACCGTGCATCGGGCTGAGAATACAGGAGACATCATCATCTCCCGTGAGTACAAGTTCGGATGCCGCCGAGGAAACTGACCGGTGGTCAGGTCCACCGGTACATTGCGTCTCACATTGAGAGGTATGGTCAATCGCCGAGCTACCGCGAGATTGGCCGTCACTTTAACGTGGCGGCCACTACCGCCAGAAGATACGTGATGGAACTCAGGGACCGTGGCCTTCTCAAGGTCCTCCCTGGTTTCCATCGGGGAATCGTCATGTTCTAAGTCTGTATAATAGAGATGTGGAGGCGACATTGGCTGAGGCATCAGCAAATCAATGTATGCGCCGTTGAGGCGAGGAGAAAGGGTAGCCCCCGATGCCGGTTCAAGTCCGGCCCTCCACCTTATCCCCGAGGTGTCGGAATTTCGAGTATTCCACGCGGGTCGCAACCGGGTAGCAGAGGCAAGCCCGACCGGTGAGCTTCTGTAAGCAGGCGCGGCACCTCGGGGGTCTTGCTTCCGTTTTCATAGTCTGTATAATACATATGCAGGCGAAGCACATTTACATGGATGCGATATAAAAGGCAAGGTGCGACTGTACGCCGCAAGGCGTAACTGAACCGGGCTGACAAACTGGAAAAAATTGTAGGTTCGAGTCCTACCGCATCCACAAGAGCGTAACCAGACCTGGCTGACAAACTTAGAGGAACACTCGGTCGCCGGTTCCAGTCCGGCTCCGCCCTCCAACTCAGGGCAGGTAGCTCAGATGGTTAGAGCAAGTGTATGAAAAAGTACCGCTAGGTTCAACTGTACGCTCTACTTTTCACAAATGTACGACCCTTAACAACAGAATATGGGCGTGACCAGGCCTGGCTTACAAACGTGTAGCTCAATGGTAGAGCTACTCCCTGTTAAGGAGTCTGTGTAGGTTCAATTCCTACTACGTAAATGAACGCTAGAGTCAACTGCACGCCCTGTAAAAATGATAGGCCGTACCAGTGAGTGGCGAACAAACCAACAGTCTCGAAACTGTAACAGGTAGACGCCAAAAGCGTGCAAGCTACTCACAACCGTACGGCCTTTGACTTATGACCGACGTGCCCATGAGGGGCCTACAAACAAGTCCCTGCGAAGCACGGTGGACGGGAAACCACCAAAAAGCTCCTCACAACTGCACGTCGGATACATTTGGGGCCGTCGCCTAACGGGATGGCATCTCTTTTGCAAGGAGAAAAAGTCAGGGTTCGACCCCCTGCGGCTCCACAAGACCGCCCGCTGTATCTAGCACTGAGAGGTGTGTTCGGCGGTGCGGCCTTTTCATGGGGGGCGGGAGAGGTTTTGTCAGGCCTGACGCTGCGAGGCGTCCGCCGTCTTAACACTCCTGCCCCTGTTAAGCCACCGGCGACTGTACGGTCTTTTTCTTTCCTTGTTATGATACATTTGTAGCGATATAGGAGGGTGATATGATAGTTTCTGGCGTGGCAGAGCAGAGGCATAGAAGGGCTCTTTACTCAGAGCTGCTAAAGGTAAGGCACCGGGACGTCGATCCCATCTTGGCATCCCTGACACAGGAGATGCCTCAGGAGAATTAATCTCTTCGAAAGTTTTTTGCCCTATTGCCCACTGGATAATCGGCTGGCCTATTTCATTGATCAAATTGACAATCTGCTCGCGGTCTGCTTCAGAGCCTTCCCTGGCTTGTTGTCTTATAACCATTTCAACCGGTGTGATAATCATCTGGGCAACGGACAAACCAAAGATAAGAGCGATCATGAGGAAGACAAGTCCGGAACCACTGCGGACCGCGTACTTTGTCCAGTGAAGACTGATCAGTCGAATGTGTCTAATATCAAGTGTTCTGGAACTCATTAAGGCAATTCTCCATGCGATCGAATCAATCTGGCGGTCAATCAGCCATCGCCGGTATTAATTTACCAGATCGTCTTTGAAAGAAGTATTGAGCAGGATCAGCGTCAGCACGGGGTAGATAAGCCCGATAATCGTTCCAATATTGAAACCTCCGCCCAACTCAGGGTCGAACCACAGTCCGGTCATAATACTGCTGACCAGGGAAAGCAAACCATAAGCACTCCCTAAGAATCGACCCAGTACTTTCTTTTGCTTGAGATAACCGATCCCCGAAACCAGCAACAGAATACTGGTAAATACCGATAAGGCAAATATCAGCATAAAAAACGATGTCCCCATACTCTGCATTGCTTCGAACTGAGTCCGGGCATTTTCATCCATTTTATCGGTGTCTATATTACCCATAAAGGCAAACAAGGCGATCATACTCAGCAGGCCGAGTACTCCAAGACCAGCGAAAATAAAATTCAGTACCGCAAGGGCCGTCAAGCCACCAGGACGTTTTTCTTGACTCATCTGAAAATCCTTTCATTATTTGGCCGATATTTCCATATTGTACGCTTGGCTACGCAATCAAGTCTCTCAATTCCACAAAAATATCAAAATCTTCCTCGAATGACAACCGATTTCATCACTTTTATAAAATTTTCTGCCAGAACCTAAAAAAAAAGGGCTCAAATCCATTTTTCCTTTGTTTTCGCATATCTCTTGCTTCGTGCCTCGTGCCTACTTCTTATGCCTGCTTCCAATATTTTGCCAAATTTACCCCCTTGACACACCCGAATAATTCATTAAAATAGATAATCTAAGCGTATATTGGGGATTTTGCTATACATCACGCTATATTTATCCCGAAATTAAGGAGTTATGATGAAAACGGAGTTTTACAAAAGAGGTAGGAAACACAGAACACACAGGTCCGTTCCGTCGACCGGAAACGCCTTGGTCACCAGCATCCCCTCTTCAGCACCCGCATCCAGCGGCGGTGCCAGTTGTGCGGCCGCCCGCGTGCGGTGTATCGCAAGTTCAGAATCTGCCGTATCTGCCTGCGAAAGCTTGCTTTGGAAGGAAGAGTTCCCGGCATGAAAAAGGCCAGCTGGTAAGAGGGTACTATACATGAGCCTGTCCGATCCGATTGCCGACATGCTGACGCGAATCCGCAACGCCACCCGTGTCCGGCGGAAGCATGTGAACGTGCGGGCCTCCAAGGTGTGCCAGGGAGTCTGCAACGTGCTGAAGAAGGAAGGGTACATCGAGGACTACCAGCGCGTCGAAGACGGCAAGCAGGGCCTGTTGCGGGTGTATCTGCGATACGGCCCGAACGGCGAGCTGGTGATCCAGGAGATCCAGCGGGTGAGCAAGCCCGGGCGGCGTGTGTACAGCGGCGTGGGGGACCTTCCCCGGCCGATGAACGGGCTGGGCGTGGCCATCGTGTCCACCAGCAAGGGCGTGTTGAGCGACCGCGAGGCCCGGCGGGAGAAGATCGGCGGCGAGGTGCTTTGCACCGTTAAGTAGAGAACGAGCGATGTCACGGATAGGAAGACAACCCGTAGCAATCCCGGACAAGGTCAAGGTTGCCATTTCCGGCCGGGTGATCAACGTCGAAGGTCCCAAGGGAAAACTGACCTGGGAGCATCACCGGCTGATCGCGGTGCGGATCGACGAGGAGACCAAGTCGGTGGTGGTCACCCGCGGCGACGACGAGCGGCTGTCGCGTTCGCTGCACGGCCTCACCCGCAGCCTGATCGCCAACATGATCGAGGGCGTGACCCAAGGGTACGAGAAGAAACTGGAGCTGTACGGCGTGGGTTACTCGGTAGCCGTGCAAGCGGCCAAGGTGTCGTTGACGTGCGGATACAGCACGCCGGTGGTGCTGCCGATTCCGGCGGGGATCGAGGTGACCATCGAATCGCCCCAGGCCCGCGGCGACAACGATCCGGCCAGGTTCACCGTCAGCGGGTGCGACAAGCAGGCGGTGGGCGAGTTCGCCGCTCGGTGCCGCAAGGCCCGCAAGCCGGAACCGTACAAAGGCAAGGGCATTCGCATGGCCGGCGAACACATCGTTCGCAAGGTCGGCAAGGCCTTTGCCGGGGCCGGCGGCTAAAACAGAGAAACCTCGGCCTCGCGCCGGGAGGATGCCAAGCCATGAAGGCTGAGAAAAAACGAATTTTGACGAGACGGCGACGGCAGCGCCGCGTACGCGGCCGGGTCAGCGGGACGGCGGATCGCCCGCGGCTGTCGGTGTTCCGCTCGAGCCGGAACATCTACGCCCAGATTATCGACGACATACGGGGCGCGACGTTGGTGAGCGCCTCCACGCGGGACAAGGCCGTCGCCGAGGCCGACATCGACTACGGCGGGAACCGCCAGGCGGCCGGGAAGGTGGGGGCCTCGCTGGCGGCCAAGGCGCTGGATGCGGGCATCAAGAAAGTCGCCTTCGACCGCAACGGATACAAGTACCATGGGCGGGTCAAGGAACTCGCCGAAGCGGCCAGGAAGGCCGGGCTGGAATTCTAGCCCACGGCGGGCCGGGCACGGAGATCGGAAAGCCGTAAGTGCCGGGCATGTTACAGGAGCACAACGTTGGCTCTGGAGCGAACGGGACAAGTGGACGAGACGGGATTCGACGGCGAGCAGCCTTTCGAGGACCATGTGGTGAAGATCTATCGCTGTGCCACCGTGGTGAAAGGTGGTCGGCGGTTCAGCTTCGCCGCTCTGGTCGTCGTGGGAGACCGCAACGGGCAGATCGGCGTGGGCTATGGCAAGGCCAAGGAAGTGCCGGTGTCGGTGGAGAAGGGCATCAAGGACGCGCGGAAGAACGTGGTGAGTGTCTCGCTGAAGGGCAACACCATTCCGCACAAGGTCGAGGGGCGTTTCGGCGCCTCGAAGGTCATCCTCGTTCCCGCCGCCGAGGGCACCGGCGTGATTGCCGGCAAGAACATCCGCCCGATGCTGGAGCTGGCCGGGGTGAAGGATATCCTCACCAAGGCCCACGGCTCGACCTCTCCGAAGAACCTGGTCAAGGCGACGCTGAACGGTTTACGCCAACTGCGGACGGCCGAGCAGGTCAGCCGGATCCGGGGCGTGGAGATCGAAGCATGAAGTTGGACGAGATACTTTCGGCCGCCGGGCGTCACAAACGGGCCAAGCGCATCGGTCGGGGCCGCGGCTCCGGTACCGGCAAGACCTCCGGCCGGGGACACAAGGGCTACGGGTCGCGCGCGGGCGCCAAGCGGCGGGCCGGGTACGAAGGCGGGCAGAACCCCCTCCTGCGGCGGATTCCGCAGCGAGGGTTCACCAATATCTTCGCCGACCCCGTCGAGATCGTCAACCTGGCGGATCTCGAACGTGTCTTCACCGACGGCGACGTCGTCGACGCCGACGTCCTGGCCGCCAAGGGGCTGATCGATGACCCCCGCGTGGCGGTGAAGCTGCTCGGCAACGGCGAACTGAAGCACAAACTCACCGTGTCGGTGACGCGGGCCTCCAAGGCCGCGGCGGAGAAATTCGCCGCCGCCGGGGGCACGCTGGAGCTGACCGGGACACCACTCAGGAAGAAGAGGGCGGCCCCGCCAAAGGCGGCGAAGCCCGACGGAAAGACGCCGGACGCCCCGGCGGCGACGGCGAAGCCCGACGAAAAGACGCCGGACGCGCCGGCGGCGACGGCGAAGCCCGACGGAAAGACGCCGGACGCCCCGGCGGCGACGGCGAAGCCCGACGAAAAGACGCCGGACGCCCCGGCGGCGGCGGCGAAGCCCGACGAAAAGACACCGGACGCCCCGGCGGCGACGGACGAAGCTAGCGAGTAGTTTGATGGCATTTAGAATCTTCAGACTGATCGTCGGGGCCCTTGCCGGTGTGACCGCAGTGTCTCTGGTGATCGGCGGGGTCTCGGGCATTCAGGCGGCTGTCAGCGCCGACCCGATGGACACCTCCGCGCTGGGCGGCAATGTGGCACGCCTGGTCGGCGCGGTGCTGATCGCGGCGGCGTTTTACCTGGTGCTGGTGGCCGGCACGCGCCCGCGGAGGATTCTGGAGAACATCTTCTCGATCCCGGAGCTGCTGAAGAAGATCGGCTTCACCATCGGCCTGCTGGCGATCTACCGGATCGGTTTCTGGATCCCGATCCCCGGGCTGAACCAGGAGGCCTGGCTGGGCAAGATGCAGGCCCAGGAAGGCCAGCCCCTCGGCCAGGTGCTGGAGACCGTGGCCCTGTTCACCGGGGGCAACCTCAAACAGAGCACCATCTTCGGCCTGGGCATCATGCCCTACATCACCGCCTCGATCATCTTCCAGTTGCTCGGCACCGTGGTGCCGGCCATCGAACGGCTGCAGCGGGAAGGGGAGGCTGGGCGACGGAAGATACAGGAGTACACCCGCTACGCCACGGTGGTGCTGTGCGTGGTGCAGGCGTCGTTCTGGATGACCCAGGCGACCATCTATCCACAGTTTGCGGGCGCGAAACTATTCCTGATGGGCGTGCTGGCCATGACCGCCGGGACGGTATTCCTGATGTGGCTGGGCGAGCAGATCGACGAATACGGCATCGGTAACGGAATCAGCCTGCTGATCATGGCGGGCATCGTGGCCCGCATACCCAGCGCCATCGCCATGTTGATGGGCAGCGCCACACTGCAGTTCGCCGGCGGGGACGGCATCGGCCCGCTGAAGATCATCGTGCTGGCCGCGATGTTCGTCTTCGTCGTGGCCGGGTCGATCCTCATCACCCAGGGCCAGCGGCGTATCCCCATCCAGCAGGCCAAGCACACCCGCGGGCGGCGAGTCTACGGCGGGCAGAGGCAGTACCTGCCGCTGCGGGTCAACCATGGCGGCGTGATGCCCATCATCTTCGCCAGCGCGCTGATGATGTTCCCCAACGTGGTCTTCTCCACCATGAACCGCTGGTGGTCGAACTCGGTGACCTACTTCCTCGCCGAGCAGTTCGCCTCCAACGCCTACCTGTACCAGTTGACGTACATCGCGCTGATCTTCTTCTTCGCCTACTTCTGGACCACCGTGCAGTTCCGCCCGAAGGAGATGGCCGAACAACTACGCGACAACGGCAGCTTCATTCCCGGGCTCCGGCCGGGCAAGCGCACGGCGGACTACCTGGAGCGGGTCATGGAGCGGATCACCTACTGCGGGGCGGCCTTCCTGGCGGTGATCGCGGTGATCCCCATGACCATCAACAGCACGATGAACATCCCCTACGCGATCTCGGCGTTTCTGGGCGGCACGGGCCTGCTGATCACCGTTTCGGTGACGCTTGACCTGGTGCAGCGCATCGAGGCGCAGTTGGTTATGCGAAACTACGGCGGATTCCTTGGTGAAGGCGGCCGAATCAAGGGAGTACGGTGATGCGGGTCGTCCTGCTGGGAGCGCCGGGCGCCGGCAAAGGCACGCAGGCCAAGCGCCTGGCGGAAAAGTTCGGCATGGTCCACCTGTCCAGCGGGGATATCCTGCGGGCGGAGAAGGCCGGCGGCAGCGAACTGGGCAAGCAGCTCGCCCAGTACATGGATGCCGGCGACCTGGTCCCGGACGACGTCGTCGTCGGCGTGATGGCCAAGGCGGTCAGCGACCCCAAAGTCGCCGGCGGGCTGCTGCTGGACGGGTTTCCCCGCACCGTGCCGCAGGCCGAGGCGCTGGACGAGCAGTTGAAACAATCGGCGGCGCCGCTGGACGTGGTGGTGGTCATCGAGGTTCCCGAAGCGGTCGTCATCGAGCGGACCTGCGGGCGGCGGAGCTGCCCGAACTGCGGGGCGATCTACCATGTGACGTTCCTGAAGCCCCGCACCCCGGGCGTGTGCGACAGTTGCGGCTACCGAGGCGAATTCGACCAGCGGGCGGACGATCGGCCGGACGTGGCCCGGCAACGGCTGGCCGCCTACAATGAGTTGACGGCCCCGCTGATCGTCTATTACGATGGCCGCGAGGCCCTCAAGGTGCTGCGATTCGACGGCGGCAAGACGCCCGATGAGGTCACGGCGGATATCGTAGCGGACCTGCAGGAGTGCCAAACCGATGGCACCGAGCGAACGAGGCGCCTGGTTTGGCCTTCAAGCTGAAGAGCAGACGCGAGATCGAACTGATGCGGGCTGCCGGGCGGGCCGTTAACGAGGTGCTGCAAAGTCTTGAAGCGATGGCGGCCCCGGGCGTGACCACCGGTGAGTTGGACGCCGAGGCCGAGCGAATGTGCCTGGCTTTTGGCGCCGAGTGCCTGTTTAAAGGTGTTCCCGGTGCCGGCGGGCCGTTCCCGGGCAACATCTGCTGCTCGATTAACGAGCAGGTGGTGCACGGGATCCCGGGCTCGCGGCGTATCGCCGACGGCGATCTGGTGAGCATCGACTTCGGCGTCCGGCTGCACGGGTACTGTGGCGACGCGGCGACGACGCTGCTGATCGGGCAGGTGGACCCGAAGGCGCGGCGCCTCGCCGACGTGACGCAGCAGGCGCTGCGAACGGCCATCGAGGTGTCACGGCCGGGCCGGCGGTGGAGCCGAGTGGCCGCGGCGATGCAGAAATGTGTCGAGAAAGCCGGCTTCAGCGTCGTGCGGCAGTTTGTCGGACATGGCATCGGCACCGAGATGCACGAGGACCCGAAGGTGCCGAATTTTGTCAGTAAGTCCTTGCGGCGTAACGATATCGTGCTCCGTGAGGGCCTGGTGCTGGCGGTGGAGCCCATGGTCAATATGGGCTCGCCCGGCGTCCGGGTCGAAGAAGACGGGTGGACTGTGGTCACCGAGGACGGGTTGCCCTCGGCCCATTTTGAGCACATGCTGGCGATAACGGCCGACGGCGTGGACGTGTTGAGCGACGGCCGGTGAACCGCTCCGGCGACGCTGGCCGGAGAAGACGACGAGGCGCAGGATCATGAAAGTAAGAAGCTCGGTAAAGCGGATTTGCGAGAAATGCAGAATCATCCGCCGCAAAGGCGTGGTGCGGGTGATCTGCACGAACCCGCGACACAAGCAGCGACAGGGCTAACCCTACGGGAGCATTGCGATGCCGCGTATCATTGGTGTAGACATCCCGGGCGACAAGCCGCTGGTCATCTCCCTTCGGTATATCTATGGGATCGGCCCGAAGTACGCCAAGGACATCTGCGAGACCACGCAGATCGACCCCGCGTTGCGGGCCAAGGATCTGACCGAGGAGCAGCTCAGCCGGTTGGCCGCCGCCCTCGATGCCGACTACATCGTGGAAGGGCAACTGCGGCGCCAGGTGCAGCAGAACATTGCCCGGCTTCGGGACATCGCCTGCTATCGCGGGCTTCGACATCGCCGCGGCCTGCCCGTGCGTGGCCAGCGGACCAAAACCAACGCCCGCACCCGCAAGGGCCCGCGGAAGACCGTCGCCGGCAAGCGGTCCGTCAAGGAAATGAGATAAGTCAGCATGGCCAAGCAACGCAGAAGAACCCGACGGAGTGTGGCCAAGGGCATCGCCCACGTGAAGGCCTCCTTCAACAACACGCAGATCACCATTACCGACACCAACGGCGAGGTGCTGTGCTGGGACTCGGCCGGGACGGTGGGCTTCAAGGGCTCCCGCAAGAGTACCCCGTTCGCCGCCCAGCGGGCCGCCGAGCAGTGTGCGAACAAGGCCCGCCGGCTCGGGTTGACCGAGGTGGAAGTGCGGGTGAAGGGTCCCGGCAGCGGGCGCGAGGGCGCCATGACCGCCCTGCAGGCCGCCGGGTTGAGAATCGTGTCCATCGAGGACGTCACCCCGTTGCCGCACAACGGGTGCCGCCCGAGAAAGAAGCGTCGCGTGTAATACCCCACGCGGGCCGCGGTGGCTCGCCGATGCACGACGGATCGGACAGGACAGACAGGTTGGAACGCTTGTGGCCGAAGCAGGCCCACCCCCCGGGCTGGACCCGTGGGGCTGAAAACTGACAGGAGCGTGTGAATCGATGGGACGGTATACAGGACCTTCATGCCGGCGATGTCGGCGAGAGGGCGTCAAGTTGATGCTCAAGGGCATTCGTTGCGAAACGGCCAAATGCCCCATGGAACGCCAGTGGCGAAGCAACCCGCCGGGGGTGCACAGTTGGCGGCGAAGCCGCGGCAGCGAGTACGGCCTTCGGCTGCGCGAGAAGCAGAAGGTGAAGCGCTACTACGGCGTGTACGAAAAGCAGTTCAAGAAGTATTTCAACGCCGCCGAACGCAGCAAGACCAACACGGGCGCGGCGTTGCTGTGCCTGCTGGAACGCCGGTTGGACAACGTGGCCCACAAGCTGGGCTTCGCCCCCAGCCGGGCGGCGGCGCGGCAGGTGATCGGGCACGGGCACGTGTACATCAACGGGCGGCGCCTGGACCGAGCCGGTTACCAGGTGCGCGTGGGCGACAAGATCACCGTGAAAGACAACGATCGCAGCCGGACGCTCATCCGGACCTCGCTGGAAGAGCTCGGCGAGCCGGTGCTGCAGAACTGGCTGTCGTTGGATATGAGCAAGCTGGAAGCGGCGGTGCTGGCGATGCCGTCGCGGGACGATGTGACGATCCCCGTGGAAGAACATCTGATCGTCGAGTTCTGTAGTCAGTAGGCCCCTGTTGGGTCCAGCCGGGGGCCGATGGCCCGATCCGGACGCCCACGGCGTTCGGGTGAATGTCCGTGACCGCCCTCGGGCGGCCGGAGACAAGTTCGAGCTCGTAGACGGAGGCAACGGTCAATGCGAATCAGGTGGCGAGGCCTCGAATTGCCGACTCGCGTGGTAAGCGACCAGACAGTGTCGACACCCACGTACGGTCGGTTTACCGTGGAGCCCTTTGAGAGAGGGCTTGGAACGACGGTAGGGAATTCCCTGCGCCGGGTGCTGCTATCCAGCCTGGAAGGCGCGGCGGTCACCAGCGTGAAAATCGCCGGGGCGGCCCATGAGTTCCAATCCATGCCCGGGTTGATGGAAGATGTGACCGACATCATCCTCAACGTCAAGAATCTGGTGGTCAAGCTGCACTCGGCGGGCCTGAAGACCATGCGGCTTCACAGCGCCAGCAAGGGTCCGGTTACCGCCGACATGATCGAGGCGGATCCGGCCATCGAGATCATCAATCGCGATCTCGTGCTGGTCACGCTGACCGACGACATCGAGTTGGAGATGGAGATGGAGGTCAACGCCGGGCGCGGGTACGTGCCGGCGGCCGACCTGAAGCCGGTGGATACCGACCAGGAAATCGGGCGGATCTACGTGGACGCCGGCTTCTCGCCCGTAACGCGGGTGCGGTACTCCACCGAGGACACGCGCGTCGGGCAGAAGACCAACTACGACCGCCTCGTCCTGGAAATATGGACCAACGGCACCATCACGCCGGAAATGGCCCTCGTCGAGGCCGGCAAAATCCTCCGCAAGCACCTGAACCCCTTCGTGCAGTACTTCGACGTGGGGGAGGACCTGCCGATCGGCCCGATGGAAGAGCCCGGCCAAGGCGTGGATCAGGAAATGACCAAGAAGCTGCGGAAGAAGATCACCGAGTTGGACCTCAGCGTCCGGGCCGGCAACTGCCTGGAGAGCGCCAAGGTGGCCACCGTGGCCGACCTGGTGAAGATGAGCGAGGGCGAACTGCTGAAGGTCCGCAGCTTCGGCAAGACCAGCCTGCGAGAGATCAAGCGCAAGCTGGCCGACATCAACCTGTCGCTCGGGATGAACGTGGAACTGCCCCTTGATGAAGAAGGGGCCGAAGACGACCAACTGGACATCGACGGGCCGCCGGAATAGCGCCGGCCGGCCCTCGGCCGCGGAAGTGAAGGTCTGAGATCATGCGTCACCGTATCGCTGGAAGAATACTGAACCGGACCACCGCGCATCGCAAGGCGATGCGGCGGAACATGGCCATCTCGCTGTTTCAGCACGAGGCCATCCGGACCACCGTGGCCAAGGCCAAGGAACTGAAGCCGTTCGTCGAGAAGCTCATCACCATGGCGCGCAAGGGCACGGTGCACGCTCGACGGATCGTGAGCGCCGAGCTGGGCAACCGCCGCGGGAACCGGGGCGTGCTGGAGCGCGACGAGAAAGGGAAAATAGTTGGGCCCAGGGTGATCGAGAAGCTCTTCAACGATATCGCCCCGCGCTATGCCGATCGCCCCGGCGGGTACACCCGCATCATTCGCCTGGCCGAACGGCGGCTTGGGGATCAGCAGGGCATGACCCGGGGCCAACGGGCCGATGTCCAGGAAGGCCAGGGCCTCGTCCGTTTCCAGGACCCTGGCGGAGGGGATCTCC
>SDBU01006466.1_pt1 | contig 13762 bp, 8 predicted proteins | sample 2277071 | NCBI WGS metagenome assembly SDBU01 (sample SAMN10397929, study PRJNA504765) | marine sediment metagenome | isolation source: marine sediment core GS08_GC12, 126 cmbsf | place: Arctic Ocean: Gakkel Ridge, Loki's castle | collected 2008
TATAATATGTGGCCCCGGCGTTTTAAAGCATTTGATCTCTCTTTTGGATGCTCTTGACTCAGCCGCCGAATATCCATCCTGAGGTTGCTGCCATCGAGCAGCAGCTGATCGCTTGGCGGCGGCACTTCCACCAGCAGCCCGAGATCGGCTTTGAGGAACATGAGACCGGCCGCTATATCGTGGAGCTGCTCCGGGATATCGACGTGGAAATCCAACACCCGGTGGCCCGGACCGGCGTTGTAGCCTTGATGCGCAACGGCGACGGGCCGGTCATCGCCCTGCGGGCCGACATGGACGCCCTGCCTGTCCAAGAAACTAGCGACGTACCATATAAGTCCAGCCACGACGGTGTGATGCACGCCTGCGGCCACGACGCCCACATAGCCACCCTACTGGGGACCGCCGTCGCCCTGGACCACATTCGTGATAGATGGCGCGGCACGATTAAATTCATATTCCAGCCGGGAGAGGAGGGCCTGGCCGGGGCCAGGCACATGATTACAGCCGGGGTTTTGAAAGACCCGCCGGTGGCAGCTATCTTCGGGTTGCACGTCTGGAACTACCAGGACTATGGCACCGTTGGGGTTAAGCCGGGCCCGACGCTGGCCGCAGCCGACGAATTTGAGATCATTGTCGGGGGGACCGGTGGGCATGCCGCCCTGCCCCAGCAAACGGTGGATATCATCCTGGTGGCCGCGCAACTGGTGGTCGCTCTACAGTCCATCGTCAGCCGCAACCTCGATCCCCTGGAGTCCGGCGTTGTGAGTATCGGTATGATCCACGGCGGCCAGACCTTCAATGTCATCCCTGATGAGGTGCTCCTCAAAGGCACCGCCCGGGCCATGCGCGAGGAGGACCGCTTGCGGATCAAGGCCCGCATTGGTGAGATTTGCCGGGGAGTGGCCAGTACCTACGGCGCATCCATCAACCTTGACTACCGGGACAGCTACCCACCTACGATCAATGACGCCGAGATGGCCCGCCTGGTGCTGGAAGCCGCCCGCGTTGTGGTGGACGATGGTGCGGGACCGCCTTTTTTATCCCTGTGCGGTGAGGACATGGCCTTTTTCCTGCAGGAAGTACCCGGTTGCTTTTTCTTTGTCGGTTCCGCCCGGCCGGAGCATCGTGAGAGACCGGCGCCTCATCATTGTGCCCATTTCGACCTTGACGAGCGGGCCATGGCGGTGGGAGCGTCCGTTTTCATCGAGATCGTCCAACGGCTGATGCCAGCGCCTGAATAATGATTATGTGCGCAGGAAGTGCCGGATGATTACTGAGCTAATCCTCAAGGTGGCAGTTCCCGGGTACCGGCAAGCCGGTAAGATCACCGCCCGCGCCCAAATCGGACGATTGGAAGCCTGGGTCAGTATTTTAATAAACGGCCTGCTGGCTGCAATTAAAATGGCCTTGGGGCTGGCGATCAACTCCCTGGCCCTGACCGCGGACGCTATCCACACCATCTCCGACCTGGCGACCTCGGCTGTGGTGCTGTTCGGGTTTAAGATCGCCGGTAAGCCGGCCGACAAGGAACACCCCTACGGCCATGGCCGCGCCGAGTATATTACTACCTTGATTATCGCGATCATGTTAGGGGTAGTAGGCTTCGAGTTCATCAAGTCCTCCCTGGGCCGGCTGATCAATCCGCTGCCGGTATCCGCCGGCCCCTGGGTGCTGGTAGTAATCGGGCTGACTATTATTATTAAGGCTTGGCTGGGCGAATTTTCGAAGACCCTGGGCCGGTTGATCGATTCCTCCACCCTGGCGGCCGACGCCTGGCACCATCGCAGTGATGCTATTAGTTCGGTATTGGTACTGGTGGCGGTCTGGGGCAGCTCCCTGGGATTCCCGGCCCTGGACGGTATCGGCGGGATGTTGATCGGCTTGTACCTGATTTGGTCCGGCTTCTTTATCGCCAAGGGTGTAATTGATCCCTTGATGGGCGAGGCCCCGTCAGAGGAGCTGGTGCATCGGATCAGGCAGCTTTGCCGGGGCCGTGACAATATCCTGGACGCTCACGATATTACCATCCATAAATACGGCCAACACCAGTTCATCGGCCTGCATGCCGAGGTCAACAGCCACCTATCTGTCCAGGAAGCCCATGATATCGCCGAACAACTGGCTGATTTCCTGCAGGAGCAGCTGGGGGCCTATGCTATCGTCCACGTCGATCCCATCGATCTGGATAATCCCCTGGTGCAGTTGGTCGGCGAAAAATTGACTGATCTGCTGTCCGGCTCAAAAGTTTTTACCGGCTTTCAGGATTTGAGGGTGGTGGAGACTCAACAGCATAAAGTGATCCTGGTTGAGATCGAGGTCAAGACTGGCATCGACAAACAGCAGCAGGAAACTGCCCGTCGCCAACTGGCCGATGCTCTCAAAGAGCATTTCACCGACAGCGAGGTAGACATTCACCTCTCGCCGCTGCACACCTACCGCTAATTACTATTTTGCTGCGATTACCGTTCAGCAATACGGTCGGCAGTATTATATTCAATCCCTTTGGAAAGGGATTGGGACAGTATTCAATGTTAAAGAGCCACTTTTCGGAGACAGACCAATGAGACTTTCAACCAGTGGCACGATAGTCCCCACTTAAGAATGAGAATGACCGCCTACCAATCGCGCCGTTTGATCTTAAACGTATCATTGTGTTTATTGATGGTCTTGGTGCTCATGGGCTGTAGTTGGACCGGGCGGATTGGACGCTCCGGCCAGCGTATCTATATCCCCCTAGTTGATAGCGATAAACTGGTTTCAGACCAGCCGCTGGGGGCTACCTTTTTTGCCGGACGCACCACTTTCCGGCTGTTCGCGCCCCATGCCACCCGGGTCAATCTGGTGCTGCTCCCCCGCAACGATGCCTTGGCCGGTGATGAAATACCTCTGTCGCGGGACAAAAAAGGCGTTTGGTCTGTGGCTCGCCTGGGACGCCTGGAAGGACAGGTCTATGGTTACCGCATATGGGGTCCCGAGGGTCCGGGCCACAACTACGATCCCACCAGGATCGTGAGCGATCCCTACTCGAAAGCGATCATCACACGCAACAGCCCTGATCGTCACAGCCGGTCATTACTTCTGCACGATAACTTCTCTTGGCGCGGCGACACCTGGAGCGGTCTGGAGCTGCGGGACGCCATTATTTACGATCTGCATGTGCGGGACATGACCGCTTACGCCGGCGCCGGTTCGCCTATTCCCGGCAGTTACCTGGCCCTGACAGGCGAAAACCAAAGCGGCGGCCTGGCGCATCTGCTGGAGCTGGGCATAAACGCGGTGCAGCTGCGGCCGGTGATCGACCATGTCCGCCAGACACCGGGGAACCAGCGGAGCGCCGCTACAAGACTGGATCACGATCCGCCCTTTGTGTGCAACCAGGGGGGTTATCCCGCCGGCCATCTTCTGGCGCCGGCCGGTCACTACGCCTCCACCGCCAGCGATGAGCCTGGCGCCTGGATCGGCGGTGATGGGCTCCAGGTTCGCGAGCTCAAGGAGCTGGTACGCCAGTTGCACCAGAGCGGCATCGCCGTAATACTGGACCTGCCATTTTCAGCCGTATCGTCTACCGATCCTTCACCGTTAATATTCATCGACAAGTCCTATTACTTCCGCCTGGATAGTCTGGGCCGGCCATTAACTGATAATAATCAAAACTATCGGCTGCGTCTGGAAGCACCCATGGTACAACGGTTGATCCTTGATGCCCTGCGCTGGTGGCAGACCGAGTATCACATCGATGGATTCCGCTTCCCGGGCGCAGAGCGCTTCGATCAGGCCACCGCCCGCCGAATATTGGACCAGGCCCGCAAAATCAATCCCCAGGCCATGATAATTGGTGATACCGGTGGGGACACTATTGCCGCCGAGCGGTTGGCCGACTGGGGCTGGGCGGTATGGAACGACCAGTTCCGCAACGGCATCAAGGGGTCTAATACCGGCTCTGGTCGCGGCTTCATCTTCGGCGGCTGGTCAGGCGATAACAATCCGGCCACCCTGGAACGCTATTTCCAGGGTTCGCCCCGCGAGTTGGGCGGACAGTTTCACCATCCCGGCCAAGCCGTCAACTATCTGGCCTCACACAACGGGCCGACACTGGGTGATTTCATCCGCATCGCCGGAGGGTTCGTCGATCCGCAACGACCGGTTATCGACCGCACCGATCTGGACGCTACTAGGGGCAAGCAACTGGCTTACAATACTTTGGCCGCCCTGAGCTTGCTCACCTCCCAGGGCGCCGTGCTGATCCCCGCCGGCCAGGAATTCGCCCACAGCCGGTTTAACACTGCCAGCGCTCTCGCGGACAGCCGGGTTAGTCTAACGGATCCGGATTCATCCGGACCAGAGGATGAAACCTGCTATATCGAGTGGCGTTTTAAAGAACTTAATCACAATTTATTTCAATATTATCGAGGCTTGATAAAATTGCGGCGGGAATACAGTGCCCTGCGCCGGATCGATCCGCGCCGGATTCAATTCTTTCCGGGGCGCAGCGACTTCGGTCTTGCCATGCTGCTGCCCCGTGGGGGCAGCGGCGATCAAGTGGATTTTTTTGTTATTCTCAATGGTCATCCGTTCGAGGCTGATGAGTTTGCCCTGCCCGGAGGAGCACGCTGGACAGCGGTGGCCACCTGGAGTAAGGCCGGCGTTGAGAGCATTGGCTCCGGACTGTCGGGGGTAATCAGCATCCCGCCCACCGCCGGAATGATACTGATACGCTGAAAGGCACAAAAAGGGGTCAGTTATGCAATCAATGAAAAAGGCGCTTTTATTCGGATTACTGGTGTGGGCTGTACCATTTCTGGTGGGCGTACTGGCCTACGGGCTCAAGACAGCCGGCTCTCCCCTGTTCGAAACGGTTATGGCGGTGACAGTGGCAGCTGTTGGGATGTTCTTCGGGATAGCCTATTTTCAGCGCGTGCCGGAATGCACATGGCGCGAAGGACTCTACCTGGGCACGCTCTGGCTGGTCATCAGCATTGCGATCGATCTGCTTTTATTCATGTGGGGTCCCATGAAAATGCCCTTCGGGGCCTATATGGCCGATATCGGCTTTACCTATTTGATATATCTCGTGAATTCAACTTGTAAGTGCATCTCAAGTGCTTGTAAAGAGAGGCAAGCTGCCTTAGCATCCCTGCTTCTCAAACAAGCAAGAAAGAGGAGCACCTATGGGAGACTACCGGCAGCTTACCCAAGAGCAAAGGTACGGAATTTCTATGTTGATGCAAACAGGGCATAATCAAACAAAGATTGCCGAAGTGATCGGCGTTCATCAATCGACCATCAGCCGTGAACTTAAGCGTAACAAGGGTATGCGGGGGTATCGTCACAAACAGGCCCACGATCTGGCCACAGCCCGCCGGAAGGAGAAGGCCCAGCCGCGTATTGACGCCGGCACCTGGGCCTTTATAGAGAGACTTATTCAGAAAGAGTGGAGTCCCGAACAGATCAGCGGTTGGATGAAAAAGGAAATGGGCTACTCGGTTAGCCACGAACGGATTTACCAACACATTCTCCAGGACAAACATGCCGGGGGGAACCTGTATCGGCACCTGCGTTGCCAGAAGAAGCGCAAGAAACGCTATGGCTCCCATGACCGGCGGGGACAAATACCGAACAGGATATCTATTGATGAGCGTCCCCGTATTGTCGATTCACGGCGCCGCTATGGCGACTGGGAAGTGGATACCATTATCGGCAAAAAACATCAACAGGCCATTGTCTCCCTTGCTGAACGGAAATCGCGCTTGGCTCTGATCCGGAAGGTTGACCGCAAAACATCTCAGCAGGTATCCCAGGCAGTGATGGAACTTCTCAGGCCTGTGAAACACCGGGTTCACACGATTACGGGGGACAACGGCAAGGAATTTTCAGGCCACCAGGAGATTGCAAAATGGCTGGATACAGACTTCTACTTTGCCCACCCGTATGCCTCTTGGGAGCGGGGACTGAACGAGAACACCAACGGTCTGATCCGTCAGTACTTCCCGAAGAGCAGAGATTTTGCATCCATCACTGACAGCGAAATACAGACCGTCATGGATAAACTAAACAACCGTCCGCGGAAATGCCTTGGCTTCAAAACACCTAATCAGGTATTTTCCGGCATCAAACCCAATGTTGCACTTAGTAGTTGAATCCAGGTCCTATCATTACCTCAGGCCTTGGGAAATTGGTTGATCCAAAAACCGCTTCATGATTATTCTGAGGGATGAGAAATATACCGAGTACCAGCGCAGCTCAGCCAGATTGAGACCTTAGCTGTTATCGTCGCCCAGCGCTGCAACTGCGATTTCATCAACCTCTCTATCATGCTGCTCCGGATCACGGCCAGCCGCCGATAACCTTTTTTTTTCCTTACCTCCTCCCGCTTTCTAATCTCTATTGCTTACGCCCCAGAGCTTTTACGGACCTTCCCTATATTTCTACTTTAATCCATCGGCCTATCGTCCACACCTATTTAAAGCACTTCCCGGGCCCTGTCAGCCTAAACTCTTTCCCCCTTCTTTTAACCCCTCATACCCTGCACGATACCTTTTTGCACCTGCTTCCTTGCCTTATCCGTTGCCTGACAGGGAGGATCTACTCTCGCAATTAATCACTACATACGATTGATTTAAAATTCATTCCTAAACAATAATATCGCCTCGCTTGATCTGTTATTTGAATCATTCTTTCATTTAGCGTTTTCAACTTTCTTCTCAATGATTTGTAACGTTTGCTGGAAGAATGGCCTTTAAGTTCCCCGATCTCGCTCCGTATCATACTGCTTTCTTGACAGGCTGTGTTCTCATCTCTCTTATACTCATTGTTTATGCTATTATAATTATGATTGTCACCATTATAGATTCATACATATTGATTTTCTCTTCTGTTGGCGCTATAATACTTATCTACCACGAATAAGTATCCTCTGATACACCCGTCAGAAATAACACCGTGTTATTTCGTTATGTAATTGCGATACGTACCTGTTTTGCCTCTTACGTTAAATTATGCCGATCACACCGCCTATAATATTGCATGTTTGCGGCGCTTTATAGCGACTTGTTTTCATGGTCACCTTCGAACGTGTTTCTCCTCGTGCAAATCATCCGATAGCCGACTTAACTTGTATCCGACGTATGATATATTTACAAGATACTTATCTGCCAATATATTATCACGTAAATCCTGCTTTAAACATGAGTGTACTAGTTAGAATAATATAGAACATTATTATAGCCGATGAACAATAACAAATAGTAACGGGCGACACGGTTCAGCGTACCACTATTTAGCAAGTAAATAAACCATCAATATAAAATGTCGGCAATCCGGGAGACATATCGGCGCAAGAACAGTTTGACTGACAATGTAATTGATGCGTTCATAATAAGGGGAAATGAAATGCTCTTGAAGAAAACAATTATTGTTGTTTGTTGGTAATCACAATATCATGCTACTGCGATAGCGAGCATAACTGTCCATCCGTACGAAAATATATCTGCTTGAAAAAACCCCCACCGGTCTTGATTCGTCTATGCTTTCCAAACCGGTGGTTAATAGAGCGCCCTCAGCGGTCCGTACCTTACGCCATTCCTGCTCCCTAGTCCCTGCGGTGATATCTCATTTCTTCGACCATCTCCTTAACCGTGACCACACCATAGCGTTCTTAGCAGCAACAGGCGAGACCTGTACCTTTAGTTGCCGCTGATGACTGGCGGTTTTTCAGCCTTATACTTCCAAACTTCCACGTGCCGTTTGCATCCAACCCTCGCTAGTAGTGGAGATCTCCTGCCATAGGCCTGCCACCTCACCGGGTTGAGTGCCTTGTTGTGGCTCACAAGGCAACTGGCTCACCGCTCTTGGCTCATCGCTCCTTCGCGCACCAGGCGAACGACACCGCCCTACAAAATCCTTATATTCCATCCGCTCTTTGAAAATCGAGTAGCGACTCCGGTTCCGGTATCGACATATGGGACCCGGTATCGAATGGCGGTTATATTCTTTATTCTTAATATTTTATGTTCACTACACCGACATTTCGGTTCCGGTATCTAACAGATATTAACCTCTTCATTCTTAATGCCTTATGCTCTAATTCCGCCCATTTTGAACTTTGCATTTTGCATTTCCCCAATTGGCTAACCTCCCGCGTCGGTAAGCATTAGCCTTTTAATGGCCTTTCGCTAACCATTGGATGGGTATAAGTGGGGTCGTTTATGGGTCATTGATAGGTCTACGATGGGCATAAGCGGGTCATTAGTTAGCCATTTACGGCGCTGGTTGGGCTGGATGCGGCGGCCTCTGCCTACGCCTTCACCCCTTCCATTTCCCCAGCCCGGCCCCCTAACTTTGGCCCCATGTCCAAAGGCCTCACTCCCCGATCTTCAGATTATGCCCGCTGGTACACCGACGTGGTACTCAAAGCCGAGTTGGCGGATTATGGCCCGGTGCGCGGCAGCATGGTCATCCGGCCCTACGGCTATGCTATCTGGGAACTGCTGCAGGCTGCACTGGACTCACGCTTTAAGGCCACCGGCCATGTGAATGCATACTTTCCCCTGCTGATTCCCAAATCGTTCCTTAGCAAGGAAGCGGAGCATGTGGAGGGCTTCGCCAAGGAGTGTGCCGTGGTGACCCATCACCGCTTGCGCGCCGCAGCTGACGGCGGTCTTGAGGTTGACCCCGATTCCAAGCTGGACGAGGAGCTGATTATCCGCCCAACCAGTGAGACCGTGATCTGGTCCATGTATAAGCGCTGGATTAACTCCTACCGCGATCTGCCCATCCTGATCAATCAGTGGGCTAATATAGTCCGCTGGGAGCTGCGCACTCGTCTCTTCCTGCGCACTACCGAATTCCTCTGGCAGGAAGGTCACACCGCCCATGCCTCTGAAGCCGAGGCACAGGAAGAAGCGCTCCGGATCCTCGATATCTACCGGGACGTGATTGAAACCGAGATGGCACTGCCGGTGATCAAGGGTGTCAAATCCGAAAGCGAGAAGTTTCCTGGCGCCGTGAATACCTATACCATCGAGACCATGATGGGTGACAAGCGCGCTCTCCAAGCGGGTACTTCACACTATCTGGGTCAGAACTTTGCCAAGGCCTTCGATGTGACTTTTCGCAATCAGCACAATGAACAAGAATATGTCTACGCCACCAGTTGGGGCGTAACGACCCGCTTGGTGGGAGCAATAGTTATGGCTCACGGTGACGACCGGGGATTACGGCTGCCGCCCCGCATTGCTCCTTATCAAGTAGTGATCGTACCCATTTACAAGGATGACACTCGGGCCTTGGTCCTCGAAGAAGCCACGCGGATACGTGATAGCATTTCCGAAAACGGGACCCGCGTCCACCTGGATGCCAGGGATACGGTATCACCAGGATTCAAGTTCAGTGACTGGGAAATGAAAGGCGCCCCCTTGCGGGTGGAGATCGGACCTCGCGATGTAGCCCAGAACAACGCCGTCTTGGTTCGGCGGGATAGCGGGGAAAAGCAAGACATCGCCTCGGTGAATATAGCAACCTTTATTCCTCCCCTATTGGATGAGATCCAAACTGTGCTATTCCAGCAAGCCCTTGACTTCCGCGAGGCAAATACTCACCGGCCCAAAAACTGGGAGGCCTTTAAAACGATAATTGAGCAAGGTGGCTTTGCCCGCTGTGGCTGGGATGGTGAATCGGAAACAGAGGCGACAATTCAAGAGGAGACTAAAGCCACAATTCGAGTTATTCCCGAGAATCAGGATCCCAGTGACTTGAAATGTATTCACTCTGGAAAACCAGCCCAATATGAGGTGATCCTGGCCAAAGCCTATTGATTCTTCTGGCTGCTGTAGGTGCTAAAAAATGCTGCGATACTCTTCTCACTTTCTCGTCCTGTCTTTGCTCGCGCTAACCATCTTGCGGGGAAGCAATTCCGGTCACTTTTCACCACGTCGAGCACCGGGTATCGCTACAGATACTCATACCCTGATGTTGGCCGATGAGAAAATCTGGGTTCATGTCTATGAGCGTCCCGGTTCCGGGTTGGTTTTTGTGAATTTGCATGATGATGAAAACACTTGCGTCGAAGCTGCAATGCTCTTTCTGGCCAGTCATGGTGGCCGTTTAATCGAACTACGGCATGGCCGCGGCCGGGAGGTGGTTATTCGTCGCGCTGAGAGGATGTACTCTTTTGACCCTAATCGCATGTTTTCCATAGAGGGATTACGCAAATCGCTGGCCCATTCCAAGGTTATATCTGACGAGGACCTTGATCTTGCAACCGGATTTGCTGCCCGGGTGATCGCTTTGATTGCTCCTACCGAAGCCGCGCCCGTTATTGCAATCCATAATAATACTCCGGACAAGTTAACTATCCAGGATTTTATGCCAGGAGAGTGGTATGGTCCGGATTCACGTGCCGTACATATTGCACCAGATCGCGATCCGGATGACTTTTTCTTTACGAACTCCCCTTGGCTGTATGAGTCTTTAGCTGCTCTTGGCTATAATGTAGCCTTAATGGCAGAGAACCCGCCTGACCGCGGTACTCTGGGCTACTATATAAACTCTCTCGACGGATTTTATATCAACGTGGAGGCTGAACACGGTCATATTAAGGAGCAGGCATTGATGTTGGAGGATCTTGGTTTGCTGCTTCAAAATCACTAAAGTACTATGGACTCCAGCATGCATTGTTGTCTTTGATCTTGCCGCATCCTGACGGGTGAAACTTTCGCTTGTATCCAGACTTGAGGTGTATAAAGTTTCCCGCCTAAAAATAGAGTTCATATGGCTGCACATCACCTAATCATCGTTGAATCTCCTTCCAAAGCACGCACATTACAAAAGGTGCTAGGAGACAAGTACGACATCGTTGCTTCTGTGGGACACATTCGCGATTTGCCGCCCCGGGAAATGGGTGTTGATGCCGATCATGATTTTCAGGTCACCTATCAGGTGGCACCAGAGAAAAAGAAAATAATTTCCCAGCTCAAGAAGGCGCTGAGTAACGCGGATATTGTTTATCTGGCTACGGACCCGGATCGCGAAGGGGAAGCCATCAGCTGGGCACTTATCGAGACATTGAATATCAAAGTGCCAACCCATAGACTAGTGTTTCATGAGCTAACCCGCACCGCTATTCTCAATGCTTTCGATAGCACTCGTCCAATCGACATGAACTTGGTAAGAGCCCAGGAGACCCGCCGGATTCTTGACCGACTGGTGGGCTATGAGATTTCTCCTGTCCTCTGGCGGAAGATTGCTCCCCGGCTCTCAGCGGGAAGAGTGCAGAGTGTGGCGATCCGGCTGGTAGTTGAAAGAGAGCGCGCCCGTTATGCCTTCAAACCTAGTCAGTGGTGGGATCTGGAAGCTACATTTACTACTACAATGAATGAATCATTCACCGCGACCCTGATCAGTTTCGATGGCAAGCGGCTGGTAAATAGTAAAGATTTTGATCGATCCACCGGCCAGATGAGGTCTGGGAAGGGGGCCATTTTGTTGGAGCGTGATGCGGCCTACGCCCTGACAGATCGGCTGACAAAGAGTAAGTGGTCGGCGACGAGGATACAAGAAAAACCTTCTACCTCCAACCCGTCACCACCGTTCACTACCAGCACGCTGCAGCAGGCAGCCGCGAACAAGCTGAACTTCTCGCCAAAGCGTACCATGCGAGTGGCTCAAAAGCTATATGAGAGCGGGCATATCACTTACATGCGGACCGATTCCACCACACTGTCACAGGAAGCTCTGAATGCTGCCAGAAAATTGATCTTAAACCAATTCGGCCGCGATTATTTACCGTCAAAACCAATCGTATACAAAACTAAAGTCAAGAATGCTCAAGAGGCACACGAAGCTATCCGACCTGCGGGGGCACGGTTCCAGGATCCCGGGCAAATGACAAGTCAGGAGAACGATTCGCGGCGGCTCTACCAGCTTATCTACCAACGTACTCTGGCATCTCAGATGGTCTCGGCAAAGATACGCAAAACCACTGTGGACGTCTCGGATGATAGTGCCGTTTTCCAGGCTGCCGGGAAGGTTATCGAATTCCCCGGCTATATGGCGGTCTACCAGCGCACGTCGGATGATGATGCCGGCGAGGAAAAGACCTTGCCGAAGCTACATGAAGGAGACCAGGTCGGTTGCGAGCACGTCTCTCCAAAGGAACACAAGACAAAGCCCTCCGCTCGATATACTGAAGCAACACTGATCAAGGAGCTGGAATCGCTGGGTATCGGACGACCCAGCACCTATGCTTCGATTATGGACACTATTCAACGCCGGGAGTATGTTTTTAAGAAAAGCGGTGCACTAATACCCACATTCACCGCGGTAGGGGTCGTCAGGCTAATGGAAGCCAACTTCACGGAGTTGGTTGATTATCAGTTCACTGCCCGCATGGAGGATGTTCTTGATGAGATTAGTCGCGGAGAGAGAGAACATTTACCATACTTGCATAGGTTCTATTTTGGCGGCAACGGGGATACCGGGCTCAAGGCTCTGCTGTCAATCCCCATTGAAATCCGCCGCATTTGCACCATCCCACTGGGGCATGGCAAAGATGATGTCCCTGTGACTGTCCGTATCGGCAGGTATGGTCCCTACCTGGAATACGGAGACAGACGCACCAGCCTTGATGTGGATACTCCTCCAGCTGATATCTCACTGGAATGGGCACTGGAAAGACTGGAGAAGGGTAGTGAATATCCAAAGGAGTTGGGCCCGGATCCGGAATCGGGACAGCCGGTATTGCTAAAAAAAGGCCGCTTTGGATTTTATCTGCAGTTGGGCCCGGATTCTCAAAAGCTCAAGCAGAAGTCTCTACTGCCCGGGATGGCTCCCGAGGTTGTGAATCTTGAGATCGCCACGCAAATATTGTCGCTGCCCCGGGATTTGGGGCCCCACCCGGAGACCGGTGAGCCGGTATTAGTAGATCTGGGCAAGTATGGTCCTTACCTGAAAAGCGGCCAGACCAATGGCCAGCTACCCAAAGGTGAGGACCTTTTGAGCATCGAGCTGGACCGGGCGTTGGAGATTTTACGGAGTAGTAAGAGAAAGACTCCGGCTATTTTGCATGAGTTAGGAGACCATCCGAAAACGGGTGCCAAGATAACCGTCAAGTCGGGGCGCTACGGACCCTATATTACCGACGGTACCACGAATGTCTCTCTGAAGAAAGAGGAAGAACCCGAACAAATCGATCTGGCTGAGGCGCTAAAGCGGTTAGCAGCTAAGGCGGCTCAGGGACCAACTCGCCGGCGTCGCGGGGGCCGGGGCGCCTCAAAGCGAGCATAATTGGCAATGGCCAAGCAACAACCGGACGTTATGGAGAAACTCACGTCCCTGGCAAAGCGACGGGGTTTCATTTTCCAGAGTAGCGAGATTTACGGTGGCCTGGCTTCCACCTGGGACTACGGCCACCTGGGTGTGGAGCTCAAGCGCAACATCAAGAACCGCTGGTGGCGGGATATGGTCACCGCCCGGCAGGATGTGGTGGGCATGGATGCCGCCATCCTGATGCATCCCCGTGTATGGGAGGCTTCCGGCCATGTTGAGGCTTTCCACGATCCCCTGGTGGACTGTCGCCAGTGTCGTAGTCGATTTCGCGTTGATCATTTGAATTTTAAGCGCAAGTGCCAAACGAAGGACTGCAAAGCACCGGTGGTCAATGTTCGCTTCCCTGAAGAAGTAGTTGCCCAATTGATTGCTATGCATGGAAACGTGGGCATGGATCAGCTTGAACAATCAAGCAAGTCGCTTAAGACAGATCCTTGCC
>SDBU01006467.1_pt1 | contig 13760 bp, 13 predicted proteins | sample 2277071 | NCBI WGS metagenome assembly SDBU01 (sample SAMN10397929, study PRJNA504765) | marine sediment metagenome | isolation source: marine sediment core GS08_GC12, 126 cmbsf | place: Arctic Ocean: Gakkel Ridge, Loki's castle | collected 2008
TCCATGCTTCCAGTTTAAGCTGTGCATCCTCTATTGACAAGAACCAATTAATATTTAAACACTCATCTCTAAGACTACCGTTAAAGGACTCTATAAAAGTATTATCTCCCGGTGATAACGAAGAGACAGTATTTTTTGACAATATAAAGGTTGCTCGTCCAGATCCTGAACCCGAACCGGAACCAAAACCAGCCTGGATTCGTACAATGCCCATGACCTGCTGGCAGATATTCATAAACGAGGACAATAACTTTGAGTTTATCTTCTGGGCTCTTTATGCGGATAATAACTGGGTAAGGATATATGATATGGAGGATAATCTGGTATTTGAAGAAGACCTACCTGGCCCTAATCTCATAGTAGACCTGCCAGATGGGATGTACACAGTAAAAACTTTCTATGGCATAGTACCTCTTCAGGAGTTTTTAATCGGTAAATCGTAAGATAATATTTAATATATTTGGAATAAATAAGACCCTATATATAACAATATGTGGGGTCTTATTATTTGGAGGAAAAATGGATTACTGGCTGGGGAGAGAGGATTCGAACCTCCGAATGACGGGATCAAAACCCGTTGCCTTAACCGCTTGGCTACTCCCCAATGAGGCTAATAGATTTTATATCAGATTATTCGAAATTTCAAATATATATAGGTATCTGAAGTAGGGATATTCACAAGGTTTATTTGCAGTATTATAAAAAAATCATGACTTAAATAAAGTTAATACATTCAGGTGTAGTATGAGACAGATAGGTTTTAATTGATGAAGACTCAAGGCCCTCAAAAACCTTTTTTGCAGTAATGAGGTCCTCGCAAATAGCAAACACAGTGGGTCCGCTCCCGGTCATTTGAACAGCATCCGCTCCAAGCTTTAAAGCCTTTTCTTTAATATTAATAATCCCGTCATCCACTTTTACAGCTACGTCTTCCAGGTCATTGCTGAGATTACCAAAGAATCCTTTGTAATTTTTATTGCTGAGATTATTTACAAGCTCTTTATGGATAGATTTTTTCTCTTTGCCTATCAGGTCAAATTTTTCATATATATCCCTGGAATGGAATTTCTTTCCATTGGCGGCAAGTATCACCCAGAAAAAGGGCAGATCAGGTAAGGCCTGGAGCTTTTCTCCTCTTCCTTCTGTCAGCACGGTCCCGCCGCTAATACAGAAAGGGACATCCGAGCCCACTTTACCCGCAAGGCATACCAGGCTTTCATGGTCAATATCCAGATCTAATAGTTCGCTTAAGGCTACCAGCGTGGCTGCAGCATTTGTGCTTCCGCCTGCAAGCCCTGAGCATACAGGTATATGTTTTTCAATATTTATATCAATATTATATTTGCCGCGCAGGTCAAAATTGTCGATTAGAAGTATTGCAGCCTTATGTACCAGGTTCTCCTCATCTATTGGAATATCCACATTATCACATGTAATGGATATTCCATTTAAACTACCATTTCCATTAATGTTTGGGTTCCCGGAGATCTTAAAAGTAAGTTCATCGGAAAGGCTTATGCTCTGCATTATAGATTTTATCTCATGATAGCCATCTGACCTGCCGTCTTTGGCAACATTTAGGAATAGGTTTATTTTCCCTGAAGCTTTTAATTTTAAACATTTATTGGTCTCCATTTCGCACTATAATAACACAGATCAGGATTATTATATATTGAGGCTCTTATATAAAAAAATGTATTCCCTTAAATCCAATTCTTCTGCCCTTATATTTTCGCTTTTCCCCAAACCTGATAATAATTCCATCAAAGGTCCGGCTATTTTTGAGTATTTTTCATCTCCCTGTGCCAGGGAATTAACAAGTTTTTTCCTGCGGTGCAGGAAGCATTTATTTACAAACTCAAAAAAGTTTTTTAATTCCATATCTTTTAATAATTTATTTTTACCGGATCTTTTTTCTATTTTTACCATCACTGAATCAACGAATGGGACCGGCATAAAACAATTTCTTGAAATCGGGAAACATATCTTATAACTTGCAAGGGTGTTTGACTTTACAGTATATGAGCTGTAATTTTTGTCACCTACACCTGCCAGCAACCTGATAGCAATATCTTTTTGTATTGTCAGGAAAAGTTCCTTTACTTTTTTTGCCTCCATGAGAAATTTTATGATGAGGGGTGCCGTTATCTTATAGGGAAGATTGGAAACTACTTTATTTATCTTGAATTTACTGCTTAACTCTCTGTAATCTATTCTCAGGGCATCCCCCCTGATCAATTCTATTTTTTTGCCTATCTCTTCTTTAAATAAATCTGAAAAAGCTTCTGCTACAGCCTTGTCTATTTCGATGCAGATCACCCTGCCTGCTTCCCGGTACAGGATCTCTGTAAGGCTGCCGATCCCGCTTCCGATCTCAAGTACTATATCATCGGGCCCTACCCCGGCATATGAGACTATTTTTTTTAATACATTGGTGTCTATCAGGAAATTCTGGCCCAGGCTTTTTCTTAATCTTATAGAATATTGGCCCAGGACTTTTAATGTCTTTTTTGGAGAGCTGATATAAGAATGCATATCTATTTAACTTTTATTATATTGAAAAGAAATCCCTGGCATTCCTTGAGGAGATATCTGCCACTTCCTCCAGGGTGCAATTTTTTAATTCAGCGATCTTTTCAGCAATATATTTTACATAACCAGGGTAATTTTCCTGTCCCCTTTTGGCCTGTGGTGCGAGAAAAGGGGCATCGGTTTCAATAAACATTTTCTCCATCGGTACTTTTTTAACAGCCTTTAAAACACTGCCTGAATTGGGAAAAGTGATCACTCCTGTAAAAGAGATAAACAGTCCGAGATCCAGGACCTGCATGGCAAAATTAGTATCTCCCGAAAAACAGTGGACCACGCCCCTGAATCTTCTGTCACCTGCATAATTTTTTATCACTTCCAGGGTCTGCTTGTTTGCCTCCCTGGTGTGGATCATCAACGGCAGATCATATTTTAGGGCCAGTTCTATCTGGGAGACAAAAATCCTCTCCTGGTCTACTCTCGGGCTGAGATTCCGGTAGAGATCAAAACCTGTCTCCCCTATGGCAACTACCTTTTTAAATTTTTTGTTTTCTCCCGGACATTCTGGATCCCTTACTAATTCTTCCAGGACCTGCAGCTGTTTTTTACCGGCATCCCCGGCATAATGGGGATGGATCCCGATACTGGCATATACATCATCAAATCTTTTGGAAAACTCAAGGGATCTCCTGCTTCCATCCATGCTGGATCCGACATTTATTATATATCTGACATTATTTTTTTTGGACTGGCTCACTGCTTCTTCGGGAGTCATTTTTTTGAGCATATCCAGATGGGCATGTGTGTCTATAAAATACATAACCCTACTTTTCTTCTAACCTGGGAAAAAGGATCTCCCTGGCACCGATTTTTGTTCCACCGCTGAAACTGCCCCATTTGCCATCTCCGGCGATACTTATATCATCTATTTTTTTATCGATTCCCAGCTGGGTGAATATCCTCTGGCAGGTGGAAGGAATAAATGGTATCAGTAATACTGTTGAAAGCCTGATCATCTCAACTACTTCAAAAAGAACAGCATTTAATTTATCCCTGTCCTCCTTTTGTTCGCTTTTTGCAAGGTCCCAGGGCTGGCTGTCTTCAATATATTTATTTGCTATATTAATAAATTCCCACACCCCTATCAAATAATCCGAAAATTTAAAAGTCTCCAGATTTTTTATTGCTGTATCTTTTACCCCGGTCCATTTTTTTTCAAAATCAGGATTTGAGACTTTTTGGGGGATCATCCCACCATTGTATTTTTCTATCATAGCCATTGTCCTTGATACAAGATTCCCTATATCATTGCTGAGATCTCCATTATACCTCTTTTTAAAGGCCTGCCCGGTAAAAGAGCCGTCCTGGCCAAAAGATAATTCCCTTGTCAGGAAATACCTTATCCCGTCTACACCATACTGCCTGGCGAGGTCATCAGGATCCAGGGTGATACCCTTGGATTTTGATAATTTCTCCCGGCCCATAAGCAGCCATCCGTGGACCACTACATGCTTTTGTAGTTTTACTCCAAGCGACATCAATATGGCCGGCCATATTATGGCATGGAATTTTAAAATATCCTTTCCGATATGCTGCTGGTCCGCCGGCCAGTACTTTTCAAATAAATCCTGTTTATCTGAACTATACCCTAATGCTGAAATATAATTAATAAGGGCATCTACCCATACATAACAATAATGTTTAGAGTCAAATGGAATGGGGACTCCCCATTTTACCGTAGTCCTTGAAACACTTATATCCTTGAGCCCTTGCTTTAGTATCCCCAGCACTTCATTTTTTCTGGTCTCCGGGATCACAAAGCCTGGATTTTCATTAATATGTTTTATTAATTTGTCTTCATATTCCGATAGTTTGAAAAAGTAGTTTTCCTCTTTTACATTTTCCACATCTCTATTGCACTCGGGGCACTTACCCTCGATCAATTGTGAATCCTGGAGAAATGTCTCGCAGGGTACGCAATATTTCCCTTCATAAGTACCCTTGTAAAGGTCTCCATTCTCTTTTAGTTTTATAAGGATATTCTGGACGGTCTTTTCATGTTTTTCATCAGTGGTCCGGATATAACCGTCATTGCTGATATTGTATAACTTTAGGAGCCTCTTCATATCCTTTACCATCCCGTCCACATATTTCGCGGGAGAGATCCCCTTTTCTTCGGCACTCTTATTGATTTTCTGGCCGTGTTCGTCTGCACCTGTTAAAAAATAAGTATCCTTCCCCAGAAGCCTGCAAAACCTGGCCATTACATCTACCAGGATGAATTCATAGATCTGTCCCAGATGCAGCTTTGCATTCATATATGGTATTGCACTAGTAATATAAAATTTTTCTTTACTCATTATTTCCTTTTTTGTGTCTTCGCTAGATTTTTGTTGAAATATTATACAATTTTTGCCTGTCTATGTCATACCGCGCGAGTATTATCTTTAAAGCTTTTTTCTTGGAAATCCCCTGTTTAAGAAGAGCCATAAACTCCCGTTCAATATCTTTTTCTGTAAAACTCCCCACTTTATCACCTTTATATCCATCTACTACCAGTACGATCTCGCCTTTTATTTTTTTTGAGCCTGTTTTTTGTAAAATATCATCCAGGGTCCCCCGCAGTACCTCTTCATACATTTTTGTGATCTCCCTGGACAGGCTGGCTTTTCTATTTCCGAATACTTCGATCATCTCAGAGATCAATGATCTTATCCTGTTCGGTGATTCATAGAATATAAGGGTATGTGGGAAAAAAGCAAGTTCCAGCAGCTGATTTTTTCTCCGGATCTTTGTTTTTGGAAGAAATCCAGAAAATAAAAAACTATCTGTCGGCAGCCCTGAAAGGACCAGGGCGCTTATTGCTGCATTTGGCCCGGGGATCACTGTGACCTTAATATCATTTTTTATACAGGCATTTATGATCCTGTATCCAGGATCCTGGATGGATGGAGTGCCGGATTCAGATACCAGGCCGACATTCGTACCTGCTTTTAGCTTCTGTATTATATATTCGATCCTATCTCCGGTGCTGTGCTCGTGAAAACTTATCAGCCTTTTACCGCTGATCTCATATTTTCCTAAAAGCTTGCCTGCCCGCCTTGTATCTTCGGCTGCAATTATATCCACTTCTTTTAATGTCCGGAGCAACCTTAAGCTGACATCCTCAAGATTGCCGATCGGAGTTGAACAGATATATAAAGTCCCTTTTTTTTCATCCATAGAAATTATTCCCCGGAATTGCTGGATATTTCTAAGACTTCCTGTACTGGGCCAGCATTTCCTCCCAGCCATTATCAGCTATAGAAGTATAATCCTTCCCTGGGAAATCTTCATCAAGTTTTTTTTGATCTTCGGGAGTGAGAGACCAGCCCAGAGCACCAAGGTTTTCCTCAAGATGTTTGGTATTTCTTGAGCCCGGCATGGTCACTACATGTTTCTGGCTTATGAGCCAATTGATGGCTACCTGGGCCGGTGTTTTATTATACCTGTCGCACATCTGGTCCAGCAGTTCTATCCCTCTTTTACCCAGATTCCCACCTTCGATCGGCATCCAGGCAACAGACATCACATCATTTTTCCCGGCAAAATCTATAAATCCATCAGCCTGGAATTTTCGGTTTATAAGGCTGTAGGGTACCTGGTTGGCAACTATTTTATTGCTGGAATATTTTTGTGCCTCCTCAAACTGGCCGAGACCAAAGTTGCTTACTCCAATATATTTTACCAGGCCTTTATCCACCAGGTGATCCAGGGCTCTCATAGTCTCTGAGACCGGCACTTCAAAACTGGGATAGTGTATAATATATAAGTCTATGTAATCTATATTCATTCTTTTAAGGCTGTTTTTTGCGGAACTGATGACTTTTTGGTACTCAAGGTTCATGGGGGATACTTTTGTGGCAATTATAAGTTTTGACCTGTCATGACCTTTTATGGCTTTACCGACCAGGATCTCGCTTTGACCCCCCGCATACATTTCTGCAGTGTCAATATGGGTGATCCCTAGATCCATTGCCCTTTGTAATGCTTTTATGTTTTCTTTATCATCATTTAATGGATCATGGGTCCTTCTACCTCCAAACCTGTATGTTCCAAATCCAAAAACAGGTAATTTGAAGCCATTTTTTAATGTTTCAACTGGAATTTTTATATCAGCCATATTTGATGCACCTCTTGTCCGTTTTTAACTAGTATCCTGGCTTCCTGAATGGTATCAAAGATGTCACAGTTTAACAATTCTTCCCGTATTTTCCGTTAAAATTGTGGCGCCGGCCCGGGCACTTTCCAAATAATGTAATACGGTTATTGAGAATTGGCAGTAAAATAAATCCTTACTTTATAAATATCTGATAAGCTATAGATTCTGGACAGCCAGCTTTATGGCCCCAAGAACAGGTTTTCTTGTGAGGGGCTTAAAGTTGATTTTTGGGTACTCCTCTTTCAGTATTTTAAAGAGGATATTTTTAAAGTGTTTTTTACATTCAAAGACCCGCCCCACCATTACCAGGTCAAAATCTTTGTCTGCCATATTCAGTCTGGCTGCCAGGGTAGAAATAGCGAGCTTTACTTCTTCAGCTTCTTCTTGCAGTATTTTCTCACTGACTCTATCACCCCGGTCCGCTGCCCGGCAGACGACACCTGCTATCCTGGCGATCTTTTCTTTTATAATATCGTCTCCGTAGACCCAATTGGCTAGATCCGGCACATGTTTCAAATCCAGGTATTTTAATATATCCCTGCTGAGTATTGTCTTTTCTCCCCTGCCGTCATAGGCCCTTATCACAGCTCTCAAAGCTTTATAACCTATCAGGTAACCGCTTCCTTCATCTCCTAATATATAATCCCATCCGCCTGCATGAGCTTCATCACCAGATTGGTTGATACCGAAACAATTAGAGCCCGTTCCACAGATGACCATGATCCTGTTTTTATTATTGCTGCCTGCTTCCAGGCCGATCCTTGAATCATTGCAGATCATGGTCTTTTCCGGCTTCAAAAAATTTTTTAACCTGTCATTAAATATTATCTTTTTATAGATCTTAAGGTCATACTCATAATCATTCCCGGCAATTCCAAAACAGGCACTTTTAAAAACTACTTCACCATTTTCCTGCAACCTGCTTATGGCATCCGATACTGTTTTGACCAGATTTTTTTGAGTGATGCTCTCCCCGACACTTTTATAATTGCTTGATCCTCCTGTGGTTTCTAAAATTACCCTGCCCTTCAGGTCTGCAATATTTACAGTCGTTTTTGTTGCTCCCCCGTCTACACCTAAAACATAATCCATTTATTTAAACCTCTTTTTGTCCAGGCCCGATAGTTATTTATATTATATATACTATATTTTATTTTTATATTAAAAAAAACCCAATAGGTTTATTAAATACTCCGAAATCAATAAAATAATTTCTATAAATGTGATCCAGCACAGACAGAGTACTTACAAATAGCAAAGATCCGATCCCGATAGGCCCGGGGCCGGATCTTTTCATGTAAAATTTATTCCTGCAATGGCAGATGCTTGCCATGTACTATTTTATTTCATTAAACATCTCTTTCGGGTTTCCGCAAATAGGGCATCTTTCAGGAGGAGCGCCCTCTACGGTATTTCCGCAGACCTGGCATACAAAAATAGCCGTATCTGCATTGTTTTCAAGATTATCAAGATATTTCTGGTAGAGCTCTGCATGTATCTTTTCCACTTTGTTTGCATAGTTAAAACTCATCCGGGCTTCATCAGCATTTTCTTCTTTGGCATCTTCTATCATTTTTGGATACATTTCGCGAAACTCAAAGGTCTCCCCGCCAATAGCTTCTTTTAAATTATCTTCAGTGGAATTGATACCTTTCATCGCCCTTAAATGGTTGTGTGCATGGATCGTTTCGGCATCTGCAGCAGCCCTGAACAATCTTGCTGCCTGCGGGTAGCCGTCATCATCAGCTTTCTTTGCAAAAGCCAGATACTTCCTGTTTGCCTGGGATTCCCCTGCAAAAGATTCTGCAAGGTCTTTTGATGTTTTATCATGAGCCATTCTTTTTCCTCCTTTAAATATTATTGGCTTATTTTTTTACCTGATATTAATTATAGTGATTATTCAACATAATATCTAAAAAAATTACTGTAAGTTTATATATATTCCAAATATCCATGTGCTTAATATAAAATCTTGCAAAAAATACCATATTAAGTAAGAATTTAGACCATGGGACAAAAAAATTTTTCTCAATTTTCTAAAAGGATCATCATTTCTATTGCTGTGCTTATATCGATTTATTTCCTCGGTTCTGCCGGCTATATAATAATAGAAGATATGAGCTTCCTTGATGCCTTATTTATGACCACTATAACCATTACCACTGTTGGTTACGGGGTAGTAAAGGATCTTTCAAGAACAGGGACTATTTATACGATCATCTTAATCATAATCGGGACCGGGATGGCCGCGTATATTTTAATCAATTTGACAGATTTTATACTAAGCGAATTTTTATTGGGAAAAATTGAAAAGAGAAGGGCTATTAAAATGATATCAAAATATAAAGATCATTATATAATCTGCGGCCTGGGCAGAGTCGGCCTTGAGATCGCAAAGGAACTTGCTGCTAATAAAATTGACTTTATAATCCTGGACCAGGCAGAAGAGCCGGTCGAGAAAGCCCGGCAGAACAACTGGCTCTATATCCGGGGAGATGCATCAAATGATGAGAAATTAATAGAAGCAGGCATCAAAAAGGCCAGGGGTCTGTTTGCTGCGCTGGATACTGACTCGGAAAATGTCTATGTCACGCTCTCAGCAAAATCTTTAAACCCTTCTATTTTTGTAATTGCAAGAGCCACTGTACAGGAGACAATCGGTAAGCTTGAAAAAGCTGGAGCCGACAGGGTGGTCTCCCCCCAGATCATCGGAGGCAGGAGGATGGCAGCCATGGCCCTGCAGCCTTCTGTGTGTGATTTTCTGGACACATTGATGAAAACCGAGGAAGTAGAAATGCAGCTTGCAGAAATCCATGTCAAGCAAAACAGCAGGCTGGATAATATAACTATAAAAGAGGCAGTAAAAAAATACGCCATTGAGGGCTTGATAGTCTCGATCCTTGAAAGTGGAAAAAAGGTTTCAGTAAAGAAGGCAAACGGTGATACGAGGATCAGCGGAGGCCAGAAACTTATTGCTGTCGGTACAGGGGACCAGATCAAGGAATTGACGATCCTTGCATCCAAATAAGGCTGCCTCCCCTGGTGGCCTACTTGCTGTCATGGAAGACTTTATAATCACCAGTTAAAAAATACAAAGTCCTCTCACCAATATTTACAGCCTGGTCGCCGATTCTTTCCAGATACCTGCTTACAAGTGCAATATTCGTGACAAACCTTATATCTTTTTCACCCTTGTTTGATGTAAATAATTTCTTAAAGATCGTCTCCTGGATCCTGTCAACTGCATCATCAGACTTCCCTATTCCGGAAGCTTCCTTTTCATCTTTTTTCCTGAATGCTTCGATTGCTGTTTCCAGTTCCGGTATTACCAGATTGCCCATTTCTTCCACAAGGTCTATTATCTCTCTGTCAAGGCTCTTCTTTTCTTCCTTTGAGAACTTCTTTACTACCTTGGAAATATTTACTGCAAGGTCCCCGATCCGTTCCAGGTGCTTTATAATTATACTGATCGAGTGGATGAACCTGAGATCCTTTGCAACGGGCTGGTGTTCAGCCTGCAGGACAATGCATTTTTCCTCAATGGAAATATCATAATCATCAATTTTTTCATCTTTATCTATTACCTTCTGGGCAAGCCCGGTATCCATCCCGACAAAAGACCGGATGGACCCTTCGACTGCTTCCCCGGCCAGCTTTCCCATATCAATGACATCTCTGGTTATTTCTTCAAGTCTCTGGTGAAATGACTTTCTCATATTTATTCCTTTCTCATCAGCCTGAACCTGGTCCTGATTGCTGTGCCGACTATTGCAAATAATAATACTACCATTAATAGTACCAGAGCAGTACCCCATTGCTTGTCCTCTGGAGCATTGGTGATCTGGGTCGCCAGTACATACAGGTGATAAGGCAGGGCCATTACCTGGCTAAAAATGGAATCGGGTAGATTTGGTTGTGAAAATGCTGCAACCGTAAAAATGATAGGAGCTGTCTCGCCTGCTGCCCTGCCGATCCCAAGTACTGATCCAGTGATTATGCCCGGCAGTGCCTGGGGCAATACGACCCTGATTATAGTCTGCCACTTTGTCGCGCCCAGAGCAAGCGAAGCATGGCGGTATGTGTCGGGAACCGCTTTAAGCGCTTCCTCTGTTGTAGTTATGATAACCGGAAGTATAAGAAAAGCCAGGGTCAGCGAGCCGGCCAGGATCGATTTTCCAAACCTCAGGAAGATCACAAAAAAACCCAGGCCAAAAAGGCCGTATACCACTGATGGTACTCCAGACATATTGACCACAGACAGCCTTATCAGGCGTGTCAATCTATTTTTACTGGCATACTCATTTAAATACACTGCAGCAAAGATCCCTATAGGCAGTGAGATGACCAGTGTCCCTATTATCAGGTAGAAAGTACCAAGGATCGCAGGAAAAATTCCTCCCTCTCTCATCCCCTCCCTGGGTGCCTGGGATATGAACTCCCAGTTTATTGCTCCGCTTCCTTTTATTATCAAATATATTATTATTCCAAATACAAAAGCTATGACTATTACAGTTATAAAAAGCAATAAGAAATAAAAGAACCTTTCTGTCCTTTTCTTTTTTCCCCTGCTTATCTCTATGCTCATCCCTGTCAGCTCTCCCTTATCCTTCTTATAAATCTATCAGAAATAAGATTTATCAAGAATGTGATAATAAATAATACCAGGCCGATAGCGAATAAGCCCGAATAGTGAAGTCCGCCCTGTATCGTCTCCCCCATTTCTGCAGCAATAGTGGCCGTGATGGTCCTTACGGGTTGAAGCAGGGAAAAAACGACTCTCGGTGAATTTCCGGTAATCATTAAAACGGTCATGGTCTCACCTACGATCCTTCCCAGGCCAAGCATAACAGCTGCACCTATACCGGAAGAAGCTGACGGTAATACAGTCTTTATTGTAGTCTCCCATTTTGTAGCTCCAAGGGCGATCGAGGCATGTCTGTACCGGTCTGGAACAGCATTTATAGCATCCTCTGAAATTGAAATAATAGTCGGTAGGCTCATAAAGGCCAGCATTACAGATCCAGCCAGGGCAGTAAGACCGATACTCAGGTTGAAGAGATCTCTTAAAAAAGGGGCCACTATTTTAATACCGATAAATCCTATCACCACTGAGGGAATTGTTGCCAGCACTTCGATTACCGGTTTCAATATTTCCCTTACGACCTTTGGTGCCAGTTCCCCGATATAGATGGAGCTCCCGATCCCCAGCGGGATCGCTATAAGAATTGCACCAAAAGTCACCATCAGTGATCCTACCAGAAGAGGGACAAAACCAAAATCTTCGAAGACAGTCGGGGACCAATTTTGCCCGGTCAAAAACTCAAAAAAAGGATAGGAAGAAAAAAACCTGATAGAGTTTGCAATGAGAAATGCCAGTATCAGGGCTAAAACTACAATGGATATGATACCATTTAGAAAAACGAACCTTGATGCTAGAAAAGATTTAAACTTTCTAAATCTTCTTTGTGGAATATTCTGCATCCTGTCCTTTATAAATCAGTTTTAGTATTAATTTATGGGGACAAAGCCCTGTTCTATCCCGATCGCCTGCCCTTCATCACTCATGACAAAATCTAAATATGCCTTTCCTATCTCTGTCAGGTCTTCCCCGGAAGAATAAATATACAGTCCCCTGGAAATTGGATATCTGTCCTCTTTGACATTTTCGACCGAGGCACTGACACCTTCAATATCCACGGATTTCAATGAGCTGTCAAGATATCCGAGCCCTACATAACTGATCGCATTATAATTTTCTTTTATTACATTGATGATCTCAGCATTTGATTGAAGCCTTAATGCAAGCCCTGAATAATCATTTTCTTCTGCAGTCTTTTTTAATTGTACCACTTCTTCCAGGAAATATACTGCTGTTCCCGATGTAGAGTCGCGGCTTATGATCACTATTTCTGCATCTTCCCCACCCACATCTTTCCAGTTAGTTATGGAACCGGTGTAGATGCCTGAAAGTTGCTTGATCGTTAAATCTTCAACAGTGACATTATCACTGACAATGATTGCGATTCCATCAAAGAGTACCGTATATTCACTGATATCAAGCCCTGCTTTTTTGGCTTCTTCTATTTCCTTAGCTTTGATCTCTCTTGATGAATTGGCCAGATGATTTATGCCGTTTATTAGATCTGCTATTCCACCTCCGGAACCTCCTCCATTTATAATGATCATTCCACCGAATCTCTCCATAAATGCAGCGGCCCATGCTTCAGTTACCTGGAGTAGTGTCGTTGATCCGGACAGTACCAGTTCCTGTCCGGCATAGGGCAGAGGCTCTGTTTCTATGCTTGAGGATCCCTCTGAGTTCGAATTTTTTATGGAACAGCTTCCAAATATGATGCTTCCTAAAAAGAGTATTATCATGAAGAGTTTGAATGCAGTTGAAAGTCTTTTTTCCATCACTTTCTACTCGCTTGTGAAGAGTATAACAATGGTGGCGAGACGCAGAATTGAACTGCGGACACATGGATTTTCAGTCCACTGCTCTACCAACTGAGCTATCTCGCCATCCCTGTGTAAGATCTGGCGGAGCTGACGGGATTCGTTCTTTCGTCTCACTTCGTTCGCTGCAGAGACGCGGACTCCCTCATCTTCGATTCAGTCCGTCCTTTCGAATCCTACAAAACATGGGTCCACCATGTTTTGCTTAAATGACTCCGACCTCAAAGACCAAATAATAATTTCTGGCGGAGCTGACGGGATTCGAACCCGCGATCTCATGCGTGACAGGCATGTGTCCTAAACCACTAGACGACAGCTCCGTTTGACTATTACTTAAATGGTGGGCGTTGCAGGGCTTGAACCTGCGACCCCCTGCTTGTAAGGCAGGTGCTCTCCCAACTGAGCTAAACGCCCTCCTGGTAGCCTGTAGGAGAATCGAACTCCTGTTGGTAGGTTGAAAACCTACTGTCCTAACCACTAGACGAACAGGCCATTAACTGGTGAGCCGTGAAGGATTCGAACCTTCGACACCCGGATTAAAAGTCCGGTGCTCTACCAACTGAGCTAACGGCCC
>SDBU01006468.1_pt1 | contig 13758 bp, 10 predicted proteins | sample 2277071 | NCBI WGS metagenome assembly SDBU01 (sample SAMN10397929, study PRJNA504765) | marine sediment metagenome | isolation source: marine sediment core GS08_GC12, 126 cmbsf | place: Arctic Ocean: Gakkel Ridge, Loki's castle | collected 2008
CTTGCGAGTCGCTTGCCCTTCGCCTCCATCAGGCTGGGCAGAGGACTCTCACCTCCGAGCGGTCACGCATGCTCGGCACACCTACAGTTCTGCCACCCCTGGCGGGGCTGTACGGCGGGCGATCATCGGCAAGCCCGGCCGCGCTAGGGGACTGCCGGCAGGGCGCGGGCGGCCGCCATTGGCCGGCCCGCACGGCGCACGCACAACGGAGTTGTGCGTGGCACCCGGCCGTTGAGTAAGCGATCATCGGCGAACCGGCCGTGTCTCTTTCTCCTGTTCACCTGTTCACCTGTTCACCTGCTCCAAGCTGTGTGCAATCTTTGTTGCACGCAGCTTACGGGGCGGGGGCTTTCAGCGCCAAACGGCAGAGGGGGTAGAGGTCTCGGCCGCCGATGTGGCGGATGAGGGGGACGGCGTGCATACCTTCGGGGATGGGTATCGGCTCGCCGTCCATCACGTAGAGCGTACGCCCGGCCAGGCGGCGGAGGTAGCCGGTCGGGTCGGTGGCGTAGTTGCCCAGCGTGGCGGATTGCTCGGCCTCCACCTGCACGCCGCGGCCGAGGCCCTCGGCTTCCTTGAGGAAGACCAGCGGGGGGACGCCCATCTCCCCCGGGATAATCACCGCGTGGGTCCCGGCCTTGTTCAGGGCGGTGCGGGCGAAGATGTCGGCGGAGTTCTCGTTGTGTTTCCACGGGGTGATCCAATAGCGGTTCTCGCTGCGGTAAGGCCATCGGCGGCTCGGGCGGATGTCGACGTCCATGTGGTCCAGCACCAGCGGGGTCAGGCCGTACAGCACCGGCGTGAGCACCAGCGACGCCCCGCACAGGCCCAGCCAGATTTGCCGCGGCCGCCGGGCCATCCGCAGGATCCGGTCGATCCCCACGGCCGAGCCGATGCCGAAGAGCACGTAGGCGGGCAGCAGGAAGGTGAACTGGTCGGGCACCGGGTACCGCATGGCGAAGATCAGCTCGATGGCGGCGACCGCCCCCAGCGCCGAGCCGACCGCTCGACCGGCCCGGTTGGGCATCACCCACCAGCCGATCAGCACCGGCGCCAGCGACAGGAAGGGCCAATTGAGCAGCACGTACGCCGCCGCCCGGGCGAGCGGACGCGCGGACACGTGCGTCACGTCGCCGGCCCAGCTTTCCCCGAACAGGGCCGACCGAATGGCATTCATCGCTCCGTCGCTGAAGGCGTGCCGGACCACCAGCACCCCCTGCGGAGCCGCCCCGGCCGTCCACGCCGCCAGGGCCACCGCCAGCGACCACCACGGCAACTGCCGTCCGCGCGCCAGCAGCAGCGCCGCGACGGCGTACACCGGCAGCGGCAGCAGGGCGAAGTTGTGCAGCGCCAGGCCCAGCCCGCTCACGCCGCCCAGCAGGGCGAGCTTCCACCACCGCGGGCGGGCGATCAGCCAGACCAGCAGCACCAGTTCGATCGAGAGTCCCGCGGCGGCCCAGGTGTACACCTCGGCAACGGTGGCCAGCCAGAACGCCGTGTGGGCCAGCCCCAGGGCCGCAGCGCCGAAGACGCCCGCGGCGTGTCGCCCGGTCAGCCAGGTGCCCAGCAGGTACACGTTAGCCAGCGTCACGGCCATGCCGAGCCCGCTGAGCATATTCATCAGCAGCGGCAGCCGGGCGGGGCCGAAGACAAGCAGCGGGCGGCACATCGCGATGTACAGCGGGTGGGCCAGCGCCAGGCCGCGAGGGCTGTCGTACTCGCCTCGCAGCACGCGAAGCTGGAACTCCCCGCTGTCCTGCCAGCCCACCGTTCGCTGGGCGGTGGCCCAGTAGACAGCCATAGCGACAAGCAGCACGAGCGGGTAGACCTTCCCCGTCGACCATCGCGCGGGGCGGTGCGACACGTCGATGGGGGTGCGTGCGATCATACGCGGCGGCCCTTTCGCCCTCGGCGGCCGGGGCGGCTTGCCCGAGAGCGGGTCATGACCCGCCCCCCACGTGGTATTCGTCGAACAGCTTTCCCCACGGGCTGTGGGCCAGCCAGTCGTTGACGACCCGCTTGCCGCGGATCGGGTACCACAGCCGATCGTGGTACAGGGCGGAGGCGAAGATAAACGCGTAGACGATCGGCGTGTGGAACATCAGCCGTTGCAGCCATCGCATCGGCCCGAACCACAGCAGCTTGCCCACGCGGGAGGCGGCGTTGTTGCCCGTGTGGAAGCCCCAGCGCTGCTCGGCGGCATCGGCGTCGCCGACGATTTCGATCTCCTCGGTCCGCCCCATCCCCAGCCCGCGCTCGTGGGCCAGTCGGATGAACGGGTAGTCCATCGGCTCGAAGCCCATCATGCGCGAGGCCACCGCGTCGATGGCCACGCAGTCGGCCGAGGCGAGCAGCACGTTCTTGGTCACCGGGACCATGGTCCGCGGCCCCGGCCCGTTGCCGGCGGTGGTGCCGTCGGTCACCGCGAAAATGCCCGGGTGAATCTCCTTCTGAATCGCCAACAGGTCCACCAGCGCCTCGTGGATCTTCGAATGGCAGTAATGCCGCTTGTTATCCAGCAGACCCCCGAAGGCGTTCTTCATCGCCCCGGTGGTGTTGGTGTAGATGTGGCACTTGGTCGTCGGCAGATGCACCACGTTCTTGCCGTGAAAGTAGTCGGGCAGGCGGATGCCCTTGGGGAACACCCGGTCCAGCACGAGCATTTCGGCCTTGGGCTCATACACCCGCCAGCTCATGTCCGACCGGCGGAAGTTGTACTTGATCGGCACGGCGTAGTGCTCGCACACCTGCCGTTGCTTGTTGAAGCGCTCGCCCTTGGCGGCGTTGGTGACGACGGTCTCGTTTTCCACGCACACCAGGTCGCTCAAGCCGGCGTCGCGCAGGCCCAGAATCGTCCCCTCCAACTGCCACGGCGTGGTGTTGGCGCCGGGGTACAGCAGGTGCCAGGAGAGGTTGTTCTTCAGGATCGTGGTGGCCCCCGGGTCCAGGGCGTCGGCCACGCCCGCCAGGCGCATCACGCGGCGCACGTCGTCCAGCACGGTCGGCGGCGACGCCCTGACAATGGCCACCTTGCTGCTCATCAGTGCATCCTTGTTTCGCTTTCACGGTCCCAAGCGGCGACCGCCCTCCCCTATTCATACTGCCGTGCGGGAAGGAAGTTCGCTCACCGGCTCCGCGGGTGCCATGGCCACGCTTGCGTGACCATGCCAGATTGCCATTCCAGGCGAACATGCCCACGCAAGCGTGGGCATGGCACCCCACAGAGTTACTGGGACGGACTGCTTAGTCGGCCTTCTCACCCTTGAGGAACTTCTCGCGGAAGTCGGCTTCGAAGGTCTTCTTCGCCATGGCCTCCCCGATCACCGCGACGGCGCGGCGTGTAATCTCCTTGCCGTCGCTGCCCAGCAGCAGCAGAGCCGGGAGGACCTTGGCATTGATGCCCTTGATCGACGTATCCTTCGGATCCCACCGGACCACCGCGGTGGCGACGCCGGCCTCGTCGATCGCTTCGGCGAACACCGGGCGGTTCAGGTAGACCTTCAGCAGGCCGAACTCGCCGTCGCCCGGCTTGTCGTACAGCACGACCAGCAGGTTACGGCCGCTGTCTTTCGCCTGCTTCCGCGCGACGGCCAAGTTGGTGTGCCAGCCGAGAAGCTTCACCGCCTGGTACACGAACGACGGGAAGCCCACCTCGGCCATGTACCCCGCGTGGCTGGCGATTCTCGTGCCGTCGGATGCCAACAGCAGCAGTGTGGGATAGATCTTAATCCCGTACTTCTCCCACATGTCGCCGCCGCGCTTGAGGTAGGTGCTGACCTTGATCACGTTGGCATTGGCCATGGCCTTCTTGTTGCCGGGCGTCCCGAGCATCGTCTTGAGGCCGTCGAAATCGTTCGAGGGCGGGCGGTCGTGGACGAGCACCAGGAGGCCGCGGCCTTCATCCCGGGCCTGGGTGAGGGCGGCGTCCAGGTCCGGGATGAAGCCCGGCGGGTCGACGCCGAAATACTGGCGCACCGCCAGCCAGCCGACGATGATCAACGCCACGGCGAGGAACCCCAGCTTGATATACCGGTCCCTGTGGGACTTGCCGCCCGCCGACGGGGGCGACGGAGCCGCCGGCTCCTGCGTCTCGCTCTTGCTGTCAGCCTTCTGGTCGTTCATCCTGGCTCCCTGCCAGCCCGTGGCTCTGGTCTCATCGCTGCCGGGCCGACCCCGTTGGCGGGCGGACACGGCAACTACTCGCAGTATCAATGAGTTATCGGCATCCGGTTCCCCCCAAGTCAAGTGCGATCTTCCACTGTGGCCCCAGGAAGCTTACGACGCCTGCCGCATCCGCGTTCGGGGGCCGGCACCGGCCGTGGTCGCGGCGGAGCCGTGGCGGGCGGCTCGGATGCGGCTTCCTAAGCGGGCGGAAAGCGGATACAATCGCCCGGAACGCCCGCGGCGGTCGCGGGCGTCGACCGCGTGAACCTGCCGGTGACATCCTCAAAGGCGCTCGCAACCCGGGAGAGACTGCCATGAACAAGAAGAACGTTCTGCTGATTGCCGTTGTCCTTATCGCTGTCGCCGGCGCCGTTGTGCTCGCCCGGTATCTCTGGCCGGACGACGAGGTCGAGCCGATCGTGTGGTACGGCATGATGCCGCACGCCTACATTGACGAGGTGCAACAGGGCGTGGAGGCCGCCGAGAAAGACCTCGGCATAAGCGTTCTCAAGCAGGTCGGGTCGGAGTGGACCCAGGACAACGAAAACACCAACATCAAGGCCCTGGCCACCAAGAAGCATAAGGCGTTCAGCATCTATCCGGGCGACCCGGCCGGGGCGAACGGGCTGTTCAAGGAACTGAAGCGTAACGACCAGATCGTCGTGGCCTACGGGGCCGAGCCGGATCTGCCGACCCCCGCGGCCTTCACCGTGGCCACCGACATCAAGGGCGCCGCGATGGTGGCCGCCGAGAAGCTCATCAAACTGATGGGCGAGAAGGGCAACATCCTCAACGTCCTGGAGACCGTCACCGACATCAACACCGAGAAGCGCAAGGAAGGCATCGAGGAAGTTGTCGACAAGTACGCGGACGTCAAGATCATTCAGACCATCTCGGACATGACCGAGATCAGCACCGCCAAGGAGAAGATCCAAAGCGCCCTGGCCGCCCGCGGGGCCGAGATCGACGGGATCATCACCACCGGGTACAACCCCACCATCGCCGCGGCGGCGATCCTCACCGAGTGGCACAAGAGAGACGGCAGCAAGCGCATCCGTTTCGTGGGCATCGACACCGGGGCCACCGTGATCCAGGCCATCCGCGACGGCTACATCGACGCGACCATCGCGCAGAACCCCTTCGGGCACGGCTACATCAGCGTGACGATCCTGAAGCTCATGCTGGACGGCTGGAAGCCCAAGAAGGATTACCAATTCATCAACGCCGGCACCGTCATCATCACCAAGGACAACCTCGACACGTATGCCGCGGAGGTCCGGAAGCACACCGACCGCATGCTCAAGGAGGTCAAGACCGAGTACCTCCAGGCGCCGGCCGAGTAGGCGGCCGACCCGGCGCCGGGCAGACAGGGCCATGCTCGAGTTGAAGCACATCAGCAAGTCGTTCCCGGGCGTGCGGGCGCTGGATGACGTGAGCGTCGGCTTCCGCCCCGGGGAGATCCACGCCATCGTCGGGGAGAACGGCGCGGGCAAAAGCACGCTGATGAAGATCGTCGCGGGCATCTACCAGCCGGACGCCGGGGAGGTGTTCCTGGAGGGCCGCCGGATACACAGCCGCGACTACCGCGAGAGCCTCGCCGAAGGCATCGACATCGTCCACCAGGAGATCCAGGTCGTCGCCGAGAACACGGTGGCCGAGAGCATCATGCTCGATAAGCTCGTCACGTATGGGCCCACGGGCATCATCAATTGGCGCGCCGTCAACGCCCGGGCGCGGACGTACATGGACATGGTGGGCCTGGCCGTGCCCCCCACGGCGCTGATGCGCGGCCTCAGTGCCGCCCAGAAACGCCTGACCCAGATCGCCCGGGCCCTGGCGGCCGAGGCGAGGGTGATCCTGCTGGACGAGCCCACCAGCACGCTGACCCAGCACGAGGCGGACAATCTCTTCGACGTGCTGCGGGAAGTGAAGCGGCGAGGGGTGATCCTGGTGTTCGTCTCGCACAAGTTCGAGGAAGTGCTCGCCCTGTGCGACCGCGTGACGGTGCTGCGCGACGGGCGGCACATCGGCACACGACCGGTGGCCGACGTGACGCGCGGCGAGTTGATCCGCATGATGATCGGGCGGGAAATCACCGAAGACCACCTCGGCCGAGTTGACGCCGATGAGAGCACCGAGGTGCTGCGGGCCGAGGGGGTCACACGGGCGGGCAAGATCGACGACGCCACCTTCTCCCTGAAGCAGGGGGAGATCCTGGGTTTCTACGGCCTGGTGGGCGCGGGGAGGACCGAACTGGCCCGCGTGCTGATCGGCGAGGAGCCGATGGACCGTGGGCGGGTGTTCGTACGAGGCCGGCCGGCGCGAATTCGGTCGATTGCCGACAGCCTGTACCGCTACCGCATCGGCTACGTGACCGAGAACCGCAAGGAGGAGGGCCTGCTGCTGGCCGAACCGGTGCGGACGAACCTCACCATCACCGTGTGGCACCGCATGGTCCACCCGTTGACGCGTTGGATCAGCCAGCGCCAGGAAGACGCCACCGCCCGCGAGATGGTCGACGCCCTGTCGATCCGCACACCGGGGCTGGGTCAGATCACCGGGAACCTCAGCGGCGGCAACCAGCAGAAGGTCAGTATCGCCAAATGGCTGGCCGCCGACTGCGACGTCCTGATCGTCGACGAACCCACCGTCGGCGTGGACGTCGGGGCCAAGGAGCAGATCCATCGGATCATCCGCCGTTTGACCCAGCAGGAGGGCAAGTCGGTCATCCTGATCTCCTCCGACATGCCCGAGATCGTCCGCCTGGCCAACCGGATCCTGGTCTTCCGCGGCGGGCGGATCGCCGGAGAGGTCACCGACGTGGATAACCCCAAACGCACGTACGACGATATCAGCATGGCCATCGGAGAGTACCTCCAATGAGCCACCCGGGAGGCGCGACGTGAGTGAAAAGCCCGCAACACCTGAAGGGCAATCGGCCCTGGAACGACGCCAGTTGATCCCCGGCCGAACGATCGGCCTGATCATCGCGGCGACGCTGCTGTTCGGGGCCATCGCGTCGGTGTCGAACACGTTCCTGACCCGCTACACGATGTTCGTGATCTCCCGCCAAGTGGCGTTCTTCGTGCTGATCGCCCTGGCCCAGGCGGTCTGCCTGGTTGTCGGGGGCATGAACCTCTCCGTGGGCGCCATCGGAAGCATTACCACGGTCGCGCTGGGGCTGTGCCTGGCCAACTGGAACCTGCCGCCCTCGGTGGCCGTGCCGGTGACGCTGGCGGTGGGCCTGGCGGCCGGACTGCTCAACGGGCTGCTGATCGTCGGGCTGCGGATCAACCCGTTCATCGTCACACTGTCGATGATGTTCGTCTACCAGGGCCTGCGCTCGGGAATCTCCGGCGGCAAGCCCTACGCCGTGCCCGATTCGTTCACGGTCATAGGCCAGGGCCGCCTGTTCGACGTGATCCCCTACATGTTCCTCATCGTGCTGGGCGTGCTGATCGTGGTCAGCTACATGTACCGCAACACGGTCTTCGGCCGGCGGATGCTGGCCACCGGCGGCAATGAGGACGCCGCCCGACTGTCGGGCATTCGCACCGGCCGCATGGTGGTCAGCGCCAACGCCCTGTCGGGACTGGTGGCGGCCCTGGCGGCCACGTTGTATGCCTCCGAGCTTGGCTCGGCCGCGCCGGAAACCGGCGACGGCTGGCTGATTGTCTCCTTCGCGGTGGCCATCATCGGCGGCACAGGCCTGACCGGCGGGGTGATCTCCATCCTGGGCATCCTGATGGGCGGGATCATCTACACCCTCATCGGCCACGGGCTCATCGAGATAAAGGCCAACCCCTACTTCATGAAGGTCTACTTCGGCCTGCTGATCCTGCTGGCCATCGCCATCGACCAGATCCGCGAGCGCTACGTGCGCCGCACCGCCCACGCCGAGACCGACACCCCCGACGCGGTGCCGTAGCGTTCCGCCGGGCGACCGCCCCGGTCCCTCCTACCGCTCCATCCGCGCAACTCCGTGTGGTGCCAAGGTGTGGTGCCAACCTGTAGTCCCAAGGTGTGGTGCCATGCCCCACGCTTGCGTGGGCATGTTCGCGGGAGATTACCGTCCGCCATGGCCACGCTTGCGTGAGGGTGTCCGACAATTCGTGCGGGCCAACGTGGTTCGCCGGTTAACCTTCATGTTAGCCACGGGCGCGAGCCCGTGGACGCTCGCGCCCCCGAACCCACGAGCCCCGCAGGGGGCGAATCATGCCGACCGGTCCGGCCCGCATGAATCGCTGCCTCCGGCAGCTCCGTTCCGGCCCTCGCCGGCATTCCACGGGCTCGCGCCCGTGGCTACCATGAAGGGCTTGCGCCGCACGAATTATCGGACACCCCCACGCTTGCCCCCTGGGGGCTTGCGTGGGCATGTCCGCGGGGGATTATCGCCCGACATGCCCACGCAAGCGTGGGCATGGCACCACACAGAGTTGCCGGGAGAGAGCGTCAGTCTCTCAGCGCCGCCTTCTCGTCCATCAGCGTCGCGTCGGCGGGCGGGCGGCCGAAGTCGGGGATCGCGAGGCGCTCACCGTCTCGTTGGGCCGAGGCGTGGGCCACGATACCCGGGGCGTTGTACCGGGCCGCCTGCCACACGTGGTTCGGCGGCAGCGCGGCGGTGCGGACGCCCTCGAGGAAGTCGTGCACGAGGAACTGGTGGGAGCCGGAATGCTCGTTGGGCAGCCCGACGAACTCCTTGGGCAACCGCTCGACCGGGTGGATCGGCGAGACGTCCCGGTGCTTTCGGCCGAGGTAGGCTTCCGGCAGATCGCCGAGGTTCTCGCGGGTGATCTCCACGCCGCAGATGTTGTGTATCCAGTCGAGGTCTTCCCAGTGGTGCGGCAGGTAGTCTTTGGCGTTGGCGTAGTCGTAGTCCTCCCCGGTGCCCGGATCGCCGGTGGGTCTGAAGGTCGTCCACACGCCGGTGGTGAAGCCCCGCCCGGTGTCCTCGCCGCGGCGAAGCGACTCGATCACCTCGCGGAAGTTCCACCGGCTGGGCTGCTCCTCGTAGGCGCCCAACGTGCCGAGAATGCTCAGCCGACTCTCCCCGGCGGCGATGCGGCGGAACTCGTTGATCCGGGCGGCGCCCCCGTCGGCTGTGCGGAACAGGGCCGATTCGTTGCTGAAGACGTTCGACCAGCGGCTCAGCTCGGCGTCGAAGATGCCGTCGGGATGCTCGTCCATCTGGCCGAAACACGCCACGTGCGTCATCCGGCTGAACGTCACCCCCAGAATGCCCGAGACCGAGTGCGTGGGGTACAGCATCGGCGGGAAGCTGGCCAGTTGCCGCCACTGCGGGCCGCCGACTTTGGAATACGGCCCGTAGAAGCGGCTCATGTCGTGGTAGTACTGCCCCTCGCCGTAGACGTACCGCCCGAAGGCCCCCTCGGCGAACCGCTTGCGGCAGAGGATCGTCTGCGGGCGGTAGTACGTAGTCTCCCCGAGCATGTACAGCAGGCCGGTCTTCTCGACGGTCTCGACCAGCTCGGCTAGCTCGGCCAGCGTCACCGCCGCCGGCACGGCCGAGTACACGTGCTTGCCCGCCTTGAGCGCCTCGATCGCCAGCGGGGCGTGGGTCCAGCGTTGGGTGAAGATCGCGATCGCATCGACGTCGGTGCCGCACAGCGCCGCGTGGGAGTTCACCGTCCGTTCGATGCCGTGCTTCTTCGCCGCCGCGGCGAGGGCGTCGGGGCGGAGGTCGGCCAGCACCACCTCGTCGACGAAGGGGTGGGCCGTGAAGTACTGCGCGAAACAATCGCCGAAGCCGCTGACGCCGGTGATGCCGACCTTGATACCCATATGACCGGTTCCTTTCCGATGTTCCATCCGGCGGGCCGTCCGTCGCCCCAGCCGGTGCCGATCGCGGCAACGACCGAGACCGCGGCACCGTCGGAGCCCCGGGCCGAGAGTATCGCACAACCCCTGCCCGCGGGCAACTGGGCCGTAGCGAACACCCTATCTGTGCGTGGTTGGCCAAACAGGCACGGCGCCCGGAACGTACAACGGCATTGTGCGTGCCGCGCGCCATAGGTATGCTACGCCCGGCCGGCCCACGGAGCCGGCAGGATCCCTTCTTGAGAGAAAGGCGCTCGACGATGGACCCATTGCGGCGCAAAGGTGACAGTTGGAATGAATCGGAGACGTTTCAGGACGCGTGGACGCTTCGGACGGTGCGGCGGCTGACGTCGACGGGCCTGTTCAACACGACGCCGGCGTACCACACGAGCACCACGTTCACCCACGACGGGGAGCGCCTCGTCTTCGCTCGCGGGCATAACGGCCGCAGCGCCGTGTTCGCGGCCGACACTCGCTCCGGGCAGATCACGCAGCTGATCGACGCGATCGACGGGGTGGGGCACTGGGCGACGGTCCAGGCCAACGAAGCGAGCCAATACGCCGACGGGCGCGGCATCAGCGGCCCGTCGATGTGCCTGGCGCCGCGCAGTCGGTGGCTCGTCTACCACGCCGGCAGGAGCGTACGGGCGGTGCATCTGGACAGCCTGGACGAGCGACTGCTGGTCGAGGATATCGGCACGGAGTGGATGGCCGGGGTGCTGAGCGTCGATCCGGAGGAGACCCACGTGCTGGTCCCGGTCAAGCCCGCGCACCCGGACGTTGCGGCCGGGCGGGAGATGTCGATCGGCTACATGGAGCACTTCGCCGGCGGAGGCATGTTGACGCGCCTGGTGCAGGTCCCGCTGGCCGGGGGGACGGCGGAGGCGGTCCACGAAGATATCGGCGCGGGCTGCGCCCACTGCCCGCACTGCCCCACCGACGGCGATCTGGTGCTGATCGACCGCGACTTCGCCCCGAAGTTCTGGGCCGGATCGGACAACTACCAGACCACCCGCTGCTGGATCCTCCGCCTGTCGACGGGCGAGTTAACCGAGCTGCGGCCGAGGGACCCCAAGCGCTTCCAAGTGCACAGTGCGTGGACCTGGGACGGCCAGGCGGTCGTGTATCACGGACCGGCCCGGGACGGGGGGCACTACATCGGTGTCGCCGGCAGGGACGGGCAGGTGATCCAGGAATGGGCCTTCCCGGAGGCCCGCCACTACGGGCACGTCTCCGCCGCCGCCGGCCGGAGAGGGGTGATTCTGGACGGGAACCTCAGCCGCGATCTGCTGTTGTGGCTGGACTACGCTTCCGCCCGCCCGCGGGTGGAGGTCATCGCCCGCCACGGCACCGACTGGGGAGGCTGTCCCGGCCAACTGCCCCACCCGCACCCCCACGCCGACCCCACCGGCCGGACCATCTGCTGGAACGCCTGCGCGAACGGGCGGACGGACGTGTTCGTGGTGGAGGTGTAGGGCCGAGGAATCATAGAATCTGGTTGAATTCGAGCTTCTCGCCGTCGGGGCCGCGGATGGCGAAGTACTTGCACCCGCGCCGCCAGAACTCCAGCGGCACCGGGGCCTCTTCCAGCGGGGCCAGCCCGGCGGCGCGGAGATCGGCGAAGGTCTTGTCGATATCGGCCACCGAGAACGCCACGTGGTCGATCGCCCCGTCGCCGCGTGTGCGGATTTCGGCCTGCTCGTCGTCGGGCAGTTGGTACAGTTCCATGACGACCCCCTCCCGCCGCATCATGGCCACCTTGCACGTGCCGCCGCCGTGGGGGAACTCCTTGCCCATGACTTCCTCGAACCCCAGCCGCGCGTAGAACGCCCGCGACCGCTCGAGGTCCGTCACCGGGACCCCCACGTGCTGGAGGCCCGCGAAGTTGCCGTCCAATAGTGTGCTCATGGCGCCTCGCTCGGCGAAAACTCGCCTATCGGGTACGCTTGCCCGGCTTGGCCGGTTTGTCGCCGCGCCGATAGCCCCGGGCGTAATCCTCGCGGCATCGCTGCTCGGTGTGGTCGGGGTGCTCCCCGATTTCGGCCACCAGGGCGGTGTGCATCTTCTCGATCCGCCGGCGATGGGCCTCGGCGCCGGCGAGGTTGGTGAACTCCCCCGGGTCGGCTTTCAGGTCGTACAGCTCCCGCTCGGCGGGGTGATCGTCGTCGGCCGGGGTGTGGTAGACGTACTTGTAGTTCGCCATGCGGATCATCGCGTACCCAGAGGCAATGTTGTGGGCGTAGTACTCGCTGACGGCCAGGTCTTTCCACCGCGTGGCCGGCTCGTCCAGCCAGGCCGTCATGGAGTCGCCGTCCCAGTCGTCCCCGGCCGTGGCGCCGCCCAGGTCGGCCAGCGTCTGCACCAGATCGACCAGCGAGCACGCCCCCGTCCGCCGCTGCCCGCCCGCCCATCGCGCCGGGAAGGAGACGATCAGCGGCACCCGCGCGGCCGAGTCGTACACGCAGTTCTTCCACCACAGCCCGTGCTCGCCGATATTCTCCCCGTGATCGGACGTGTACACCACCACCGTGTTCTCGGCCACCTCGCTGTCGGCCAGGGCGGCCAGCAGCTTGCCGATCTCCTCGTCCAGCCACTGCGTCAGCCCGTAGTACAACTCCCGGCCTTTGCGGACGATGTCGGCCGGCACGTTCTCGACGTTGAAGCCGATGCGGAGGTGCTTGTAGTTTCGCGGCTGGGCGTCGAGGTGCCCGGCGGGGATCTTCGGCATGGGCACCTTGCCCTTGTACGCCTGCCAGTATTCCTCCGGCACGATCAGCGGGAAATGCGGGGCCAGGTACCCGGCCAGCAGAAAGAATGGTTTCTCGCTCGAGCGGCGCTGTCGCAGGAACGCCGTCACGCCGGCGGTGACCTTGCGGTCGTGGGCCAGCACGCCCGACTCTCCCGTATGAAACTTTTCGAACCGGGCCGAGATGCCCGGCTTTTCGGTCAGGTTGTCCGCCTTCCGCCGCCCCCCGCGGCCGGTCTTGCGGCTGTTGTTCATGCTGGGGCCGAGGTCGTCGAAACCGTAACGGCGGGTGCGGTCGTAATGCATCTTCCCGCACAACAGCGACTCGTACCCGGCCGCGTTGAGCACCCTCGGCAACGACGGGGTATCCGCCGGCAGCCAGCAGTCGTTGCTCCAGGCGGCGACGCGGGAAACGTACTTGCCCGCCGTGAAGGCCAGCCGGGAGGGCACGCACAGCGGCGAGTTGCAGTAGCACGCATCGAAGGTCACCCCGCGTTCGGCCAAGGCGTCCAGATGGCGCGTGCGGATGATGTCGTCGCCCGCACACCCCATCACGCCGGCGTGGTGCTCGTCGGACATGATGACCAAAATGTTGGGGCGCCCTGCGGACCGTTCGGGCTCTCCAGCCACAATCTCCTCCTGTTCGGTAAGGGCCGACAGCACCGCCCCCGCCGCCGCCGACCGAAAAAACTCACGCCGACTCACCCGACCCATCGCACGTTCTCCTTCCGCGCCGATGATCCGTCACGTGGTGCGGGCAACCCGGAATGACCACCCGCGCAGTTCTCGGCATCCCCCAGCGTACCGAACCCCGGCCGCCTGTCAAGCGGCAACGGGTAACCGTCCCACGTAAGCCCTTGTCATTACCCACATTTTCGCCCGTCAGATCGAGTAGGGTGCCACGCACAACTCCGTTGTGCGTGCCCTTCCGCCCCCAGCGCCCGATGTGCGGGAGTGTCGCCAACGCCGACGGTCGTCTCAGGCCCGTTCACGGGCCTTTGCACCGGCTT
>SDBU01006469.1_pt1 | contig 13757 bp, 11 predicted proteins | sample 2277071 | NCBI WGS metagenome assembly SDBU01 (sample SAMN10397929, study PRJNA504765) | marine sediment metagenome | isolation source: marine sediment core GS08_GC12, 126 cmbsf | place: Arctic Ocean: Gakkel Ridge, Loki's castle | collected 2008
GAGCAAGGAGAGATTCATTTTACCTGCACTATCGCTAAAGATACGCAAATTTACTGACTTCTCCACGAGAAATTTTGCGTCGCTCTCAATATCGGTCTGGTGCACCCCCAGCAGGACCACCAGGCCGGGGCCGATGGAGCCGCTAGCCCGGCCGTCGACGGTAACGCTGGCCCGGGAGACACGCTGGAGGACGGCGATCATACTTCTGTCCGTTGTCCATTGTCCGTTGTCCATGGCAGGTAGTCCATTGTTAGATTCAGGTATCCGTTACTTTTTATTTGTCTTCATTGGTGAGAGTGTGTGTCGTTTTCCCGTTGCGCACCAATAGAATTAATATAGGCGCTCAGCTTGGGACTTAACTCCTCCTATCAACGCTTGTATGGCTTTAATTTGCGAATCCGTTAGTAGTTTTCTTCTAAAAGCTCTTCTCAACCAATGTTTGGTTTCAAATAAAGATGCTCTGGCAATTTTCGCAAATCGCTTGTTGTCCTTATAACTCCCCCCTTCCTGTGCCTTCAGCAATATTTGCTCCTATGCTGTCTGTTGCTCGCACCAATTGTTTGCCTAATGTGTCCTTTTCGAAGTGCTTCCATTCAAAAACGCTTTCCCAGACTTCATCAGCCAACTCTTCAGAAAGTTGGTAGACTCTCAGGTTCTCAAATTGGGTTCTCGCCATGAATACCTTCAGTCTCAAGAGATAAAGAACAACGGACCACGGACAACTGACCACTGACCATGAACAAACCTATCTTACCTCGAAATCCACACATTCTCTTCCCCCATCAGGCTGCGCAGCTCGCTCAGGAAGCCTGGTGCCGGCGTAATGCGTAGGTTGGTCGATTTGATCCGGTGTACCAGGGGATCGGAACCGTTACCTGTCTCGTCAGCGACGTGCAGCCATAATTCGCAGGAACCCCGGTTGCTGTAGGCCAGGGAGTGCAGCCGGTGAATCAGGCTGCTATCCAGACTGCTTAACTGCAATCGGACGTTTACCCGATGAGCCATGCGCCGGCGCACTTCCTCCAGCGGAATGATATCTTCCGCCAACACCTTGATCTCAGGCACCAGCGAATTACCGTTCTGTTCCGGGCTGCGGTCATTGCCGGGCAGGCCCCCACGAGTGGGTTTACCGATCACAAATATTTTGGATTCCTTAACCAACAAGTCCTTGACCCTGGAATACAGATCGGAGAACACCACTACTTCCAGCTGGCCGGCCATCCCTTCGAGGGTCAGGAACGCCATGGGCAGGCCCTTTCGGGTGTGGTGGTGCTTGATCTGAATGACGATGCCACCCAGGCGCAACTGCTCCCGTTTCAGGGCTCGCTGCGGGTCGCTGAAGTCGTGGTTGGAGAATTCCTTCAAGTCTTCGGCGAAAGCTTCCAGCGGGTGGCCCGAAAGGTAGTAGCCGGTAAGCTCCTTCTCCATGTCCAAATGCTGCTGATCGGTCCAGGGCGGGACTTCCGGCAGCTGCGGCGGGGCCGAAATAACATCCTGGGCGGCACCACCGAACAGGCTCTCCTGGTTGGAGGCTTCGCCGGCCTGTACACTCTGGGCGTATTTCAACGCCTCGTCCAGTGCTGTGAATTTCTGGGCCCGGTGGCCCTCCAGCGAGTCGCAGGCCCCCGATTTTATCAGGCACTCCACTGCTTTGCGGTTCACCAGGTGCAGGTCCATGTCCACCAGGAACTCCGGTAAAGTGCGCCAACCACCAGCATTCTCCCGGGTGTTCTTGATATGGTCGGCGGCCTTCTGTCCCACGTGTTTGATGGCGTTCAGCCCGAAGATAATTCGATCCTGGTCGTCCACCCGGAAATTGCGCCCTGAGCGGTTAATATCCGGTGGCAAGACCTCCAGGTCCCTGTCCCGGCAAGCTGCCAATAGTATCGGCATACGGTCAGGGTTGCTCATTTCGGAGGACATGTTGGCGGCCATGAACTCGGCCGGGTGATGGGCCTTCAGATAGGCCGTCTGATAGGCCACCACGGCGTAGGCGGTGGAGTGGCTCTTGTTGAAACCGTACTCGGCGAAACGGGCGATCAGTTCGTAGATTTCCTTGGCGGTTGTTTCCGGAATGTGGTTCTTCACCGCCCCCTGGATAAAGTTTCCCTCCAGGCGTTCCATTTCCTTTTTCTTTTTCTTGCCCATGGCCCGCCGCATCAGATCGGCCTGGGCCAGGGTAAAACCTGCCACGGCATGCGCGATCTGCATCACCTGCTCCTGATAGACGATGATGCCGTAGGTTTCCTTGAGCAGCGGTTCCAGGGAGGCATGCAGGTAGGTTATTTTCTTGTGGCCGTGTTTACGGTCGATGAAATCGCCGATGAAGGCCATCGGCCCCGGCCGGTAGAGGGCGTTCATGGCGATCAGGTCTTCGATGCAGGTGGGCTGGAGTTTGGTCAGGAACTCCCGCATCCCGGAAGACTCGAATTGAAAGATACCGATAGTATCACCGCTTGAAAAAATCTGGTAGGTGGCCTGGTCATCCAACGCAATCCCATCCATATCCAGCGGCTGGCCCTTAGCGGCGATCATCTTCGCCGCCCGATCGATCACGGTCAAGGTCCGCAGGCCCAGAAAGTCCATTTTCAACAGGCCCAGGTCCTCCAGGCCTATCATATCCACCTGGGTGGTGATGTCGCCGGTCTTGGGGTGTTTGTACAGGGGCACGTAATCGGTGAGGTCACCCGGGGCGATCACTACCCCGGCGGCGTGGGTGGAAGCGTGGCGGTTCATCCCTTCCAGCACCCGGCTGAACTGAAACAGGTCCCCATGCGCCTGGTCCACCGATTCGGCCTGCACCAGGTCGGGATTTTCCTCCAGGGCCCGTTCGATGGTCATCCCGGGACTTTCCGGGATCAGTTTGGCAATCCGGTCAGCCTCAGCGAAACTCATTCCCAGTACCCGGGCCACATCGCGCACCACCGAGCGGGCCTTGAGTTTGCCGAAGGTGATGATCTGGCACACGGCCTCCTTGCCGTAAAGCTCCTTGACGTAGTCGATCACCTCGCCCCGCCGCTCCTGGCAGAAGTCGATATCGATATCGGGCATGGAGACCCGGTCCGGATTCAAGAAGCGCTCAAACAACAGGGCATAGCGCAACGGGTCCACATTGGTAATGCCCAGGCTGTAGGCCACCAACGAGCCCGCGGCGCTGCCCCGGCCGGGACCCACAGGGATTTTCTTGCTCCGGGCGTGACGGATGAAATCCATGACGATCAGGAAATACCCGGCGTAATGCATGTTGCGGATTACCTGCAGCTCGTGGTCCAGGCGATCCTGGATTTCCGGCGTCACCTGGAAGCGCCGGGCCAGTCCTTCCTCCGCCTGCACGCGCAGGTATTCATCCGGGCTCTGGCTGCCCGCCGATTCAGGGATCGGGAACCGGGGCAAGTGCAATTCGCCCAGCTCCAGTTCCACATTACACTGCTCGGCGATAGCCACGGTATTTTCCAGCGCCTGGGGCGTTTCCTTGAACAGCTCGAACATCTCATCACTGGACTTGAAATAGAACTCCGGCGTGGCGTAGCGCATGCGGTTAGGGTCGTCCCGGTCCTTACCGGTGCCCAGGCAGAACAGGATGTCGTGGGCTTCCCAATGCTCTTTGCGGGCGTAGTGGCAGTCGTTGGTGGCAACCAGCGGCAGGTCCAGCTCCTTGGCCAACCGGACGTTGATCTCCACCGCTGCATCCTCCTCGGGGATGCGGTGGCGCTGCAGCTCCAGGTAAAAGTTGCCGGGAAAGATCTCCGCCAATTCCAGGGCCGCCGCTTTTGCTCCCTCGAACCCGCTTTTGACGGCGCTCTCCTGGACCGCCCCCTTCAGGCAGGCCGAGGTGCATATCAGTCCCGCGCTGTACTGGCGCAGCAATTCCTTGTCTATCCGGGGACGGTAGTAGAAACCTTCCAGGTAGCCCGCCGAGACCAGCTTCACCAGGTTGCGCAGCCCCTCCTGATTCTTGGCCAGCAGTACCAGGTGGTTGTAGTTCCCCCAGCCGGCACTGCCGCCGGTCTCGCGGTGGAAGCGGTCCTTTCGGGCCACGTACAATTCGCAGCCGATGATCGGCTTGATGCCGGCGGCCCGGGCTACCTTATAGAACTCCACTAGGCCAAACAGGTTGCCGTGATCCGTGAGCCCCACCGAGTCCATTTTCAGGTCGGACATGACATCCACCAGGGTCTGGACCGACTGGGCGCCGTCCAGCAGGGAAAAGTCGGAATGGTTGTGTAGATGAACGAAGTCGCTCATGCCGCGACTGAGGCAGAATCAGACATCGAATTTGGATAGGTAAACGGCCAGCAGGCCCGCGAATATATCAACTTTCAAGACCTTTGCCACCCAGCCGCCACCGGCGGGGTTGGGATGCTTCACCAGATAATGGAAACTGTACGTCAGGGGCAACTCCACCCCTACTATCAAAGTGATCAAATAAGTGGTACCATACGCCCCCGAAATGTACGGTAGCAGGCAGCCGAACATCAAAAGTAATGTCTCCGCCAGGGCCACTTTTATGGCCGCCGGGACGCCAAAGCGCACCGGGAACGTACCCACTCCTTCCCGGCTATCACCATCAACATCCTGGATGTCCTTGACCAGCTCCCGCAGCACATTGAAGCCCGCCGCCAGCCCCGCCGGGATCCACAGGGCTGCCAGATTGCCGAAAGCCGCCCCGGCAAACAGGAACGTCAACCCCATGATTCCCGCCACCATAAAGTTTCCCAGTAGTGGCAATCCCTTGAACAGCGGCGTATACAACACCAACGCCGGCAAGGCCAGGTACAGCGCGATATTCCGGGCGGGCACCGGCAGCCGGGCGGCAACCAGCGCCCCAATGGCGAACAGCACCACCGCCAGGGCCAACCCGGCCCGGCGTGGCAGGGCCCCCGATACCAACGGCCGATGGGGTCGGTTGACCTTATCGATGGGGTAGTCGAACCAGTCGTTCATGGCATTGGCCCCGGCGTTGAAGGCCGCCACCACGATCATAGCCGGCCCGATGGCGCCCCAAGCCGGCCAGGCAGGCATCAGGGCGGCGGATATCAGCACCGCCAAGGCCCCCAGCAGCAGGTTCAGGGGCCGCAGCATTTTCAGGGCGGCGATGAGGGAAGGCATGGGGGAAGTTAGGGCCGGCGTAAATGCGTCCGCAGGGAGTATGTAGCTGCTACACTTGAGCGAGTTTTTCAGGTAGAAGTAGCTCCCCCCGGATTCTGCTCCGTCGACAAACATCCTAACTACTAATTATCTACTAATTACTACTAAATTAGTAGTTGAAGATTGGGGAGCGGGGAAAGCACTAGCAATGAGGGGTCCAAAACAACTTGCGTTATAGTACTAATACTAATTATATTAGTATCAGTACTGAGTCCTTGAGCGCGCGCACTGCGCTGTACAACCGGTTGGAATGAAACGGGCATCCTCATGAAAATACCACAAAAACCGCCTGACCTAGACGACATCCTCAAGAAGGTGCTTAAGCAAAAGGGACCGGAACAGGCCTATAAGTTGGTTGTGGTACGAGCCGGGCCTGCGCCGGGGGACAAATACATGCATTGGGATAAGCTACGTTACCATGACCCCCCCAAAGGACTTACTGCGGAAGAGTGGTGGGCCGCGGTAAAAATATCACGTCGGGCACTCTACAGGGAGTTGCCCTTTACGGATACTAATGGTAAACCCTTTCAATATGCTCCCTTCGATCTAATATACGAGCAACTGCATGAAATCGATGTCAACGCTGGTGGAGCCTTTCGAGGTGGCGCTTCACTCAATACGCCCGGCATCAAGGATGCAGTCTACATGAAGTCGCTTTTGGAGGAAGCGATCACTTCCTCTCAACTGGAAGGCGCCGCCACAACCAGAGTGGTGGCCAAGGATATGCTCATGTCGGGCCGCCGCCCTCGCAATCACAGTGAACAGATGATCCAAAATAATTATCAAGCGATGGCCTTCATTCGGGCAATGGGTCAGACTTCCATTTCGAAGGAAATCATCTTTGAGTTACAGTCAATTCTAACCCTTGGCACACTGGAAGATTCCACCGATCAGGGACATTTCCGTAGACCCGACGACCCTATTAAGGTTATTGACAATATTGATTTCAAAGTGCTTCACGAACCCCCCAGGGCGGACGAGTTGGAAAATCGCGTTCAGCTGCTCTGTGATTTCGGGAACGCGGTGCATGAAAAACCATTTATTCACCCGGTGCTTAAGGCCATAATCCTGCATTTTCAGCTGGCTTACGATCACCCCTTCGTTGATGGTAACGGCCGAACGGCCCGGGCCTTGTTTTACTGGGCCATGAAAAAAAACAATTATTGGTTGTGTGAGTATCTCTCGATCTCAAGTATTCTGAGAGGGGCCCCAGCGAAATACGGCAGAGCGTTTCTGTACACCGAAACGGATGATAATGACCTGACATACTTTATTTTGTTTCACTTGCGGGTGATCCGCCAGGCGATTGACCAGCTTCATCAAAATCTAGAGAAGGAGAGCCTAAAGCTGCGCCGTGCGGAAAATTTACTAAGGGACTCGAAAACAGTTCACGATTTGAACAACAGGCAGATGGCAATTTTAGAGCATGCTTTGCGTCACCCCCATCAACGGTACACATTCAAGTCTCATCAACGGGCAAATAACTTGAGTTACCAGACGGCCCGAACCGATCTTTTAGAGCTGGCTCAACTGAAGCTGTTGGATTCGTCAAAACAAGGCAAATCGTTTGTATTTATCTCGCCTAATGATTTGCACAAGAGAATCAAGCGGCTGTAGAGATTTGTTGGGTATGTGAAGGGCTAATTTTTCAGGCAGAAGTAGCTCCCCCTTTGATTCCTCCCCGTCGAGAAACGGCCCAAATACTAATTATCTACTAATTACTACTAATTTAGTAGTTGGAGGTTTTTGGAGCGATTACTCCCCCCACCGCACCACCCCCACCCTCAAATCATCCTGCAGATCAGGGTAGAACGAGCAGGTAGCGCCCACGGCAGTGAACAGTGCCTCCACCGCCCCGGCCTGGGCCCGGCCGCCGATCTCCACGATCATTTGGCCCTCAGAGGTCAACATCGCGCCACCGATCTCCGCCAGCCGCCGGAAAAAGGTCAGGCCGTCGCCCCGGTCCCCCAGGGCCCCCGCCGGTTCGCGCTCTCTGACTTCCCGGGGCAGTAACTCCCACTCGCTTTGGGATATATACGGCGGGTTGCACAACACTACATCGAAGGCACCGTCCGGGGCCTCCCGTAGGATGTCCATTTCCACGAAGGTCACATTTGTTGCCCCCAGCTGGTCGGCGTTCTCCCGGGCTACCTCCAGGGCATCGGGCGAGATATCCACGGCGGTCACCCGGGCAGCGGGAAAGAGCAGCGCCGCCGTCACCGCCAGGCAACCCGAGCCGGTGCCGATGTCCAGGATGGTGGCCGGTGCGGGGCCCTGTTTAAAGCGCTCGATCAGGATTTCGCTCTCCGGCCGGGGGATCAGTACCGCCGGGGTCACCAGAAAGTCGTGCTCGCAGAAGGGGGCCGTGCCCAGAATATACTGCAACGGTTCACCGCTCACCCGCCGCAGCACCATCTGCTTGAACTCGGCCAGCTCCGCCGGTTCCAACGGCTGCTCGAACTGGACGTACAGGTCCACCCGCTTGAGACTGAGTACCTGGGCCAGCAGCCACTCCACTTCCAGGCGGGCGTTGTCTATCTGGCGCTTCTCAAAGTACTCCCGGCCCCAGTTGATCAAGTCGAGAATGGTCCAGACCCGGGACCGGCTGGAGGCGGTTAGGGCGGGCTTAGCGCTATCGGCGGTCACACTTCCGCCAGGCGTTCCATGCGGTCGTGCATCCGCAGCTGCTCGATGAGCTCGCCCAGGTCGCCGTCCGTGATCTCGGCCAGCTTGTAAAGGGTCAGGTTGATGCGGTGGTCGGTGACCCGCCCCTGGGGATAATTGTAGGTGCGGATCTTGGCGCTGCGGTCCCCGGTGGAGACCATACCGCGGCGGGTTTGAGCACGCTCTTTTTCCTGTTCGGCCACTTGACTGGCGTAGAGCCGCGCAACCAGTACCTTCATGGCCTTATCCCGGTTCTTATGTTGCGACTTCTCATCCTGGCAGGTGACCACGATACCACTGGGCTGGTGGGTGATGCGCACGGCGGACTCGGTTTTGTTCACATGCTGGCCGCCGGCCCCCGAGGCGCGGTAAGTATCCACTTTTAGATCAGAAGAGTCGATGTCCACCTCCACTGCATCCGCTTCAGGCAGGACGGCCACCGAGGCCGCGCTGGTGTGGATCCGCCCGCTGGCTTCGGTCGCCGGTATCCGTTGCACCCGGTGCACGCCGCTTTCGTACTTCAAGTCGCCGTAGGCCCCTTGCCCCTTGACCGATACGATCACTTCCTTGACGCCGCCCGCCTCGGCTTCGGAGAGTGAGAGTACTTCGGTGGTCCAACTGCGGCGTTCGGCGTAGCGGGTATACATGCGGTACAGGTCGCCAGCGAACAGGGCCGCCTCCTGGCCGCCGGTACCGCCCCGGATTTCCAGGATGGTGTTCTTATCGTCGTTGGGATCCTTGGGCAGAATCAGGATTTTAAGCTGCTCCTCAAGAACCTGGAGCCGCTCCCTCAGTCCAGGAGCCTCTTCCTGGGCCAGCTCCTTCAACTCGAGATCGTCGCCTGTTATCAGCTCCTCGGCTTCTTGCAGGCGCTCGACTGTGGCGATATACTCCCGGGCCCTCCCGGCCACCTCAGCAAGCTCGCTGTGCTCCTTGGCCAGGGTCGCGTACTGCTGGGGGTTTGCCGCCACCACAGGATCGGACATCTGTTCCGCCAATTCCTGGTGCCGCTGGAGGATCTCCCTTAGTTTCTCGAGCATAGCTTTGTCTTACGCAATCGCCTCGGCGACGTACTGCCGCCCCTCCATCCGGGGCAGCTCCTCTCCGAAAGCTTCCTTCAATGACTCCAGTGCCACCGCCAGTTGCTGCTCGTCGGGTTCGCGGGTAGTGATGCCCTGCAGCCACAGTCCCGGTTGTGACAGCCAACGCGGCAGCCACAAGTGCTGGTAGCGAGCGGTGAGCTTCAGAGCCTCGTAGCCGATGCCGGCCACCAGGGGGATCAGCGGCAGGTGCACCAGCAGCCGCAAACCCAGGGTCAGGCGCCCGACCACCGCCAGCGCGATGGTGTCGATCAGGGCAAAGGCCAGGATGGCCGCGATCAGCACGATGAACAGGAAAGTGGTGCCGCACCGGGGGTGCCGGGTGGAAAAGTCCCGGGTATTGTCAACCGTCAGCGGCCGGCCGGCCTCAAAGGTGTAGACCGCCTTGTGCTCGGCGCCATGATACTCGAACAGCCGGCGTACGTCCTTCAGCAGGGAGATCAGTCCCAGGTAGACCAGGAAAAAGGTGATCCGGAAGCCCCCCGATACCAGGTTGAAGCTCACGGCTTGCTGATCCACCTGCAAGAGGCGGGTGGTAAGCCACAGGGGGGCCACGAAAAATAGTCCCACCCCCAACACCAGGGCCATGGACGTTGAAAGTACGGTGGACCAGCCGGAGGGTGCATCGTCCTCGGGGTAGGCCACCTCCGCCGACCAGTTCAACGTGTTAATCCCCAGCTTTAATGATTCGAACAAGTGGATTACGCCCCGCACCACCGGCAGTTTGAGCCACCGGGAACTTTCCACCAGGGAGGTGAACCGCTCCCGGCGCAGGCGAATCTCACCGTCAGGCTGCCGCACCGCCACCGCGTAGGCCCCTGGCACCCGCATCATCACCCCTTCGATGACCGCCTGGCCGCCCACCAATATCCGTGATTGGGCCGCCGCGAGGGTCAGGAACGAGATGCGTATGCTTGCGGACATGTGATCGGGGCCGGATACCTGCCCCCGGGGCTGGCCCGCCGGGTGCATATTTCCGGTACCGGCAGTAAGCAGTTAACCGGCGGCTTCGGGGATTTTATACTTCCGGCGGAACTTCTCGACCCGCCCGGCGGTATCCACCAGTTTCTGCTTGCCGGTGTAGAACGGATGGCAGGCGCTACAGATTTCCACCCGTAATTCCTTGACGGTGGACCTGGTCTGGAAACTACTCCCGCAAGCACAATGTACCGTTACTAAATGGTACTTGGGGTGAATGTCATTTTTCATGCTTTATACTCCTCAAGTCAATCCCCCTACAGCGTCTGCCACGCGCTGGCTGGCGGTAATGATATCTTCATCCGAAACGGCGTAGGAAAACCGCACATGCCGGTTATCGCCGAAGGCTTCCCCGCTGACAGTGACCACGTGGGTGGCGGTGAGGATGAATTCGGTTACATCATCCGGTGACTGCAGCGGCCGACCGTCCCAGGTTTTCCCGTACAATTCGCCAACATCAGGGAAAACGTAGAAAGCACCGCCCGGTTCCTGACATTTTATCCCCGCAATGGCTGCCAGCCGTTCCACCACCAGCCGGCGGCGGCGGCGGAAAGCGGCTTTCATCTCCTGCACCACAGACTGGTCCCCGGTAAGGGCCGCCACGGCCGCCATCTGGCCGATCGAGTTGGGGCAGGAAGTACTCTGTCCCTGGAGACGCGACATGGCCTTCACCACTTCCACCGGTCCGGTCATGTAGCCGATCCGCCAACCGGTCATGGCATAGGTTTTTGAACAGCTCTGGAAAGTGAGAATCTTCTCAAAACCGGGGTCGATGGCCGCCGCCGAAACAAACGGTTCGTCATAGGCCAGGGCTTCGTAGCACTCATCGGCCAGCAGCCACAGGTCGTGGCGCCGGGCCAACTGAATCGTTTGCTCCACCGCGGCTCTGCTCCAGACCCCGCCGGTGGGGTTAGAGGGCGAGTTTATGATAATGCCCCTGGTGCGGGGGCCGATGCGATCCTGCAGCTCGTCGAACAGCGGTTCGAACCGCCGCTCGGAGTCGGTGCCGACTATCACCGGGGTGGCGTGCGAGAAATTGACGAACTCGGGAAAGGAGACCCAGTAAGGCGCGAAGATGATCACTTCGTCACCTTGCTGAAAAAGGGTCATGCAGGCATTGAACAGTGAATGCTTGCCGCCATTGCTGGCGATCACCTGCTCCGGCAACACCTCAATCCCGTTGTCCCGAACCAGCTTGGTAACCACCGCTTCCCGCAGCTGGGGCAGGCCGGGAGCCGGCGTGTAGCGGGTATAGCCGTCGGCCATGGCCTGCTGCGCAGCGGCCACGATGTGATCCGGGGTGGGGAAGTCGGGCTCCCCCACGGACATATTAATGACGTCCACGCCGGCGGCCCGCAGCTCGGCGGCCCGCGTGGTCATGGCCAGCGTGACTGACCCTTTTACCCTGGATACCCTATCGGCAAATTTCATTTCGGTGCCCACATTTCGGGATCAAAGTTCGACGGGAAAGTTGCCCAAAGCAAGCCACCTTTGAGATCGCTCAGGACCACATACAAACGATTGTGCCCAGCCCTTTGGTAATGCCGTTGCCCAGACCCAGGTAGTCGGGCAGTTGCATGTTGCTGGTAAAATAACCTTTAAAGGAGCCGCTGCCCTGATCCTCCACCACCCGTGGGCTGAGCGACTGCAGTTTGACCCGTACGCTGACGGTAAAGTCAGGCGTGATGCCCAGTTCGCGGGCGATGAACAGCAAGTTCTGCACCAGTACCCGGTTCAGGTAATTGACGCGCTCCAGGGGCAGCAGCAATTTGTAATGGGTCAGTGAGCGCCGGTTCAGGGCCACCCAGGGAGTGATGAACTTATAGCGCCGGTAGTGATCGGAGGGCTGGTTGCTGATTTCTCCATCCTGCGGCGTCTCACTTCCTATGACTTTGAAAATCTGATCGTCCACCGTCAGGCTGTCAAGTTGTTCCTGGAATGACTTGACCGGTTCGTAACCGCGCCCCAGACCGAAAATACACAGCTGGTTGCGCAGCACCTTCACCTGGACCCTTGGATAACGGAATTGTTCCCGATACTGCCCGTCGATGAATGGGATAATGGGGTGGTTCGGGAATTTCCTGATCATGGCCCCCTTGAGCAGATAGGGGGTAACGTTCACCGGCGGGTCGGTGATAAACCGGACACAGATGGCCTGCCCGGGATCATTGGCCTCAACCGCCATGGTCGCGTCCCCTGCTTTGCGAACCACCGAGCATCTAACTGCTCATTGAATCGAGAAATTCCCGGTTGGTCTTGGTGCGCTGCAATTTGTCCAGCAAGAACTCGATGGCCTCCACTGTATTCATGTTATTGAGCAGCCGCCGCAGGATCCAGATACGGGACAAGTCCTTGCGGGAGAGCAGCTTGTCCTCCCGCCGAGTGCCTGACCGGTTGATCTCGATGGAGGGGTAGACCCGGCGGTCGCTGAGGTTGCGGTCCAGGACCAGTTCCATGTTGCCGGTGCCCTTGAACTCCTCGAAGATCACGTCGTCCATCCGGCTGCCGGTGTCCACCAGGGCGGTGGCGATGATGGTGAGACTACCACCTTCCTCGATCTTTCGCGCGGCGCCGAAAAAACGCTTGGGTTTCTGAAGAGCATTGGCATCCACACCCCCTGATAGGATTTTACCGCTGTGGGGGATCACCGTGTTATGCGCCCGGGCCAGGCGGGTGACCGAATCCAGCAGGATCGCTACATCGGCGCCCACCTCCACCATGCGACGGGCCCGCTGCAACACCATCTCCGCTACCTGCACGTGCCGCTCAGCCGGTTCGTCGAAAGTGGAGGAAATAACCTCCGCTTCAACATTGCGCTTCATCTCGGTCACCTCTTCCGGGCGCTCATCGATCAGCAGGATGATCAGGTAGATTTCGGGATAGTTGGTGCTGATGGCGTTGGCGATCTTCTGCAGCAGTACCGTTTTACCGGTTTTAGGCTGAGCCACGATCAGTCCGCGTTGCCCCTTGCCCACCGGAGATACCAGATCGATCACCCGGGCGGAAATCTCCTTGGAGGTGGTCTCCAGCACCAGCACTTCCTCGGGGAATTCCGGGGTCAGGTCAACGAAATGGGGCGAAGTCTTGATATCATCCGGGCTGATCCCGTTTACCGCGTCCACCCGCAAGAGGGCAAAAAAGCGCTCATTGTCTTTCGGCGGCCGGATCTGGCCGCTGATCAAGTGGCCGGTGCGCAGACCGAAACGCTTGATCTGGGATGGAGAGACATAGATATCATCGGGGCTCGGCAGATAGTTGAAATCGGGTGATCGCAAAAAACCGTACCCGTCGGGCATGATCTCCAGGACCCCCCGGGAGTATACATTGCCCTCTTTTTGGGCCTTGGTTTCCAGTATCCGCAGGATCAGGTCTTGCTTTTTCAGGCCGGAGAAGTCGGTGACATCCAACTCCTGGGCCATTTTGGTCAGATCCTTTACCCGCAGTGATTGCAGATCGCTGATGTCCATTATTTGTTCCTTATGCACTGATTTTTTTTTGATCGCCGGCGTCGCATAGCCGGCCTGTCGCTGGCTCAGTCAGGCGTGAGTTTGTCTCCACACGACAGTAATTATGATTCCCGATTTGCCACCCTACGGTGGACTCATGGATTCTTTACTGCTCTTGGCGGTTTCAAGCTGCACACCGGCGCGGCCGGTGAAATTCTGAGATAAAAAGGGGCTGTTAAAGAAGTGGGCCGACAAAACGACCTGATGGATTACGATTGTTGTCGGGTAATCCCGCTGACAAGATTATTCGGTTATCAGATCGAGGCGATCATACTTGAGTCATAACGCAACTGCCGGGCGCTACAGCTTCTTCCTCCTATCGATTAGGTGCTTTAATAATAATACTCAAAAGAACGAAAAT
>SDBU01006471.1_pt1 | contig 13756 bp, 14 predicted proteins | sample 2277071 | NCBI WGS metagenome assembly SDBU01 (sample SAMN10397929, study PRJNA504765) | marine sediment metagenome | isolation source: marine sediment core GS08_GC12, 126 cmbsf | place: Arctic Ocean: Gakkel Ridge, Loki's castle | collected 2008
CTGCACCCGCTTCTGGATGATGGTCTCCATCCCCTCGAAGGTGCCGCCGCAGATGAACAGGATGTGTTTGGTGTCGATATTGAGCAGGTTCTGCTCGGGGTGTTTGCGGCCCCCCTTGGGCGGCACTGACGCGACGGTGCCCTCCAGGATTTTGAGTAGCGCCTGCTGCACCCCCTGCCCCGATACGTCCCGGGTGATGGAGATGTTCACTTCCTTGCGGCTGATCTTATCCAGCTCGTCGACATAGATGATGCCCTTTTCGGCCCGCGGGAGGTCGAAATCGGCCGCCTGCAGCAGCCGCAGGATGATGTTCTCCACGTCCTCGCCCACGTAGCCAGCCTCGGTGAGGGCGGTAGCGTCGGCGATGGCGAAGGGCACGTCCAGAAAGCGGGCCAGGGTCTGGGCGATGAGGGTCTTGCCGGTGCCGGTGGGACCGATCAGCAGGATGTTGCTCTTCTCGATCTCCACGTCATCGTCGTCATCTACCTTGGCGGTAATCCGCTTGTAGTGGTTGTAGACCGCCACCGCCACGGTCTTCTTAGCCTGTTCCTGGCCGATGACGTACCGGTCCAGCTCGGCCTTGATTTCGGCGGGACTGGGCAGCCGCTCCAGGACGAATTCCTTACCCTGGCGGCGGGTCTGCTGCACCACCTTGGCCGAGGCCCACACACATTCCTCACAGATCTGAATCCCTCGGGGGCCGGCCACCATCACCGGCACCTCCTGGCGGTTGCGGCCACAGAAGGCGCACACCTGAGCCCTATCATCCCCTGGCGTCTGATAGTCCGAATCGGGCATGATCAGTCGCGGGTTACCAGGATCTCGTCGATAATGCCGTAGACCTTGGCTTTCTCGGCGGACATGAAGAAGTTACGGTCGGTGTCCTTTTCCACCTTGCGCAGGTTCTGTTTGGTAAGGCCGGCCAGCAACCTGTTCAAGTCCTTCTTCAGCTTGATGATCTCCGTGGCCTGAATCTCAATATCCGAGGCCTGGCCCTCAACACCGCCCATGGGCTGGTGGATCATGATCCGGGCGTTGGGCAGGGCGGAACGCTTACCCGGAGCACCGGCCGCCAGCAGCACGGCCCCCATGCTGGCCGCCTGGCCCATACAGATGGTGGCAATCTCCGGTTTGACGAACTGCATGGTGTCCAGGATCGCCAGCCCCGCGGTGACCGTCCCGCCGGGAGTGTTGATGTACAAAAAGATATCCTTCTCCGGTTCCTCCGCCTCCAGATAGAGCAACTGGGCGATGATCAGGCTGGCCACTGTGTCGTCGATGGGAGTGCCCAGAAAGATAATCCGCTCCTTCAGCAGCCGGGAGTAAATATCATAGGCCCGCTCCCCACGGGAACTCTGCTCCACAACCATAGGGACCAAGACACTGCCCTGCTCGTTCCTCACTTGCCACCAACCTTCCTGAGTTCATTCGAGGATTTATGCACTACCTTGATTTTGGCATGCTCCTTCAGCCGGGCCATCAACCGGCTGGTAAGTAGTTCTTCCTTGAGATTGCGCCGGTTTTCCGGGCGCCGGTAGAAGTTTCTGATCCGCTGGGCCTCCTCACCGTTGCCGGCGGCCAATTCCTCTATTCGCTGCTTCACGGCATCATCGTCCACGCTGATGTCCTCCTCCTGCAGCAACCGGGTCCGCAGCAGGAACCACTTGATGTTCCAATTGATGGATGCCCGGTGCTCATCCCGGACCGCTTCCCGGTCGATCTCCTCCGGCCGTATTCCTTCCTGTTGTATCTCATCGATAACATTATCGAGATAGTTCTCGAACATTGACGCCGGCGCTTCCAGGTTGGCGCTACGGACAAAGTGATCAGCGATCTCCCGAGTGAGACGTCGCTCGGCGTCCCGCTCGAAGGAGGCCTGAATGCGTTGACGCAGGTTTTGGCGCAGCTGCACAACGTCTTCGGCCTGGGGATCCACCAGGCGGGCGAAAGCATCGTTCAAATCAGGCAGGATGCGTTCGGTCACCTGCTTCACGGTCACCTCGTAGTTGGTGAGCGGCCCAGCTTCTGATGGGATGGTTACCCGGCGGGTATCGCCGGTCCGGGCACCACTCAGCCGTTGCAGGTTCTCACCGCCAAAGGGACCGTCGGCATTCAGCTGGATGTACTGGTTCTCCACTTTCCGGCCGATGATGGGGGTGCCGGCCTCGTCCACCTCCTGCAGGTCCGCCAGGACGAAGTGATCCTCGGAAGCCCCATCATCTATGGTTTTGAGGGTGGCCTGCTGGCGCCGTAAATCCTCCACGGCCCGTTCCACGTCATCATCTTCCACGTCGAAAATGATCTGCTGGAATTTCATGCCCTTGGTATAATTGGGCAGTACAACTTCAGGTTCTACCTCGAGGGCGGCCTCAAACCGCAGGCTTTCCCCCTCGTGGAAATGTACTTCCCGAATAGTTGCCTGATTGATCGGTTTCAGCCCCGATTCATCCAGGCCGGCCACGTAATATTCCTGGACGGCCGCTTCGGCGAAATCGGCCTCGGCCACCTGGCCAAACTGCCGCCGGATGATCTGCGGAGGCACCTTGCCCTTCCGGAAACCGGGCAACTTGACCTTCTTGGTGAACTTGCGCAGGAAAGCCGTGTATTTCCCTTCCAGCTCCTCCCAGGGTACCGCCACAACCAGCCGCCGGGTGTAATCGTTAATAACGGTTACGTCACACTGCATTCGGATAGCTTGACCCACTTTGGATTTCCACCATAACGGTTGAAACTTACCATGTCAGGCCCCCAAGATACAGTCCCATTCGTGGCCGTTGTTCGAGTCGTTCGTCAGGATCGGGCGGCGCGAAACGCATTTCTTGTTTTTGCACCGCCAGGGCTCGTAATCTACCCAGTGGCCGCTAAGGCGAAGGTATCCCGAAAACAACTACGATGGTCTGATATGGAAACTCACACGTCGGAGAAGCTGTCATTGACCCAGCTGCGCACTGAAATCGACCGAATCGATCACGAATTGTTCTCCCTGATCGCCCGGCGGATGGCGCTGGCCGGAGCGATCGGAAACCATAAGCGAGCCCGGGGATTGCCCATCAGGGATCCGGTGCGGGAGGCCCAACTCAAAGCGCACCTGAAGGAATTCGCCACCGGCGTGCTGGAACCGAGACACGTGGAGGAGCTGGCCGCGACGCTTATCAGAATTTCGCGGGACCTGCAAGCGCCAGGAACCGAAGATCGATAAGGCTGATCTTTTCCCCTCTCAATCAAGAGGAGAAATTGCCGCTGGGTGCCAATTCAATACAATGTTCTAAAGGAATACCCATGACCGCTGTACAAACAAAGTCCGAGCAACGTACGGATGATGGACGTCGGAAAAAAGACGAACGCCGCAACGCCAGAGTACAGGTAGAAGAGGACCGTCGCGAAGGTGACCGCCGGACAGACGCCGACCGCCAGTTAACAAACAGCTAGCCCGTTTGACCGGCTTCAGCCCCGATCGAGGATTTGGCCCCTAGCCGGTTGAGCCCTAAATCACCCTGCCTAAAAAAAAGATGACAGCAGCTGTAATGCTGCCTAAATTCGGTCGTCATGATTTCAGCGCGCCTGTTTCAGTTTTACTTTTTTTATTGGTGGCAGCCCCCACAGGGTTGATCTGGCGCCCGTAACACCTGTAATTGAGACCTAGCGCGAGTGACCCTGTTCAAAGTGGACGGGGTTTTTTATTATTAGTGCAACTCAAAGGCCTGAATCTTGATGGACTTCGAACAATTTGCCGCTCTGGCCGGAAAGTATACGGCCGTCCCGGTGTATCGCAAGGTCCTGGCGGACCTGCTGACCCCGGTGTCGGCTTACATGCGCCTGGCTGAGGTCTTCCGGCCCACGGTGCTACTAGAGTCGGTGGAGGGTGGCCGCCAGTTCGCCCGCTATTCGTACATTTGCCTCGAGCCCCGCCTGCGCTTGACTCATGCCCAGGGTGAGACATTCATTGAAGACCAAGCCGGCCGTCACAAAACCGGCGAACCTTTGCTGGCGACCATGAAGAAAGTACTGGCGGAATACCAACCTCCCGAGTTGGAGGAAGTGCCCAGCTTTTGCGGCGGTTGGGTGGGTTACCTGGGTTACGAGACTGTTACCTGGACAGAGGACATTCCTGTGCACCCGGCCGGGGAGAGAGACATCCCGGACGCCGTTTTCCTGCTGTTCGAAACGGTCATGGCCTTCGATCATCTCAAGCAGGAAATCATAATCTGCCACACGACCCGCATAGACCGGGACCGGCCGCTGGAAGCGCAATATAAAGAGGCCCTGGCCGTGGTGGACCGGGTGGGTGAGAACCTGCACACCGACATCGACTACCAGACCCCCAGCAAAACCGCAGTCTCGGAGCTGACCGCCAATATGACCAAAGGGCAGTTTATGGCCGCGGTAGAGCGGGCCCGGGAATATATTTTCGCCGGGGACGTATTCCAGCTGGTGTTGAGCCAGCGTTTCGAGCGGGTTAGCGAGGTGGAACCTCTCATACTCTACCGGGCTCTGCGCAACATCAACCCATCACCCTACTTGTTCTGTCTGCAGCTGGAAGATTTCGCTGTAATCGGGGCTTCGCCGGAGCTGTTGGTGAAAGTTGAAGATGATACGATGATCATTCGTCCGATTGCCGGCACCCGCCCTCGGGGCAAGAATCAGGTAGAGGACGGCCGCCTGGCCGAGGAACTGCTGGCGGACGAAAAGGAGCGGGCCGAACATTTGATGCTGGTGGACTTAGGCCGCAATGACGTCGGTCGAGTCAGTCGGCTGGGGTCGGTCGAGGTGCACAGATTCATGACGGTGGAAAAATACAGTCATGTGATGCATATCGTCAGCGATATTCGGGGGCGGCTGGAAACAGATAAGGATATCTTCGACGCCCTGCTCGCCGGTTTCCCGGCCGGGACCCTAACCGGAGCACCCAAGATCAGGGCCATGGAACTGATCAACGAGCTGGAGCCGGACCGCCGGGGAATCTATTCCGGTGCTCTGGGCTATGCCGATTTTCACGGCAACCTGAACACCTGTGTGGTCATCCGGACAATGCTCCACAAGGATAATGTGATCAGTTTCCAGAGCGGGGCAGGCATTGTGGCCGATTCCGACCCTCAAACTGAATACGATGAGTCCGCGAGCAAAGCTCTGGCCATCATGCGGGCCATCGATTTTGCCGAAAGCGGTTTGCAGTGATCCTGGTGCTGGACAACTACGACTCGTTCACCTATAACCTGGTGCAGTTTATCGGCCTGGTCACAGCGGACATTAAGGTCATGCGCAATGACGCGCTAACGGTGGAGGAGATCGCGGTGCTGGCCCCGGAACGGATCGTAATTTCACCTGGTCCCGGCCGCCCGGAGGATGCCGGCATCTCCATCGCCCTGGTGCAGCGCTGGGGAGCGAAAATCCCGATCCTGGGCATCTGCCTCGGGCACCAGGCCATCGCGGCGGCTTTCGGCGGACAAGTCGTCCGGGCGCCGGAGGTAGTGCACGGCAAAGTATCGTCCATCAACCACGACGGCGATCCGATCTTCGCCGGGCTTGACAGTCCCTTCCAGGCCACCCGCTACCATTCGCTGGTGGCCGATGAGGACAGCCTGTCGCCTGAGCTATACGTAACAGCCCGCACGGATAAGGGACTTATTATGGGCTTGCGGCACCGCCACTTCCCGCTGGTGGGGCTGCAGTTCCACCCCGAATCGATTGTAACCGACAACGGACCACGGATGATAGCTAATTTTATCAAGGGGATCAGATGAAGGATATCCTTAATCAATTACTCGGTCGCCGGGACCTGTCGATGGACCAGGCCCGGGAGGCCATGTACCGGATCATGTCCGGTGAATTCAGCGACCTGCAGATTGCCGGTTTTCTGGTAGCGCTGCGGTCCAAAGGGGAGACCTCCTCCGAGATTGCCGGCTTTGCCCGGGCCATGCGAGAGAAGATGATCAAGGTGCCCATAACCGTAGAGGCCATCGACATGTGCGGCACCGGCGGCGACGCCAAGGGTACTTTCAACATATCCACCGCCGCTTCCTTCGTGGTGGCCGGGGGGGGAGTGCCGGTGGCCAAGCATGGTAACCGTTCCATAACCAGTAAGTCCGGGTCGGCCGACGTATTGTCGGCTCTGGGAGTGGACATCACCAAGCCGCCGGAGGAAGTGGCTCGGGCGGTGGACACTATCGGGATCGGGTTCATGTTCGCCCCTTCCCTGCACCCCGCCATGAAACACGTCATGCCGGCCCGCCAGGCCCTGAGCATCCGCACCATATTCAATATACTCGGGCCGCTGTGCAACCCGGCCGGGGTCAAGCGGCAGGTGATGGGTATTTTCGATGGCACCCTTACAGATATCCTGGCGAAGGTATTCAAAAAGTTGGGCGCCCAGCAGGCTTACCTGGTGCACGGCGAGGATGGGCTGGACGAGATTACCACTACCACGGCCACCAAATTCAGCCACCTGCTGGAAACCGGTGTTATCAAGTCCGGGGTAATAGGTCCCCGCAGCCTCGGTCTGTCGCAAGCCAAAATGTCGGACCTGCAAGGCGGCACCCCGGAGGACAATGCCAGCCTGATCCGGGAAATCCTGTCCGGTACGGCTGGGCCGCGACGCGACATCGTAGTGCTCAATGCCGCTGCCGGCTTGCTGGTGGGGGGTAAGGTTGCGGACCTACAAAGCGGTATCGCTTTGGCCCAGGAGAGCATCGACAGTGGCCGGGCCCTCAAGGCGCTGGATAAACTGGTTGCCTTCTAGTAACCAAAGATGACGATTCTGGACGAAATAGTAGCCTATAAACGGGAGCAGGTGCGGGAGCTGTGCCGGCGGCAACCATTAGCACTGCCGGCCCAACGTCCGGACCAGGCCCGCGACTTTTTTGACGCGCTGGCACGTCCCGGCCTGCAGGTAATCGCCGAGATCAAGCGCCGCTCACCTTCCCGGGGGGCTATCCGCCCGGATATCGATCCAGCTGAACTGGCGCGGCAGTACGAGTCCGCCGGGGCCGCTGCAATATCAGTCTTGACCGACAACAAATATTTCGGTGGCAGCCTGCAACACTTAAGGGCGGTGCGGGCGGCCGTGAACCTGCCGGTGTTGCGCAAGGACTTTATCATCGATCCCTACCAGGTGCATGAATCGGCGGCGGCCGGGGCGGATGCCATTCTGTTGATCGCCGACTGCCTGGATGAAACTGAACTGGCCGAGCTATACGAGCTGGCCGGTTCGGTGGGACTGCAAGTGCTGGTGGAAGGGTATTCGGACCACAGTCTGGCGGCCATCCGCCGGCTGGCCCCCCAGGTCGCCGGGATCAACGCGCGCAACCTGGCCACCATGGAGGTTGACCTGGCGGGAATGCTGGAACGCCGCTCGCTATTGCCGGAGCAGGCAATCCAGGTGGCCGAATCGGGGATCGCCTCCGCTGATGACCTGCAGGCTGTTGCTCTGGCAGGCTTCGACGCCGCCTTAATCGGGACGACCCTGTTGCTTAAAGGTAACCCCGGTGCTACCCTGAAGGCCCTGTTGGCCGGACGGCCTCTTCCTGAGAAGGCGGCATGATCCCGGTCAAGATTTGTGGTCTCACCAACCTTGACGATGCGCAACTTGCGGTGCGGCTGGGAGCGGCCGCCGTCGGGATGATCTTCTTTGAGGCCAGCCCCCGCTGTGTCACCCCCGCCCAGGCCCGGACGATCATCGCCGGGTTGAATAGCGCCGTGACTAAGGTGGGGATATTCGTCAACGAGCCGCCGGAGCAGGTCAACACCGTGGTAGATCAGGTGGGATTGGACCTGGTACAGCTGAGCGGTGACGAGTCGCCGGAGGACTGTACCCACATCACCGCGCCGGTGATCAAGACCGTTCATGTGGCTGCGGATTTCGACGCCGGTCGGGCCGGCCAGTATGATGTCCGGGCGCTGCTGCTGGACACTCAGCGGCGCGGCAGCTACGGCGGCACCGGCCAGGTTTTCGATTGGCAGGCCATCGATCGCGGCGCCCTCCACCGACCGGTGATTCTCTCCGGCGGGCTGCAGGCCGGTAATATCCTGGAGGGCATCGCAACACTGGCCCCGGATGCCGTTGACATTGGCAGCGGCGTGGAAGCCGCACCCGGCCGGAAGGACCCGGAAAAGCTGGCGGCCCTATTTGCCACCCTGAAAAGTACTCGTGCCACCGATGCCGTCATCTTCTAAGTCACGGCGCTACTCGCAGCCCGACGAGCATGGTCACTTCGGGGCCTATGGCGGCCAGTACGTCCCTGAAACATTGTTGCCGGCACTGAAGGAACTGGAGGCTGCCTACCGCAAAGCCAGCCAGGATCAGTCTTATTGGGAAGAGCTTAACCAGTTGGCGTCCCACTATGCCGGCCGCCCCACGCCGCTGTACCATGCCGGCCGGATCAGTGCCCAGCTGGGAGTGGAGGTCTACCTCAAGCGGGAGGACCTGAACCACACCGGGGCCCATAAAATCAACAACGCCCTGGGGCAGGTGTTGCTGGCCCGGCGGATGGGCAAGAGCCGGATTATTGCCGAGACCGGCGCCGGCCAGCATGGGGTAGCCGCCGCTACCGTGGCCGCCCTGTTCGGCCTGGAGTGCGAGGTCTACATGGGCGAGGAGGACATGCGGCGCCAGGCGTTGAACGTCTTCCGCATGGAGTTGCTGGGAGCCCGGGTGCGACCGGTGGGGTCCGGCAGCCGTACACTGAAGGATGCCACCAACGAGGCCATCCGCGATTGGGTAGCCACCGTGGAGCATACCCACTACCTGATTGGCTCGGTGGTGGGGGCCCACCCCTATCCGATGCTGGTGCGCGATTTTCAGGCCGTGATCGGGCGGGAGGCCCGGGAGCAATATTCCAAGCAGGCCGGCGGCGTGCCCGACCTGCTGCTGGCTTGCGTGGGCGGCGGGAGCAATGCCATCGGCCTGTTTCACCCCTTCCTTGATACGGACGTCCGGATGGTAGGTGTTGAGGCCGCCGGTCGCGGCCTTGACTCCGGTGAGCATGCCGCCACTTTGACCAGGGGTACACCGGGTGTGCTGCACGGCTCGGCCGGTTACCTGCTGCAGACCGGCGACGGCCAGGTGCGGCTGCCCCATTCCATCAGTGCCGGCCTGGATTATCCCGGCGTGGGGCCCGAGCATAGCCTGCTCAAGGACCTGGGACGGGTGGAATACCTCACTGCCACCGACGAGGAAGCACTGGCGGCCTTTCAGTGGCTCTCGGAACTCGAGGGAATTATCCCGGCCCTGGAGGCGGCCCACGCCCTGGCGCTGCTCCAGCAAGGTCGGCTAGGCCTACCGGACGGCAGTAAGGTCGTGGTTTGCCTGTCAGGACGAGGTGATAAGGATGTGCAGACCGTGGCCCGGGCACTGGGAAGGGAACTGCCATGAGGCGTATTCCCCAGGTGATGGCTACCCCCGGCAAGAAGCTGGTACCGTTCATCACCGCCGGTTACCCGCAGCTGGAGAGTACGGTCCCCCTGGTGCTGGCGGCGGAGCGGGCCGGAGCGCAGTTGGTGGAGTTGGGCATGCCCTTCTCGGACCCGCTGGCGGATGGCCCGGTGATCCAGCAGAGCAGCCAGACCGCCCTGGAAAACGGTGTGACCGTCCCGTGGATATTGGGGACTGTGGCGCGCATTCGGGAGCAATCACCGATCCCCATTATCCTGATGGGGTATATCAACCCCATCCGACGGATGGGGGCGGTAAATTTCCTGCATGAGGCTGCCGGGGCAGGCGTGGATGGATTGATCATCCCCGATCTACCGCCGGAAGAGGACCTGGGATTCTTTGAGCAGGCCCGGGAAGCGGGGCTCAGCACTATATTCCTGGTTGCCCCCAATACCAGCAACGAGCGGATAGTCCACCTGGGGCGGGAAGCCCGGGACCTGCTTTACGCCATTTCCATCATGGGCGTCACCGGTACGGCCTTGAGCGCCCGGCGACAGCTCACAGACTATTTAAAACGCGTCCGGATCAACGCGCATGTGCCGTTTCTAGTCGGTTTTGGGATCGCCACACCGCAGGATGTGCGCCGGGTAGGTAGCCTGGCCGACGGGGTGGTGGTGGGCAGTGCCCTGTTGAAGCGCCTAGCCCAGGCGACCGATCCGCCGGCCGAGGCCTACAATTATCTACATGCACTGGCGGCCGCGCTGCCATAGACAAGGAAGACCAACACCAATGATGGCCAAAAAGAGGGTAAAAATCGCTGTTCAGGGAGCCGAGGGGAGCTTCTGTGAGGAAGCGGCCCTCGATTTCTGCCAGCGGCATGGTATCGGCGACTACCGGATGGACTACCTGATCACCTCCGCAAAAGTCATGGAAGCTGTTGAACAGGGAGCGGTTCAACTGGGTATCATGGCCATGGAGAATGCTCAGGGTGGAGTGGTAATCGAGAGCATGTACGCCCTGGCCCGGCACAGTTGCGAAATAGTGGAGATGTTCCATATCCAGGTGGAACAGTGTCTGCTGGGCCGGCCCGGTCTAACCATCGGGGACATCACCCAGATCCATTCCCACCCACAGGCTTTGCGCCAATGCCGCAACTACCTGGCGGACCACTTCTGGACCCGTCCCTTGGTCGAGGAGGCGGACACCGCCGTGGCTGCCAGGCGGTTGGCCGAAGGTGAATTGTCCTCCACCGCGGCGGTGGTGGGCAGCCGGTTGTGTGCCGAGCTGTACCATCTGGTAGTCCTGACCGAGGGGATTCAAGATCTGAAAAATAACCTGACTTTGTTTTTGGGAGTTAAAAAATGACCACGAAAAAACCGGCCCCCTTGGTGGGTATCATCGGTTTCGGCCGCTTCGGCCCGGTGCTCACTCGCATGTTGACCCCGGTCCACCAGGTGCTGGTATACGATATTGCGGATGTCAGCCAGCGGGCCAGTGCTGCGGGAGCCCGGGCGGTATCATGGCAGGAGATTACCACCGCTGAAACGCTCTTCGTGGCAGTGCCTATCCGGCACTTCAAAGAGGCGGTGGCTCGCCTGAATGAAACCGTGCGGCCGGGCACCACCGTGATCGATGTCTGTTCGGTCAAAGTCTACCCCGCCACGGTGATGCGGGAACATTTCGCTCCGGAGATCACTACCATCGCCACCCACCCCCTGTTCGGCCCCGACTCCTGTCGGGGAGGCTTCTCCGGATTGAAACTGATGATGGCGCCGGTTTCCCCCCGGAATGAAACCTTCACCTATTGGGAGCACTATTTCAAGGGGCTGGAGATCGAAACTCTGGTCATGACACCGGAAGAGCACGACCGGCTGGCCGCTAACAGCCAGGGAATTACCCATTTCCTGGGCCGGGTGCTGGAGCAATTCGGGATTATCCCGACGGCGATCGACACCGAGGGTTTCGTGGACTTGCAGGCGGTGGTGGAACAAACCTGCCACGATACCCTGGAGCTGTTCCAGGACCTGCAGAACTTCAACCCCTACACCATGGGTATGGTGGATGAGCTTGTAGCCGCGGTGGAGCAGGTGAAACAGAAAGTTCTACGGAGGGATTAAATGCTGGTAATAATGGATGCCCGTGCCACGGAGGCGGAGATCGCCCGTGTCCAGGAGCGGATCAAGGAGCTGGGATATCAACCCCATCCCATTCCGGGGGCCAATCAGCTGGCCATCGGCGTAACCGGCAACCAGGGCACCGAGGACCGCATCTACTTAGAAGGTCTTCCCGGTGTCTTGCAGGTGATCAGAGTGACCAAGCCCTATAAGCTGGCCAGCCGTGACACCAAGCCGGAAAACACGGTAGTGGATGTACGGGGGATAAAATTCGGGGCGGGCAACATTGTGATGATAGCCGGGCCCTGCGCGGTGGAGAGCCGGGAACAGACCCTGCGGATCGCCCAGCTGGTGGCGGACAGGGGCGCTTTAATGCTGCGAGGCGGCGCCTACAAACCCCGCACCTCACCCTATGCTTTCCAGGGAATGGGGGAGAAGGGACTGGAAATTCTGGCCGAAGCGCGGGAGAAAACCGGCTTGCCGGTGGTAACCGAGGTCGTGGATCCCGCCACTGCGTCGTTGGTGGCCCAGTATGCCGACATGCTCCAGATCGGTACCCGCAACATGCAGAACTTTACGCTTCTGAAAGAAGTTGGTAAATTGGGGTTGCCGGTATTAATGAAAAGGGGAATGAGCGCCAATCTGGATGAAACTCTAATGTCAGTCGAGTACCTGATGTCCCACGGCACCAATGCAGTGGTGGTGTGCGAACGGGGTGTGCGCACTTTTGGCAGCCACGCTCGTAATACCCTGGATGTGAGCATAATCCCGGCCTTTAAGAGAGTGAGCCATCTGCCGATCATTGTGGACCCCAGCCACGCCGGCGGCCACAAATACGCTGTGGTACCGCTGGCCCTGGCCGGGGTGGGTGCCGGCGCCGACGGGTTGCTAGTGGATGTCCACGACGATCCCGACCATGCCCTGGTAGACGGGCCCCAGGCGCTGTTGCCGGCCGATTTCCAGGAACTCATGGCGGTGCTGGGCCGAATGGCTGAGGCTCTCGGGAAATCGCTGGGATCACCCTCGGCTGTTGCCGGCGAGAGGGCTTGACCTGATGAAAATTTCCATTCCCGGCGACAAGTCTATTTCGCACCGCGCCCTGATGCTGGCGGCTATTGCCGATGGCGTCACCGAGCTGCGTAACCTATCGCAAGGTGTGGATGTCACCAGCACCCGCAACTGCCTGGGCCAATGCGGCATCGAGTTTACTGATAAAAAAGGTGTGGTCCTGGTCAAGGGGCAAGGTGGGTCTTTTTCCGGGCCGTCTGATGACCTTGACGCCGGCAATTCCGGCACTACCGCCCGGCTATTGATGGGATTGCTGGTGGGCCGGGGAATTCAAGCTCGCCTGGTGGGTGACGTTTCCCTGTCACGCCGTCCTATGGCCCGGGTGGTGGAGCCGTTACGACAGCTAGGCGCGCAGATGGTAATATCCGCCCGCCAGACCTTACCGGTGGTCATCAAGCCCTCTCAGCTGGGAGCGCTCAGCTATACTCTGCCGATGGCCAGTGCCCAGGTCAAATCAGCCCTGCTGTTGGCGGGTCTCGCAAGCAAGGGAGTTGTCCGGGTGACCGAGCCGGTCGCCACCCGCAACCATACCGAACTGATGCTGGCGGATCTGGGCGTCGATATCAAAGTTGCCGGCAATGTAATTACTATCGGAGCCGGCGTTCAGGCATTCAACAGTTTTGACCTGGACATACCCGGCGATCCATCTTCGGCCGCGTTCCCGGCCGCTCTGGCCACCCTGGTACCCGAAAGGGACGTCACCTTCCCCGGCTTGCTACTCAATCCTACCAGACTGGGATTCTTTCGGGCCTTGAAGCGCATGGGGGCCCAGGTAGAGTGGACCGTCGAAAAACGAGAGTTGGGGGAGGAAGTGGGCCACCTCAGGGTAAGATCCTCCCCGCTTAATGGCATAAAAATCCGGGGTGACGAAATACCCACCCTGATCGACGAAATTCCCATCCTGGCAATTCTGGCCTGTAGCGCCCGGGGTGAGACAGTGGTCCGGGATGCCGATGAATTGCGGCTTAAGGAATGTGACCGGATCAAGGCGATCGTAGAGAACCTGCGTCGGATGGGGGCGCGGATACAGGAACTGTCCGATGGGTTCCGGATCCTGGGATCCTCCCGGCTGCGGGGCGCCACCATCAGTACTCATTCTGATCATCGCATTGCCATGGCTTTCGCCGTGGCCGGGAAAATCACCCGGGAGAAAACCACCATCGACGACCCGGATTGCGTGGAAATCTCTTTCCCGGGCTATCATAAA
>SDBU01006472.1_pt1 | contig 13754 bp, 25 predicted proteins | sample 2277071 | NCBI WGS metagenome assembly SDBU01 (sample SAMN10397929, study PRJNA504765) | marine sediment metagenome | isolation source: marine sediment core GS08_GC12, 126 cmbsf | place: Arctic Ocean: Gakkel Ridge, Loki's castle | collected 2008
ACTTGGTACAGCTCGACCCACTCCTCCTCATTGGGATCCCAGAGCCTGCGGTATAGTATGTTGTGGCGTAGGTGGCTGGCGATCAGCCATGCCTTGTCCTCCCCGATGCCCTTGATCGCCTCTATGTCTTCGAGGGAAGCCGTGAGGAGACCCTCTCGATTGCCGAACCTGTCCAGAAGCAGTGTTATAGTCCCCTCGCCGATCCCATCAAGGTCCATGAGGCTCATCCCGTACTCTTCATTTCTCACGGAGGATATCTCAGCCCAGTGGACTCCGCGAGCCACTATCGGCATCAGGTACTGCACTCGGGCGATGGCCTCCTGGAGGGTACCGTACTTCTCGTCTGTATACCCATATACCCACGTTTGATACGTCTGGGAGCTATTCCAGTAACTGATCTCGACAGCATCTCGCTGTCCACCCCTGTAGTAGAAACGCACACCAAACACCTCATGGCCGTCGTGGATGGGTACCCTCTCCCACTCGTCGGGGAGCTGGAGGGAGAGCAAGGGCTCCAGCTCGGGGTGCAACGGTCGCAACCCCTCTCTTTCGGTTGTCATGATTACCGATTCAGTCACAGCCCCCAGACCTTATATAAAATCTATCTTCAAAACCTTTTCCATAGGGCTTAGTGTGTTAAAACCACTTAACGATTCTTCTTCACATCTCGGGGACATTTGACAACTGCACTCCACCAGACACCTCTCTTACTCTTTTTACGCATTAAGGCTCTGGCCTTTTTTATTGCCTCTTTCTTCGTATATGCAGGAATTTTGTGATGGAGCTTGTAATCAAACGTACATTCCATTAATTTCCTCTTAGCCATATTTAATCACTAATTATTTTAACCCAATACTACTTAGTCCTTTCGACGCGCGCGCTCCGAGGTACGCCTTTATGCTTCGGCGGCCTCTGACGGCGTAGGCCAGCGCCCTCATACAGCCGTCGTCTATACTCCACTTCACTGGCTCACACTCCTCCCTTCCCCTCTCAAGGCCACCGTCCACCGCTATAATCGTATCCAGAACCACATCCGGACACAGACGGGATAAACCCCTAATCTTCTCATGATAAGGCCCCTCCCCACACTTACTGAGGTACTCCCGCGCCGTATCTAACACATTCCCCACACACCACAGATGCGGAAGCCCCTGAGCCCTATCCCACACACCCAAATCCTCAAGCGGAACCGTATCCAACCTCCACTCCAGGCTCCTGTACACCTCAGATCTCGCCTCCTCAAGAGGATCTGCATTGTGAAGCCTAAAATGTCTCTCCACTAACTCCGTTGGAAGCGGTCGCAGGCTATCTCTTTCGGTTGTCATGATTACCGATTGACCACACCCAAGACCATATATATGTTTACCCCATTTAATCCCCAGATGTAGAATGAGCCAGATTATAATTCGTCTAGACGATCCGAATCTGTTGTTAAAGAAATACCGGCTGAGAAAGACGGGAGCATACGGAGGTAGCATTGAGGTGACCATACCTAAGGAAGTCTTTGACCGAGAGGCCAGACGGCTTGGATTATCCCGGGATGAAGCCATAGAGACCCTTAAGGCAGTATGGAGATACGGAAACTTTCGTGGGGCTTACCTCACATTCGAGGCTAAAACATGAGTGCGCGCACGCGCGTGCCGACCATATTAGACAGTTCAAAGAAGGAGGAAAGGTAAATGGGGGGTGATAATGTGCAATATGATCCTGACAGGGTTCCTACTTATCAAGAACCGTGCCAATGAAGACTTCGTACCCTAGTGGACGAACTCTGAGGCATTGACAAAGGGTACTTGCAGATGGTATTTGCAATACGGTATTACAAAAGGGTATTGACAAAGGGTAGTCATGGTTACCGATTGAGACACCATTTGGACCTTATATAAAACCTATCTAAGGCATTTCAGAGCCTGGATCGCCTTGATTGGACCCTAACGAAGCTTCCCTGCCAAGCCTAGAGAGCCTTCTTTTCCGTGTCAATTCTCCCGTAAAGACCTCCCCAAGAGCAAATAAGGGTTAAAACAGCCCCCTTTCACATAGGGTTTAAGATACATTAAGCCCAACCTATCCCCCTCCTGTAGACGTAAAACTGTTAAACAGTTTACACAGGGAGGGGCGAGAAAGCCACAGAGAAGGATCCCAGAGAACATTCTCCGAGTACTGCTTAGTTCCGAGTTATCCGATCAAGAAAAGCTGGCCTATTCCAAGCCCAGCCCTTCATCGTGATCCCAAGCCATGGATATACCATGGAAGGAGTCCTTTAAAATACGAGAGAATCACATGATTCACGAGGCGATTTAATGGAAGTATCTTATCTACGCTGCTGCTTCTGTGGAAACAGCAAGCCTATTCACTCAAGCAAATACGATGGAGGTGTCTTCAGGCTCGGGGCTTTAACGGTTGACCCCAGTGATTATCCTATAGTGCAGCTCCGAGAGGTTCTGCCAGGTCCTGGGCGTGGGCATAAGGGCAAAGGACAGGGTGGCTGGCCTGTGATTGGAACCCTTTCCATCGTTGAGGTACTCGGGGATCCTGAATATGCAGACTTGGGTCTACAGGTCAAAGATAGGCTCATAGCCATAGTACGCAGCTACATAGACGCAGGCGTCATATCCATGGAAGAAATCACGGGCTGAGATGATTCAAATGTTGATCTGGCCAAAGGAAATAGTTATCTGGCTGTGCGGAGTGATATCTTGCGACGGTTCAATTAAATATCATAAAGTGCAAGAAAATTCACAAAGGAAATCTGGATCTACTGAAAGCAATTTCATATCTTTATGTTATAGTACTGAAATAGAATGGCTCAGACAAATTCAGAAAATTTCGAGAAGCTATAAGATAGGAGTCTCATTAAAGGGACCTTATTCCCAGAATAGCGCGCGCATACCTTCAGAATATAAAAAGAAAGCCAAAGAAAAGTATAATCTGATGCTGAATAAAAGATATCCTAAAGGAAGGCACGGGGGACTGGATCAGTGGCAAGTTTTCAGGAATAGCATAGATCACTGGGGCGTCCAGGACTACCTAATGAAGCGGAAATATGAGGTGCTGTGCAAGATTACAAAGCCAATGCCTCTCGCGGGGGAAGCTAAAATGCAGCAGTCGCTGAGGTAGTCCCAATTTTATTACTATCAGTAGTTTTATATAATAGTATGTTGAGTTTAAGTCCTGAAGTAATATGCAGAAAAACGTAAAGAAATCAGGACTGCGGATAGACCTGAAGGAATCAGGACTGCCAATGCTCTTCAAACCATACGAACACTACCTACTAACACACATCTGGGAAACTGTAGACGAGGAACATCCCACCGGATCGGGGAAGGCCCACCAGTTCGTCCTGACCACCGACGATAAGAAGTCGCGGGCCTCCGTGATCTTCTTCCTGAACGACATGGTCGACGAGGGATTGCTAGGGTGGCATGATGCTACAGGTAAAGGCGGCCATCATCGGTTATACTACCCGTTGATGACTGAAGCGCAGTTCTGGGAACACGTCGCCCGTCATGTGTATGCGAAGATCATCGAGGCATCCGGCGACACATCCATATTCGAGGGATAAGGATTGTCTGAGGTTTACTACAGACCAACTGAGAAGGCTGGAGAATTGAAACGTAGTATGGGTCCTTTCTTTAGTGAACCTAGGGGCATTACGGTGACTCGTTACCGTCAATACTATGCGGTCCCAGGAAGCGATGTGGATGAGACCATAAAGGAACTACTCGAGTTAGGACTGATAGAGGCTGTCTAAAAATGACTGAGGATATCTGGAGCGAGAAGCCAAAATCTGGTAATGAAACATGTGGTTGCTATCATGGAGAATTATATGCTGCTGAAGAGATGGATGCTTGGCTGGAGAAGGTGAAGGCATACTACATGGATGCTTGGAACGCCCTTGAAGCTCTCAAACACTATTTCCCTGATCTCAACACCAAGAGCTACAACACCGTAAATCAGCATCTTGGAATCCTCAAGGAGAAGGCTGAGAAGCTTGGAGATATTTCAACATACCCAGAAAACAAGTTTGGTCGAATGACCGTGCTTGACTATTTCGACTTGGTTGAAATGCAGGCGGACACGTATACTATGAGGGCTCTTACAGCAGAACAGAAACTCGAAGCCGCCAAGACACATCTCACTGAGTATCCTGACGTAGACGGGGAAATCTGTAAGGATTGTCCGTATCCCCAAGAGCGTAAGACCCGGGAGGGTGCATGTGGGAATTGTGCTGTCGGGACAGTCAAGTTCTGGTTACAGGATCACAAGAAGATTCTGGAGGCTGAGGAATGAGTGGCTACGCGTTCGAGTCATGGTATATTATCCACTGCTCAGCTGCATTAGGAACCTGCCCGAAATCACGAAACGGCTCGAGATTAAAGAGACAGAAACGATGCTACGGCTGCGAAAACGCCACCATGAACGGCATGCCCTACAAGGAAGGAATAAAACTCTAATCCCCCCTTTTTTATTGAATATTTTACAGAGAAGGCAGAAGAGGAGAGATATAATGAAGTTCACTGAGAAGCAAATCAGAAAGCTCAACCATGATGACTTTATGGAACTCTTTAGAGTGGTGATGCTTGAAGCATGGAGAAGGTTTATTGATGAGTAGTGAAGGCTTCGCGCGCGCACCGGATTCTCAGAGAGATTTTCTTGAGATAAGGCGCCTTGAGTACCTGCAGATCTATCCGGAGTACGCGAAGCTGGAGCAGAGGCTTCTCTCGATGGGCGGGGACATGGTAGTCCCCAGGTGGGAGCCAGATCAGAATAAGATCCTTTCTCATGGAAAGCTATGGACTAGAGACAACATCAAGATCCTAATTATAGGTGGAACCCCCAGCAACTGCCATGGCAACGTAGCCAAAATCTGGAGGAGTAAGCCGAGGCAATATCGCATAGCCACTGGATGGGCTCTGAGCGACGACGACCTGTGGAGGCAGCATAGCTGGATAATCGAAGAGCGCACCATTATCGAGACGACCACCCCCAGGGAGAAGTACTTCGGCTTCGAGCTCACCCCCCGCGAAGCCCAGCAATTCGAGACCACATGAATAACATCCTGCAACTCTGCAGGAGGTTTCAGGCTTTTCCTAACTTTTTTAAGATACATCGTATACGAAACTAATTGCCAGGCAGGCGACGGGGATGCTGGATTATCCCCTGAAGTGTAGATGATCGACAATATCTGGCCTCGCCCGATGATCACGGGCGGGAACGACCGAAAAGGGATGGATGGACGGATGGAAGGATGGAAAGATAGACGGATTAGCTTGAAGGACTTATTTTCGTACTACATCAAGAAAGCCACAGGCAGACTACACCATAGAATACGGTTGGTTCACCATTTTGAGGTTGAGCCCGCCCTTTACAGCACCTGCCCCTACTACACGGAGCTGGAGACTGCGGAAGAATATGCTGTCTATGAGGACGAGTTCGCCGCTAAGTATCTTGATGAAGACGGAACACCCCTCAACTGGAAGAAGGAGAGAAAGGAAAATGCCCAAGTTTAACTGCGTTTTCAGACCAGAACAAGAATGCACTGTTAAGGCAGCGTTTAAACTACAGCCAGAAAGCCTTGTTGAATACTGTAAAATCTGCCATATTAATCCCACCAACAAACCTGAACTAAAAATAGGTGAGCTGCTGATTTCAGACCATGTGACACAGGTTTTGAACAAATACTTGGAACTAGAAAAAGATGAAAGAAAACCGTTTCTGGACGCCCTTAAACTCATTTCAGATATACAAGCACGGTAATTCAACCCCCTATTTTTTATGCATCTTCGTTACGTGGATCTTCATGCCCCTCTCCGTGGGCAGAACCTTGCCGCAGACGAGACAGGGAAAAACCCTAGTACTGTCCTCTATCCACTTCGTGAAATCCATGCAAGTATTCGGATCATGCTGTCCTCCCTCGAAAAACGGAACAATATGCTCACATTTCAGGCATGGACAGCCTAACAACGATTTGAGGGGCATTAAATGGAAGAAGATTTCAGGTAGTATATCAGTAATTTGCACCCATGATCCGTCAGTTTCTTCGTCATGAAGGATAAATAGCCTCGGGGGTTGGGCAGTCGATTCGGAAATTGTCCTTCATAATAGAGTACTCTAAAGGCTTATTTTAGAGATAATGCCCTATAATTTGAGGGTTGAATATAGTTTGAGTTTATTTGTCTGCCCAATTTGCGGGAAACAGTGCAGCATAAGGTACTATGATCCCACAGATTTTGTGAATGACATCTTAATGATTCGGAAGCGTGGCCTTGGCCGTGGAAGGAGTTTCGAGGAAGTTGAAAGATATAGCCTGCTTGAAGGCAGCGACCCGGAGCTTCTTGACCTAATCTCTGAACGCGTGGCAGTTATTTACAATATGCTATATGAGGACGCCGAGGGCGAAGAGGCTGAAGCTGAGGATGAAGAGGACGAGGAGGAAGAGGTGGACTTTGAATCTTTAAGCGAGCTTGATAAAGAAGTCCTGTTAGCTGAGCGTGCAGAGGCTGAGGCCGAGGAAGAAGACGAAGATATAAGTGACTTAGACGAATAAATAGTTGAATAGCATGCCCAGAAGAAGGCGATACCTGCCCTGAGGTCTCACAATGCGACGTTTTACTAAAGAGGAGAAACAAATAATTTTGAATCACTATCAAAGTAAAAGCAACATTCAAATTAGCAGAATAATTGATAGAACGCCTAAGCAAATTAATAATTATTTATATCGTAATGGGTTAAAAAGAGATAAATACCCAATGAATGACGAATGGAGACATAATATAAGCATAGCATTAAAAGGTTACCAGAAATCTGAGGAACATAAAATGAAATTGAGTTTAAAAGCCAAGGAACAGTTTAAAAATGGTATGCCTAAAGAAACAAAAAGAAAGTTAAGCTTGGCACATTCTGGAAAGAATAATCCTTTTTATGGTAAAAAACATACACCTGAAACACGAATGAAACTGCGCATCCACAAACTAGGCAAACCTAATCCCCAACACTCGGAAACTCTTAAACGATTATTTGCAGAAGGAAAAATAAAACCATCGTTTAAGGGTAAACATCATTCGGAGAAAACTAAAAAAGAGATTAGTTTAAAAGTTAAAGCCTATGGTTTTTTCAAAAGAAAAAATAGAGAGCCAGAATTTAACAGAAAAAGGCTTAGAGGTTTATTAAAAAGACCAACAAAACCAGAAAAGCAAATGATGTCTTTATTGGATAAAAATTTTCCTGAAGAATGGAAGTATGTAGGTAATGGTCAAGTTTTAATAGACAATCTTAATCCCGATTTTATCAATAATAATGGTAAAAAACTAATAATTGAGGTTTTTGGAGACTATTGGCATGATCCTAATAGAAATTGGGTAATCTCGAAACAAGAAAGACAAGCAAGATTTAATAAATATGGATTCAAAATGTTAGTGATAAAAGAATCAGAATTAGATGATGAGGAAAAAATTATAGACCGAGTGAGTTGCTTTGAAAGTGTCTAAAATAAAAAGGAAGTATCTTCCCAAACATCTAACTTTGAAGGAGAAACGGAGCCCTGCACTCCGCAGGAAGCTCGCTAGTTGCATAAAAAAGGTTGAGAAAGCTCAATGCCCTAAGCGTGCATTACGCAAAGACGGTACGTATAATTACAAACTCTGCAGATCGAATCCGGTGGCTGTCTGTCGGGCAGCACTTAGATGAAGGGATTATCATGAGGCGTTCACTCGTTCAATAATTTTTCCATTTCATTGAGATTCAGCTTTTTATTTCCTATGTAGACCGTAGGGACATAGTCGACGCTATTGCATATCTTCGATTTGCAGGTTTCCACGTTTATTTCCTTGTATTTATAGCCCTTCAGCTCTGCTAACTCCTTGAAGGCGGGCTTCAATTCCTCACAGCCGCCGCAGTCGGGATGCCAGTAGTATCGAAGCGTCTTAGCCTTAGTCATGCTATATGAAAAAAAGAGGGGAAACGATAAAAGGCTTTATCTCTTGACCTTGCGCCCAGGCGTAGTGCAGCGTTTCCCAGTGAATCGATACCCATCCTTAGTATTGCAGTACGTACGTTTGTTCTTGGCGCAAGCGCACTCTCCAACTTTCAGCTTCAATCTATTTCACCTCTCTCTTCACTTTACATAGAGCTGCTTTAGCGTATTTCCCCGTATTTAGGTCCCGACACCTCGAACCCGTCCTATCCAATTTGAATCGAGCAGACACTATTAGTCCTCAAGTCTTTTTCCGATAAGCTACTATAAAAAATGGGGGTATGCGAAGTCTGGTTCGGTAGTTCTAGGCTAGTGCTTTCTGAACCAGGCCCTTCGGCATGCGTGGAATGCCCGACCCTTCTTGCCCTTGCAGGCTCTCGAGGCCCGGCCAGCCTTCCTTCCGCCCTTCTTGCCGGCTCTCCTTCTTGCTGCGCTAACCATGACTATCGCCTCTTGCAGTAGTGCATCCGGCCCTTCTTATCCCGGTAGGGATTCTTCAGGCGGCCCTTCTTGCACTTGAGTCCTTTCGGAAACTTTCTTTTGCGTCGTTTCATTCCTAGTCATGATAATATTCTTTTGAAATTATTTAAATAAGCGTTGAACTTTTTTAGAACGCTATGTGAAGTTGTAGCACTTGAGGAATAGCATGATACAATTTGATATTTTTATCTCATTTGGATCATCTATCAATTCCGATAATTCCATGAGAGTTTCGATAACCTCATCTATCTTTTCGGTAAATAATGCCTGCGGGGTATAGTAGATATTATCCTCAATCTCCTCTCTTATTAGGACACCCATTTTAACAAGTTTTCTCAAGTGGTAGTGTACGTGACCTGATGATATTTCGAGCCTCCTAGATATTTCCCTGATAGACAGATCTTCATCGTTATTGAGCAGAAGCCTCATAATTTGAAGCCGAATATCGTCCATCCCTTAAAACTCCACCCGATCACCGAAAAGGCTTCGCATAGCCACGTAGCCTGTAACAATATCGTATATCGCCAGAGCCCAGAATTTAATATCATCAATCAGGGTCTGACTGAATTTACGCTGAATGATCAGTTCATAGAGCACGTATGGGCCCTCCCACTCATTCTTATCCTCGTCCGGCTCCCAGCCAATCACCAAGGCCTGCGCCGTAGTCCTTCGCGGGTATTTCTCAAGATGCCAGAGAACGTAATTGTATATGTCCATCGTAGTGTCAGGATCGTCGATGGCTTCCACCCAGACATGGGTGTGGACTCCAAGTTTTACCGTCCGCGGGTGTTCCTCGAAGGAGAGCTTTACATCCTTGAAGGTGACCTCATAGGCCACACCCTTCTTTATCTTGACCTTGTGCCCGCTCTTCAATGTCAGTTTATAGTGCTCTCTCACGGATATTCCTCCTGTAATTCAGTGTTTCAACATAAAAATATTTATTCATCTAAGTATATCTTAGTTGAGATCGTAAATTGTCGGACATTGAGGCGAGGCTTGAGGTTGTTAATAGTCGATTTCGGAAAGGCTCAAAGCAAAATAAAGCCGCCGGGTACATAGTTCGGCAGAATCGTGAAATTCCTACAGATGAAAGGACGGCGATATGCCAGGAAATACCGATAGCGGAGTCGACTCTTCGGGATCTATTCACTGAGTTACGACACCTAGATCTATATCCGCCTCCGGAAACTTCAGAAATTCCGAGGCGACCCCCAACCATAGAAAAGCCTCAGGAAATTTCACACCATGACCCAGAAGACCCTCAGCCGGAGTACGCCACTTTGGAGGATCTAAATGACCTCAAAAACGCCTTCCATAAGGACATCCTTTATTTGTCATCCGTCATCAGTGGAGAACCACTGCCGAACCCAGGTGAACATGTGGAAGAAACCCCTGGTGAATACGCAGAAGAAGGTGTCGAAGTGATTTCGCCGGACGATGGGTTTATCGAGGATCCGAGTCTGACTAGGAAAGCAGTATGGCTTAAGCCTAAAACCCTGATGTACTTTGATATGGCACGGCAGGGAGTCTTCGCTAATTACGCGGATTCAAGGGACATGGGCCCCTTCACACAGTTTAAAGGCAATGAGAGTGATTTCTTCAATATTATTGTGGATGATTACTTCATCCGCCTCTATAACGCAGATATAGGTATCCTGATGAGAAGGTATGCATGATGAGCACACGTAAGAAGAGAACGGAAACGGAGAAGATACCCAAGCCACTCTATAGCGGAAGCAGCTTTAGCATAGATCCCGCCTTGAGAGGTCGATTCAGAGGGACTCGTAGAGACCCCTTGGACGCTGAGTTTGAAGCTGAGAGCTCGATGGCTGCTCAGGAGCTGAGATCCATGAGGGTGGAAGAGATGGTTCTGAAGCGCAGGGCCAGGATGACCAAACTTCAGAAGGAGATAGACAAGCTGGAGAAGGAAGAAGGGATGGACTCAAATAGTTCGGACATTCCAAGGATCAGCGTTGCAATGGCGCAACAGATAGCTAATCTGGACCCGGAGGAGCGGGATAAAGTAATTGAGACATACGCCATGTTCAGTAGTATTGCTAAAGGAAAGGGAGATTCCATGCTTCCTCTTCTAATAGGATTTTCCAAATCAAACCCTGGAACACCACAAATCAATATGCTCGATTACGCTAAGGCTATGGGCGACCAGTTCAAAACAGGCGTAGAGATGATGAAGTCCGTCCTGCCGACGGAGAAGCCATCAGATGCCACGGCACTCCTCAAAATATTCTCTGACCTAGTGAAAGATAGCGTCAGGAAGCCCATGGAGGAGCTGGCTAAAACCATGCAGCCTCAGCAATCGGCTTTCGAGCAGATACTTATGAATCCTGAGATGTTCAGTCGAGCCAAGGAGATAGGCATGTTTGGCAGCAACGAGCCTAGGGCTGGAAGCACGAATGTCGATCTGGAGATAGAGAAGCTACGAAGCTCTAACCAGCTTGAGATCACGCGATTAAATCTGGATCTCCGTAAATCCCTGCTTGAGATGGAGATGAAGGATCGGAGAAGTGATAATATGCTGGCTATGTTCGCTCCCTTAACTGCCTTATTCGCGACTCCTGTAGCCCAGAAAATGCAAAGTCTCGGACAACAGCAAGCCGCCACCCATATTCCTTCTGGCGTGCCCGCGCCGACTGGCTCTACCATACTACTCCGCTGCTCTTGCGGATACGAAGGCCCCAAGACATTTTCAGGACCAGCTCCAAAGTCAATCAAATGCCCAGAATGCGGTCTAGATCTTCTTGTAGGAGGAGCACTACCTGAGTAAACTAAGCGAAGATATAGAGACCTTAAAAACTGACATAGAAGGGCTTGAATCTGACATAGAAGGGCTTGAATCTGACATAGAAGGGCTCGAAGAGAGGATCAAGGCTAAGGCATCTGCAAAGGCCACAAGATTAGCCCGAATGCAGGCCCAAATATTCCTAGAAAGAATCTTCCAGCCTTATATGGACGGGATCTGCAGTATCTGGGGCGTAAGCCCAGAAGAGGCCTTACGCATACTGATCAAAGAGGATGCTGTATTCGGAAAGATCGCTCATGATAATCCAGATGCCCTAAAGGAATTGCTAAATCAACCGGAGATAAAAGCAATAGTAGCCATCGCAAGCCCACTTAAAGACGTTTCAGAGGAGTGGATCAAGGAAAAAGCGGATGTATTATTCGATGTCATGGTGGATCTCCGCCCCGAATTAGCCCAGATCATAGTTGAAACCCCAGAAGGACAAACATGGTTCTACCAAAGCCTCGTGGGGCTCAGGAATGTCCTATTCGGCAAGCCCAAACTTGATCAAGTTACCGCCTAGACGCGCGCGCAACGGAGGGGCGTCAGATGAGCTATAAACCTGATCTGGTCGTCGGGGACAGAGTGCGCCACAACTGTGAGGACCCCACCTGTCCTCTGGTTGGAACCGTGAAAGATGTCTACGTCGATGATACCACGACGGTCAGGGGAGAGCACAGCTTCTGGTGGGTTCAGGTTGAATGGGATCCTATAGCGCATCCTGACCCTTCGGAAAGCATCCCTCCGGGCTTCCACATGCCTATAGCTGCAGACAAGGTGAAGAAGATTGAGTGAGAGACATGGCTGTGACGTGATCTTTGAATAGGCCAGAGCTTGGGGTTTTCTTATAAAGGTTGAGTTATAAAAGGTAAATGATTATGCTCTGCCCTCCGAAACTCACGACGGAAAACTTCCCTAATGATAGAGAATATACCTTCGAGACTCTAGTGGAGGAGTTGTTCTTGATGGAGCGCCATATTAGGGATGGATCATGGAGGCTATGCAGTTGCAATCCCGAAAAGCACCTCCCAGGAGTTGCTGGTCTCGCATCCGAAGGTCTTGGATTCGCTGAGACTGATAAAGAGCGCAACTTTATGGAATGTTTAATGAGTCAAGCTAGGGTTTTCAAGGCCAAGATCAGGAGTGGTAAATATGGAACCCAAGAGGATATGAATGCCATAAAAGACTGGGCTAGGGAAGCTAGACATAGACTTGTGGCTAAAAACTGGGCTGGTGAGTGGGTTAAACTGGAGAAGGGTGGAAACCCTACAGAGATCATGAAGGACATCACAAAGATTCTCAGCGATCTCAAGAATAATACCCATGCCACAGCAGCTCATGAGGTTAATGCAGAAGACTTTCTCGTTATGGAAAGGGAGATGGCGGAGAAGGTAATAGCCGAATTATCTGAGAAATATGGAGTGGATCCTCCCGAGCTCGTCATAAGCGACAAATGCCATGAGCCAAATAGTGGACTATATCAGGCTGGACCCCTCTCCAAGGGTAAGATAATGGTCTGCAAAACAGGGGTAAATTTGCACGTTCTGGCGCATGAGTTCTGGCACCATGTCCAAGCTAGGAAGGGAATGCACCTCGACGAGGGCGAGGCAGAGAAATTCGCCATAGAACTCTTCGCCTCCCCGCCTCAAAAAAGCTTATATGCCCTTCACACCCATTCTTCTAATGATCGAAAGATGTCTGTTAGAGACGTCGGCATTGCAGATTGGAAGGACGTAGGCGTAATATACGGCGGAGAGCTCCTCGGGTTCTCAGCTGATTACGGCTTGAAGTACCTTGACACTCTGAGGCCGGAAGGCTGGATGGGGCAGCCCGTCAGCTTCTGGGGAGACTTCCTCGGAGCCATAGGCGGAGTCGTAGGCGCCCTCTACCTGGAAGCACCACTGAACCTGCTCGCAGCCCTAGTCGGGGGCTACTTGGCAACTGACCTGGTGAACCACATCATCAGAATAGCCACTCCTGTCTTAGTGGCTACACCTCCCGCAGTATACACGCCTCCAGGAGTATACACTCCTCCAGCCGCAGGCACACCCGCGGTTACCTTGGGTACGTACGTAGTTGGATAGAGGGCATACCCCGTTTAATCAATTGCCGATGGTAAGTCCTGTGCCCTCCTAAGCTAGATTTTTCTATCTCAATTCAACGGACTTAGCTATGTAGAATCTGCCGTCTAAGCCCTTTACCCAATAGACATCGTCTCCGTCCACTAGACCGATACCTTCCCTGACTTCCTTTGGAACTTGTAGGCGACCACGATCCTGAAGCTGTCTAACCCCCACTATTGTTCCTTTAATTTCAGGCTGTCCAACGACATACCTTCCGTGGCCACCCACTTTACCCACTATTCCCGATTACAAATATACGTTCATTATTCTTAAAGCTATTTGGAAAAAGGAGATATTGACATTGGGACAAGGCGGATACATATTTTGTGAATGGGATTCAGTGCAGAAAGACGATCGACAATTTCAGGAAGTCTTCGCT
>SDBU01006473.1_pt1 | contig 13752 bp, 11 predicted proteins | sample 2277071 | NCBI WGS metagenome assembly SDBU01 (sample SAMN10397929, study PRJNA504765) | marine sediment metagenome | isolation source: marine sediment core GS08_GC12, 126 cmbsf | place: Arctic Ocean: Gakkel Ridge, Loki's castle | collected 2008
TTGAAATATGCCGAATATCTGTCTAAATCAGGAATCGTTTGGGTTGGTTATGTTGAACTGTTTGGAATTATTGAACTATATATTGCGGCATTAGTGGTATTTTATGTGGTAATTAGATATTTATATTTTTATCTGATATCGGATAAGAATCTTAGTTTTAATGAAAGATAGAAAGAATATCTATGCAGTATTGTATCAGTTTACGTATCTGAACTTTCAATTCTGATAGTAGAATATAATTCAAATTAAGCTTAAAAAACCAAAAGAAGAGTGGTGCAACAGCCTAATAAGTATTATATAATTATTCAAAATAATTCATTCATTTTAGGATGTTAAAAAAATTCTTTTAAATTCTCATAGCCTTCAATCAAATCTTCTTTACTTATTTTAGATTTAATTCCTAAATCCATTATTAAATCCATAAATTCTGATAGTGGAAGATTCGTAAGATAAGCTGCTTTTCCAATGGAATATTCTCCTTTTGCATATCCTTTTATCGCCAAATAGACACTACCATTATTAATCAAATTCCTTATTATATCTGACTGTTCTTCTTTTTTTTCTTCTGAATATCTTTTAATTGTTTCTTCTAAATTTTCATTAATTCTTACAGATATGACTCTACCCATTTTATTGACCTTTTAACTCTCTATTCTATTTTTAAAATCTAATATTAAGTCTTCCTTATACCATCCAAACTCTTGTAATTCTTCATATTTTGCTATTGCTATATTTTTTGAAAGCCTGTTCTTTGAATAACATAAAAAAATAAACAAAGGAGTTGTAAAATATTTAATATTGAGAATTTTACAAACTTTTAGTGTTTTATAATCATCAGTTCCTAAGAGTTCTGCTTTTTTTTCTAAATATAAAATTAAAGCTTCTGATTCACCTTCATGTAGATTAAAATTTCTGATAAGGTTCCCTTTTTCGGTTAAGTCCTTTATTTCTTCTACCAGTATTTTTTGATCATTAATTCTCTTTTCTATTAAAAATGCGTCCATTTTTTTTAATTTTTTTCCTTGGTCAACTGCTTCTATAAAAACACTTTGAGGTATTATAATATTTTCGAATAGTTCAATTAGCAAATCTAACAACTCGAGTTTTGATATTAGCACTAAAAATGAAGAATCGCAAATAATAATGGTCATCTATTAATTTAAAAGATGTTTACATTTTTAAACCTTTGTATACAATTCTTAATTACAATTTCTAGGGAAGTTAATTTAATTTTTTAGTTTTGATAAATTTTTATTTGATTCAGCTTTTCTTTGATTAAGAAAGCTATTCGAGAAAAGACCAATCTTAAATTCCTTGAAAATGGTTGAAATAAGAAATAAGAATAGTCCTATTGTAAGGAGAACCTTATGGACAATATATAACAAAAAATGTTTTTACTGTAGTAAATCAATACCTTTTAATAATTTTCAAGTAGACCATTTGATACCTGAATCATTAAATAAGGATGAAGCGATTAAGCTATATGATCTTGATGAAGATTTTGAATTAAATAGTTATTATAACCTAGTTCCAACATGTTTTCCCTGTAATAATCGGAAAAGAGCGGCAGTTTATAGTAAAAATGCTATTTTATTCTATTTAGAAGAAATTAAGAAGAAAATCCCTAAAATAATTTCTTTAGAGGAGAAATTTAAAGAGAGGGATAAAAAATCAGAATTATCTGCTGCTTTTAGCACAGCTCTCAATGATCTTAGCCTTCCTGTAATTCTAACCATTATCAAAGAACAAGAAATCAAAAATTATCAAAAAAAAATTCTTCAAGGTACTATTGATATTATTTCAAAACTTGATATTAAAAATGTTCTTGAATTATTAAATCAGAGTAAAGTTTTATCTGAAGAAGGAATTTCTCTTTCAGTATTAGCCGTAATAGAACCAGTTGAATATAATATGGCGGATGGTAATGTTTTTTATAATAATTTCGGATTCATATTTTGGTCAACTTCTGAAATGTTGAGAAATAAAGTTCAACAAGGGAGTAAGAGTTTTTTCGTTGAAATGACTATGAAAACTCTTATGTTTGTGGAATTAGATGATATAATTAATAGATTAAAAGAATTAGCTATTGAAGAACGATCTGACTTTGAATATTTGTTTGAGATTATTCAAAACTTTTTAAACATCATCCTTTTTACAACTCAAAATGGTCGTTTAATCCATATGCTACCATATAATGTCAAGAATAAGATCGGAGAATATTTTTGGCTTTATATTGGTACTAAAGAATATAAGGAAGATGAAATTATAAGAAAACACAATGAAAAAAGAGATTATTGGATACAAGAAGGGAGTTTAAAACTTAAAAACAGTTATATGATAATAACATCTGAAATTTAGTTTTTCTTGAATTCTTCTCAGAAATTTTTTCCATAGATCTTATTTAGGAAGCGTTTAAATTCTTGATTATTAGCTTTACTATTTCTCCTACAAGTTTAATTAAATTGTAAATTTAAATATAGATCATTTATTTCTCCATATTTTATGTAATTAAATTCCACTGGAAGGATGTTAAACATTTGTTCCAAAGTTTCTTTAGCTTCTTTCTCTTTATTATTGTTAATGTAAATAATTGCTACAATCTTATACAAGTAATATTTCCTTCCCGTGATTCTTTTTGGATTAATTCTTTCAATTAATTTATTCAAATTATTTATAATTTTTAATGAGAGGGAACTAATTGTGCTTCTATTAAAATATATTTTCTCAAGTATTATATCATGATTTTTGTTGTTACTCCAATTTATCATTTTTATAATTTCTAAAAATAACTTCTCCGTAAATGTAACTAATTCTGTCTCATTCCCGGCCAATAATTCGTGTGTTAAGACATCTAAGATTAATAAATTGAAATATATTGGATCTTTTTTCATCTTTTCAAATTCAATAATCTCTGCTGTAATTTCAAGAAAAAGTTGAGGATTTATTTCTTTTTTATCTGTTAAAAGAGTTAAAATTTTACTCAATACCCAAATAGTATAATATTTTTCATCCCATTTTAGCTCAGGCTTCTTTTTAAACAATTTTATTAGCTGGTAAGCCTTTAGTTCTGCACCCTTGTAATAACCTTTTCTTAAATCAACTAAGATATTAAAAAATCTCAGTTTTTCCTTTGGAAAATCTTCTAACCTCTCAAGATATTTCATACTTTTTGAAATTCTATCCTCTAAATCAAGACTTCTGAAGCATGATAGAAGAAAGGATACATATTGTTCTTCTAACCATTTTTTATTCCAATCTAACCTATCAATTTCTTTATATTTCTTGAGTTCGTTATACCTATAATCATCAAGCAATGGTAAAAAATCGTCTAACTTATTTGCTCTATAGGCAATTTCACCCCATTTTTTCAGTCTATATTGTTGAATCTCTGGATTTAATAAATTATATATATGATATTTTGTTTCGGGATATTCATAACCCTTCGAAATTAACAGTAAACTTAGAAACTCCGGTATTTTCCTATCAGTATTTAAAGCCTGAGTAATAAACTCTAATAACTCAAATTCCTGATTAAAGGTCTTCTCTTCTATGAATTTTATGATTTCAAATAATTGCTTTACATCCTCATTTTTAGATGTTTTAATATATCTATCAACTTTTAAAGCCCATTTAAACGGATTCCAAGTTAAATGATTCTTAAAATATTTGAAAATCTGCTTTTCAATTCCATGAATTTTAATTTTTTTAGGATTTATACTCCAGATAGTTTTAAATAGAATAGTTATATTATTAATCTCCGACAAGCCTCTCTTAAATCTCAAATAATGAAGATTTAATAAATTGGGAATCGAGCTATTCGGAAGAAATTGATATAATTTTGTATTCAATTCAGTATATTTCTTAAAATCATTATTAAAGGAGTAATAGAGCATTTTTAAAAGACTAGAAACAATAGGGAATGCTTTTTCAAAATTCTCCTTATTTATTATTTTAAACATTTCATCAATATATCCAGTTATAGCGTAGGAACTGGCAAGAATTACCTCATAATAATCTCTTTCTTCAGCTGAAATAGATCTTAATTGATCTTGGAGGATATTAAATAATCTCTCTAGAATTTTTGCTCTTTTCCGTACCAATAAACTAATATTACCGATAGATTTCTCAATATCGGTTTTAAAAATTAATTCTTCCAGAATATTTTCTTTCTCTAGTAGAATGTTGATTTTATTTTGACCCTTTACTATCTTCTTGATATAATACTTCTTTTCCTTGATTTTTAGATAATCTGGAAAGGGCCGGATAAACCATAAATTAGTAGTAACTTTAGATTTATATCTTATATCCTCTAGAATATTTTGATAAGCTTGTACATAAAAAGTATTAGCTTTAGTTAAATCATTTAAATTTAAGAAACATTCCGCTAAATAGATTGTGTTAATATTAAAGGGTGATAAAGTACTACTATGAATATTTTCTAATACTCTAGGGGTTTCTTCATTGAACCCTAAAATGTATTCTAAACATAATTTATACTTTTTCTCATTATATAGGAATTCTATTAAGGAATTTTTGATTAAAACAGGGTCATGCTGCAAATTTATGCTTCGATTTACAAATATTCCATTATCTTCTTGATCTTTAATGTCAATAGCATGCTCAATTTTATCCAATAGAGTTAATATTTCCTCCACAATTTCATAAGAATTTAATCCAACTTTTTGATAACAGATGATAAGATCTTTTGTAAGTGTTTTTGCTGTAGTATTGAAAGGCAACTTTTTATTTAAATCAATTAAATAATCCTTATAAACTAAAATCGCTTGGTTATACTTTCCAGCTCTTTTATATAACTCTGCAAAATTAAATTCATGAATTTCATAAAGATACGAATGACTTATTACATGTAAATATGGTATATTGTACTTAATCTCCTTTTTGATTAGTTCAGCTAATTCAAATAATCTCAAGCCTTCGTTAAATTTATTTTGTTGAAAATATAAGAAGCCTAACTCATTTATAGCCCAAATATTATTTGGTGCGATATCAAGAATCCTTATAAGAGTACTCTCAAGATTCTTTTCTCTATTGAGTGCTTTTAACATTAAAGCTTTAATTTTCAGTGGAATAATTTTACATATAGAATTTTTAACAAATTGATTTATGTCTTTTAATCGAGATCTTATTTCTTTTAGAAATAGATCTCTTTTTTCTTCAAATTCGCTAACATCTCCTTCATTAACATCAAATTCAAGTTTCGACATAAGAATTTCTGAGAATTCGTGAACTTTTTGAATGAACGTAAGCTCCTCTGATTTCTTTTCCTCCTCAGTAAATCGTCTGTAATTGTTTAGAAAAATTCGAAAAATATATGATTCTAAAAAATTGTTCGGGAAGTAATCAATAATGTCTAAATAAATTTTCAGGGCTTTAACAATCGACCCATTCTTTTCCAAAACTTTAGCATAATCTAACTTAAAATCCATATCTGAAATGATTAAATCAAGAATTTCTAAAATTCTTAAATTAATTTCATTATATCCATGGGATTCTAAATTATTAATAAAAAATCTAATGATATGAATAAATTTAGGTAAATCTCCAGTTGGATTAAATAGATTAGTTAAACTCTTGACTAAATCCTTGTTATCATTGAAGTTTTTATTCACTAACCCAAGTATTATATTAGAATATGCGAAAAATAAGCTATCAGGGTATATTTTAAGAGCTTCATTTATTACTAAATCTATTTTGTCTATATTCCATTGTTGAATGGAAAATAGCAAATATATCAAGTTTTCTAACAAAAATTCGTCAGTTGGATACAATTCTAAGAGTCGCTCGTTAATTTCAATAGCTTTCATTCTATTAGGAAATTTTTGATTGAAAAAAATAAAACCAAGAGTAAGGAATTGCTCAGTATATTTATTCCTTAAGGAGATGCTTTCTGTTATAAGTTCTTGAATAAAAGGTTCTAAACTCATCTTCCACTTTTCATAAAACCAAAAATCACCTCTTAATTCTATAGAATAGTTATAAACAAGAATTTCTAGGAGTGAAAGGTTATTTTTTAGATTATTTTTATCTTTTAAGTATTGATCAACTAGTAGATCGATCCTTTCTTTTATTAGATCCTTAGAAGCCCCTTGCGTAAGTAAAATTGGCGGAATTTCATCTGAATCTGAAGATAACAGTTTTCTTTTTAGTTGAAAATCGATAATTTCCCTCTTTGCATTATTCATCAGAATAAAAGGCATTTTAATTGGTGTTTTAGCGGAAATTAAGTCCTGAATTAAGATTTTTTTGATTAAATAAGAAATTTCCAATTTGAAATCGTTAATAAAGTTGCTATATTCACTAAAATCTTGATTAAGCTCATAAATAACATTATTTATAATATTTTGAATTAGAGTTTCTTTAGAGAGATAAAAAGAGTTTTCCTGCCAATAAATTATTTTAAGATAGCTCTTGATTAATGGGAAAATAGCTTTTATGAATTTATCTGATTTTAATAAAAAAACTAAGTTATCTCCTCTTTCAATTATGAAGAGTTTTTCTTTTAGTAAGATACTATTATTAATTGTTGCTATAAAATCAGATTTATATGGAGCGACTTCAAATCCCTTCTCAGTAATACTTTTTTTCCAGATTGGATGATGGATTAAAATTTCAGAAAGAATTTTCAGTAAATTAAAGAATTTCATATTTTCGGGACCAGGAATAGATTCTTGAATTTGAATTAATTGGAATTCATTCAATTCATCAAAAAATTCAAAGATCTGTATCGTCCAAGGTTCTAAAGCGTTATTGGATGCCTCTAAATAATTTTTCAAAAATAATTTTTTATTTCTTGAAATAAAATCCCAGATTACTTTGTTTATTTTAAAGTCTTTAATTATTTCCTCTATATATTCAATCTCATATTTTCTCAAATATTCGGAGTTAAAAACATCCAAACCTATTTCAGTTAATTTAAATGCACCATTTTTAGATTTATTTTTACCGATATGTTCAATATAGTTATTTTTTTTTATAAAATAAGCTTCTTTTAACTTTTTTCTACTCTTATCTTCATCTTCAATATTTTGAAGCCATTTTAGAGCCCGAGAGAATGACGTGTTTGGTAAACTAATTTTTTCCTTTATGTCTGAATAGCTCATAGGCTTAATATTAATCCCTAAAATCTTTATTATTTCTAAATAATCTGAAGTTTTGAAATTTTTCAATTCTCTCACATGGATTAGTATTCCTTTATTTAATTTAAGGAAGTTCTCATATTTATCTCTACCAGATTTGGTAGTGATTTTTGATGCGAATTTTTTTATTTCTAATTTTTTGAATTAATTATTAGATAAGGTTTAATAAAAAGACCTTTGACTTAAGAAAAAAAAAGAATATAAATTGATAATAGGGAGTTGATTAATAAATGATATCTGATCTTCATGGGTTCGGATTATTTGATGCAATTGAAGAGATCGTAGAGATTTTAGAAATTTGTGTATCTTCAAGAGAATATATCTTATTGATAATACATGGCTATAGAAGAGGACAAGTATTAAAAAATTATTTTCAATCAAAAAAATTCCTTAGGGATATGGCAAATGAAGGGTATCAATTAAAAGAATTAAAACATCCCAATCCAGGAGCTTCTATGTTTAAGATAATCTGATCACACTAATTTGAGATTATATAAATTTGGCTAATTTAAAATTACAAAAAAAGGGGGTGAAAATTATGGGAAAAAGAAATGATGATAGGGCCAATACCATGAATCCAAATAATTCCGCATATCAAGCTTCAACGGATAATCGCTCTAATCAATTGAATCCAAATCATCCGGAATATAAAGACGACCAAGATGAAGATTAGAGAAGACAATCAAATTTAATCTAATATAATTCCTCTTTTTTTTTAATATCTAATGTAATTATGAATAATAATCTATTAAATCTCAAGTAAAAAAATTTGAGAATGAGAAGAAGGCTACTTACATTATCTGGAAAAAAACGTCAATCTGAATTTTAATAGCTAAAAGAAATTAGAAAAAAGTTAGATAAGATTTCTAGAAATTATTTAAACTCCTCTGTTTTAAAGGTGTAGTTAATCTTTTATTAATCACATTTAAAAATACTTCAAATACATATCTTATTAATTCTTACATTTTTGGAAAGAAAACTTTTGGATTAAATCTGGTAGTAAATATGAGCTGGGAAGAAAGAGAGATATTATTAATTATTAAAACATATCCTATCCGAAGTGATAAGTATGTTAATACAGTGTGTGCTGCCGGTATATTGGAAGATACTAACGAATGGGTGCGGATTTATCCTATCAGTTGGTTGACATTTAAAAATAAGAATTTAAAGAAATTTATACGATTCAAGGCTGAAATTATGAAAAATCGCTCTGACAAAAGAAAAGAATCGTACAAAATCAGAGAGAATACAATTCAAATTATTGATGAAAGTTTAACAAATACTAAAAAAAAAGATGTGTGGCTCAAAAGAAAACAGATTTTAAACAATTACATAACTGATTCTTTAGAAACTTTAAAAGAAAGTTATAAAGATGACAGAACATCATTAGGGATGATTAAACCAAACCCAGAGACAACTGAGTTTATTATTACTAAAAAAGTTGACGAGATCGATATCGATATTGATAGTTCTACTCAATACACTCTAACAGGACAGAAATTAAGAAAAGTTGACGAAATTGAAAACGTATTTAAATATAAATTTAAATGTAATATTCCTGAATGTAGTGGACATAGAATAATATGTGAGGATTGGGAATTATATCAAGCTTTCAGAAGTTGGAGACAAAAATACGGTACCGAGCAACTTGAGAAGAATCTAAAGAATAAGTTTATTTTTAAGAAAAATGAGTTATATTTTATGCTAGGGACCCATTTTAGATGGTCTACATGGTTAATTATAGGATTATTTTATCCACCTAAAATTAGAGAGGAAAATGCAATTTTAAAATTTATATAAGAAATCTATTTATGAATTTCATATTTTAAATAATTGAGTTTAAAGAAAATAAATGGTTAAATGAGCATTATGAGAATTAAAATATCAAAGATTAAAATTGGGAAACATTCTATAAGAGATACAATAAATGAGGAACATATCAAAGAAATTATGGAAAGTTTTAAATTAGACGGACAATGGAACCCAATAATAGTAAGGCAAGATAACAATGGTAGTTATGATTTAATTGCCGGGCATTATCGTTTACAAGCAGCTAAGGAATTAGGATGGACTGAAATTGAAGCAATATCAAAAGATTTAGAAGATATCGATGCTGATGTATTATCACTAAAAACAAATATAATGCATTCTGAAATGAGTCCAACTGAAAAGGGAAAAGTTATAAATAAAATTATTAATGACTATGGTATTTCTCAGAGAGAAATTGCATTAAAACTTGGAATTAGCCAAGGTCAAGTAAGTAAACTATTAACATTAGCCTTATCCTTACATAAATCAGTAGCAGATGCTTTGAATTTTGGAGAAATAAACTATGGGGTAGCATCAATTATTGGAAGCCTAGATTTATCTCTTCAACAAAATTTTCTGAAGTTTATTATTGAGAGAAATATTACACAACCATCAATGGCGACTTCATTAAAAGCCATGTTTTTAAATACCATAATATTTACCATTGGATATCAAGGAAAATCTCTCGATGACCTTATAGATATATTAAGGGAGAATAAAATTAATAACCTTATTGATATTAGAGAATCAGGTAAAAGTAGCAACAAACCAGAATTTAATACAGAAATATTAAAAAGAGAATTTAAAAAAATTAATATAAGTTATATACATAAACCAGAATTAGGAGTTATTTATCAAATCAGAGCTCCTTATATTGAAAATTATATTGATCCTAAAGCCTTCCGAGGTTGGTATAATTGGCATTTGAAGGAAGTGGATTTCAATTTATCTGAGTTTGTTAAATTTCTTAAAACTAATGGGAAGTGTTGCCTTATGTGTATGGAAAAATTTGCTAAGCCAAATAAAACTCAGAAAAATTATTGCCATAGAGATTTTCTGGCCGATATTATAATAAACAACGAAAATAAAGATAGTTTACTTCATTTTGAAAAAAGAATGGATTTATAAATTCATTTTTTTGTTTTAAGGAAGAATTCTAATCTCCTCTCCATTTTTTTTTTATAAAGGTTTAATTTATTTCTTCTCAACATAATATAAAGTTGATATTAACAATGCATATAATTAAAGAAGGACCATTAAAATCTACAGCTGAATCTCTCAGGTTTTTTAAAAATCATTATTTAAATTTAGGAAACATAAAATATGTAGTGTTCTATTACGCAGAGCGTGAATGGTTAGTCAATCGAGAATTATTTCATCAATATGTTATTGTAGTAGGAGAAAAAGCTCAGTTATGGATGTCTGGGTTTGCCTGGGGATATTATGGAACAGGACCTTATGGATTATTTGAACTCATGCATTTAATCGATCCAAATATTACATATGAGCAAATTGTAAGCTTAGATTGGATGACAGAAAATCCTATTATGTTTGAAAATGTAAAAGGCAAGCTAGAAATTAAAAAATTTGATGGATTCGCTAAGTCAATTATTTGCGATAGAGTAAATCACTTACCCTGGGAAAAAATTGCATCAATTGAATCATGAATTTTCTGCTCCCCTGCCTTATTTAATCTATATCATTTTTTTTTTAATTTTTCGAATCGATGATATCTCTCAAGATTTTTAAATACATTTTGAATTCTCAAGGATACCATTCCGTGTCTGCTTAATTGGTTGAAAAGAGAGCGTGCCTCTTTTATAGAATTTATTTCATTAAAATCTTTTTCTAATCCAATTATAATATTTTCTAAGACTGATGTGAGCAACTTATCATAATCATCAACTATTATTGGACTTTCGAAAAACCTTTTACATTTTAGAAAAAAGAGATTCTCAGGGCGTTCTGATATGAGTTCATTTACAATTAATTCCAATATTTCAAAAAATAGTCCGGGAATAAATGTTTTTCTTAAACCTTTTTGTTCCATTTCAGGAAATGTTTGCATTCCCATTGAGGAGAGTTCTGAAGATTTATCCTTAATCTTTTGAATCTTTTTATTGGTTGAGAATAATGTAGATAAGTTCTCTAAAATTTTATCAAAAATTGTACGGATTAATAAAGGAATTAAGGGATTTGGGAAGGTAATTGGAGGTAATGATTTAATTTCTATTTTCTTAAAAATTTCTTCTTTTAGAATGAAATATATTATTTTAGATATTATATTATATTCATCTTTGGAGACTCTGAATGCTTTTCTTCCATGGATTGCATCATTTCTCTTATCTCTTGCTGAACTATAAGATTTTTCTTCTATATCAGAAAGTTTTATTTTTTTCTCTTCCATTAATTTTTCTAATTTTACATATATAGATGAATTATTCAGCATCTCCTTAGCAAAATGCTCTAATCGTCTTTGAATCTTTAAATTGCGCTTTTTTTCTTCTCCATTTATTGAGATTCCTGACATATCACTCATTTTTTCTGAAAAAGTTTTACAGAAGTTTATAGTTTTTTCAATTTCGGTTATAGTAAATGGTTTTTCTATTTTTGGACCTAGAGCAGCTATTATATATTCTATAGCAATCCATAATTCTAAAAATGCAGCACTCCGATCTTCAATCAATCTTTCTTCTGCTGAAGATAGGTAATATAGAGCTATGCGTATTCTTTGCTCGTTTTTATCTAAAGTATTCTCAGGATCAATAAATTTTGAACCTATACCCATCAATGCTCTATAATGATATTCTATATACGAATCTTTTTCTAAAATTGGCTCAATATACCAAGGTAAATTAATTACTAATTCAATTTTGCTTTCCTCATCTACTAAATATACTTTTCTTTCCACTTTAGCAATGGAATTTTGTGTTAAGTAATCATAGCTTTCAAAATAGGAAGGAAACTTATTTCTAAAATTAATTAAATCTATGGTCGTTTGTATAGATCTTAATCCAAGAATAAAGGCATTATATAATGATTCACACTTAAGTCTTATTCTAGCAAATTGCGAGGGTTCAAATGAAAATTTCTTAATTCTCATAAATTCAGATGTTTCTAATTTTGAAATAAGATCACACTTACCTATACTAATATCATACCTTAGATTTAGCCCTTTTATTGGAACAACTAAAGTGAAATCTCTTATCTTTTTATTCTGAGTAGAATCTTCATGTGGCATCTCGAGAATTCTTGAAATAAATTTAGTATACACAATGTTATTTTTATTAGGTTCAGATATTTCAACAGAAGGTTTAAAAATGTCATACAAACAAGAAAAATCTTCACAATTTACCAAATAAATCCTATATGGAGGATCATAAAGATGAATATAATTAACTTTTCCTTCAAAATATTTTAAATTATTACTCTTTAATTCAATTTTTGCTCTATAGTCAATTTGTTCAAAGTTTTGGTTCTCTTTATTATCTTCCAAGTTAATAATAAATCTGAATTTAGTTTTAATAAGATTTTCACCTAATTCCTTTTCAAAAGAAGTGATTTTAAAATTCTCGAATACCCACCCAGATATATGCAATTTTATTTTATCAGTATCTAAAAAAGGTAAATTTCCAATTTCAGAAAATGTTTTTTTAAAGTAATCTACGAGGGTAGAATCCCAAGATTCTGTTATGAATGTTTTGTCCTCCGTATTTCTTTTAAAATTAATTTTTATCTCTACTTCTTCTTTATGTTGATATGAAATTTTTGTTAATTTATACCCTTGGGTAATTAAACTTTGAATCTCATCGATTTTTTTCAACTTTAAAATTGATTTACTTTTGTCTGACATTGCATTTCCTCGTTTACTATTTCAATAAAAGCGTATGGTCTTAGTTTAACCTCTTAAGCACCTCAAATAATTATTATTTTGAAAATATTTAAAAGAATACCGTACGAATTTGCGATAAAAGTTGAAATTATTAATTTCAAAGTGAGTCGATTCAGTATTTTTGGTTGGTTATCACTTCAATTAAATCACTAATTTACTTTTCCTTTTTCAATTTTTCATTTATAAATCCTCAATTTATTTAATTTTAAATTTTTAGGAAAAGTTGAATAAAATGACAGAAATAGAGTATATTGAGAGATTTAATCCTAACTTAAGAGAAAAACAATTTATACAGTTAGATTTACTATTCAATATATATAATTTAAGGATCACGCGGAAAAAGTTAAGAAGAAGGCTTAAATTTCTAGAAAAATCGATGAAACGAGACATAAATAAAAATTTTGCTCGAAAAATTGAAGCTTTTAAGGTTGTATCTACAGAAAATAATGCCCAATTTAAAGATACTATGTCAAAACTTGAAAATTCATATAACATTTTCAAATTTGCCAAGGAGCTTGAGAATTATAACAAATATCTAACAAACCTCAATAAAAAACGAAACAAGCGCCTTTTGGACCCAAATTCCTATGAAATAACTAAGGGGTATTATCTTCAGAAATTAATTGATATTAAACACAATGTAAAACATTTGAAAGACCTAGCAGCACCATATTTCCAAGTTTTAAAAGATGAATTAATTATGCTTGAAGATCAACGTATAAAGTTAATTACAGAAAAACTTAAAAAAACCATAGATAAAGACAAGTTTGCTCAGGAGAGTAAAGAGATAGAAACATTAAAACTTCAAAAAGAAGAAAAATTAGCATTTCTAATGGTGGAAGTGATTGATTTTAAATTGAGTTGATTTTAGGGGATGATAAATAAGATGGTAAA
>SDBU01006474.1_pt1 | contig 13752 bp, 28 predicted proteins | sample 2277071 | NCBI WGS metagenome assembly SDBU01 (sample SAMN10397929, study PRJNA504765) | marine sediment metagenome | isolation source: marine sediment core GS08_GC12, 126 cmbsf | place: Arctic Ocean: Gakkel Ridge, Loki's castle | collected 2008
GCCCACAACCATGAATCCTCGGACAGTAGCTGCGAGGTTGATAGCATCACCCACCGCATAGCCGTCCTCCATAACTATCAGGTTATCCTTGATGGTGATTCCGCCAGTATCATTTAGAAGTGCGACAAAGTTAATAGCAATACCGGGCAAACCCTTTAGCTGGTTATTTTCAATTGCTCCATTCAATGGGTTAGCTCCAGAATCCCAACGTATCCCATCCCTGGTAATAGTACCTTTGCCCCCGGGGATACCAAGGAAAGTACAGTGTTCAATGCGAATATTGGTGGCATTAAGGTCAATGAATATTCCATCCTGGGGAGTGTCTGCAATAAACGCGTGCCCGAACACACAGTCATGGATATGGACCCCCTCTGGTGTTCCGGCAAGATTTTGAATGCCCGCAGCGGTGGCCCCCCCACCAAGACTGAACCCAGCTATCTCGCAATTATCACTGTCATCCGTCAATGTGAAAATTGCCCAGTCGCCACCGGCGCTTAGTTCAATGTAGGGATGATTGGAATTAGGTCTAAAGAAGTTTCCTAACCCGATAATGTGAACACGACTTACGCCTACGGTTATGGTAGCCGCCTCCTCAGCGCTCCGAATGACCATAATGTAGTCGTTATTGTTATTTGTACATTGGGTTAGAGCAAAGATAATGGTCGCAAACGCCTGGTCGGGCCTGGTACCCACATTGCCGTCGTCTCCGGCAACGCTATCTACCCAAAAGACATTCCCCACCCCAATGGGGATTCCGAGCTGCACCCCCGGCCATAGGTTCATAAGAACGTCATAAATTGCTCGGTCAAGATTAGTATCCTCAGGCATGTTATTCTCCTCCTTCTATCTTTCTTATCGGGAGACTTTATTTAACTATATAGGCAGCACTTTCGTGCTGAGGGCAACAGCAGTAGTTTCCGCTCCAATCCAACCTCGCTCAGGATTGGTTAAGTGTAGACAGGTAACTTTCCCAGCCTGAACTCCTAACTTTCGATATCGCCTACGCCCAAGCACAAACTGCGCACCGACGGGAAGGGAACCCACGGAAACTGAAGGTTTAATTAAGTGCGCACCCACCAGAGTTTCCAAGGCCTCGCGGGCTCGTGCTTTTTTCCAGAGGAGGTAATACTTTCTGGCGCTTTCTTTAGATAAACCCAGCTCTATAACTTCAGGGTCCTTGTCAGTCTTTCCCTGGGCGAAAAGCTCAAAGGATTCGTTCTTCCTTGACATCTCATACCTCCTTACTTACCGCTAAGCTAACCACTTAGGGGAAAGTTTTTGAGGACCTTCCCCTAAATTCGTTAGACTAGCCATATGTTAGGCATATAGGGGTATTACGATCGAATCGGTATCCAGCGGTACATAGTGGATAATCCAGTCAATCACTCCACCCGTAGCATTGTTATCGGCGTCTGTTATACTGATGACACCGGGCACAAGTACCTGGTAACCGACTTGCATCCCCACATAACCCACACCTACCGAGGCAACCCCGGCTGGACCTAATGCCCCTGCTATTGTGCCGTCCCAAGTGTAGATTGTGTCTATCGCATCAGTAATTATATCGGCTGCTGCCGCACACATCGGGGTAAGTGCTCCACCGTCTGGAGTATGCTGAATTCGCGGTACCGGAGCGCCGCCGGCGATCAATGTGGTGACGATACCATACAGATGTGTAACTAAAATATCGCCAGCATTTATCTCGAAGATATCCCAGGCCGCAGTGCCTAAATCAGTACCCCACGCCTGACCAAATCTCCGTACTCGACGCCCAAGCGCAGCAGGATTACCATGACCAGCTAGTCCCTTTATGTCTGCTCCAATTCCTGTCATGTTTTTCCTCCTTATTCCTTAATAGATTATATAGCGTTAACAAACGCATTGGGGTCAAGTGGTATGTAGTGAAGAGTCCAATCGATCGCACCGACTGTAGCTGCGACAGCCGTTGTTAGACCAATAACACCGGGTACCAATATTTGGGTATTGGCAGAGAACGGAGTTCCAATGCCTGTTCCCGTGATCTCTAAAGCATCGGTTATTAAACCGTCCCAGGAAAGAATATCATCCACCACACCAGCCTCAAGCGTAAGAGATTCGGCAGCCATGTCTGTTGCCGTCGCGTTACTGGTAGGGGTATGAACGGGGTGCGTGGTCAGGGCTCCGGTGATAAGAGCGGTAAGCTTCCCATACATCATGGTAATCATTACCTCACCGCCGGATACCCGGAAGAGGTCTACTGTTCCCGCGCCTTCTATGTCCGCGAGGGCCCCCACTCTGAATGCTCGTCGTCCGAGGGCTGCCGGATTTATTCCGCCAGCAAGATGTGCTATTGCAGGTCCATGACTCATTTTTTCTCCTCCTTCCTTCCTTAATGAGTCGAGAGCGGGGGAGGTTTTACCCTCCCCCTTCGAAAACATACTTTAGCTAATTTAGCTAACCGTGCCGCCCGTAGGCTCGATGATGAAACAACCGAACGGGATGTGTTCTTGGCCGCCGATGTTGCCGGTAACATAGACCTCGATGTAGAGCCAGGACTGCGGGTCATAGACGATTGGCTCGGAGAAGTAGACATCGGGCTCTATCTTAGCCATGGTGGGCAGCTGGGTGTAGAACGAACCGAGGGTCGTGGCACCAGCGACACCGAGGCGGAATCTTACCGCATTTACTACCGGGGCATCTTCCACATCAGCAAACTTGTAGAAGACAGCTATCTGGTTATTAATCAATTGTCGCTGGGTACCGGGTAGTGCACCAGCACTGAAAGCTGAAGCCCACACATTGGCTCCGGGGATAACCATACTTAAATAGTCATTAGTTACCCAGCCTACAGCAGCACCCCCCAGGTCATCGAAAGGATAAGCTTCCCTTACTACCAATTCTTCTCTCGATGAAGCAAAACCGAGACTTATAGCTCGGCTAACGCCCATGGTAATAGCGCCGTTAATGAAGTTCTTTCTGTCGGTTAAGGTTAGCTCATTGGTTGCGATTGCATAACTCATCCGTGTATACCTCCATCAGAGTTATTTTGGGTTTACTTAGACCAGTTTTACTCCCTGGAATTCCATCTCTCTTGCGGGCGCCGGGTATCGGGAGACCTTGCTCATCGAAAGCCGTTTGCTCACTGTTCCACCGGCGAACCGGTCGTAAATCTTATCAGCGGTCAGGGGAAGCGAGGAAACGCCGATATTCTTCACATACTCCCCACCCCAACCCAAATAAGCAGCAACATAGCCAATGGCGGTCATACCGTAGACAAACCAGTCATGTTGAACTGGGAAGATGGACCGAGTGGCAATGTTGACAGCGGCTACCGTTAGCGGTGCACCCACATCGGGAACAACTCTAATCATCGTTAATCCCTCCTTGTAGAAGTCCTGGGGTCGCTCACCCAACAAAAAAAGAGAGGTCGCTCTGATCTTTGTCAGATTTGCGACCCCTCTTACAACTTACCTCTGATCAACCTGGAACTTCTTTCTTTCTTATGTCCCAGAGGTGTATATATTTATAATAAACACATTATTTAATATTTGTCAAGCCCCCTATTTCTTTGGGGGTATCAAGGACACAGCTGCCACGGCTAGTCCCCCACCGATTAAAACTATCGGTAGCCAGTTAATTTTCTCTACTGGCTCTTCTGGCTCTTCTTCCTCTGGAGGCTCCGGGAGCTCTTCAGCAACAACTGTGGCCAGAGCACCATTATAGCTGTCAACCGCAACCGGGTTGTCCGAATTCATAAAGAGTCGGATATCTATAGTGTATGTTCCCTCTTTGAAGAACTCGAACCTCCCACCGATAAACTCATGGCTATGACCAGCACCAGTATCGCTCCACTCAATATCCTTGTTGTCAGGATACAGTTCGACCAACAACCCTTCGGGGTCTTCTATTACCCATGAGATCCCTAATGCTTGTCTCAAAGTAGTGTTATTCTGTCCCCAGATGTGAACCAGCCCCTTTTGGCCGATAGGCACACTGGAGATAGAAAGTGACTTATTGAACGGGGATGTCACCCCTAGCCTCATCATACTCAAAACCCCACTAAATGTAAGCCTCTTTCTGTGAATAAATCCAAAAGAGTTCTCATTCTGGTATTTTCCTCTACAGTAAGTTCATCAAATGGTTTATCTTTAATACTTTCAATAAAGGCTAAAAGCTCTCTCTGTTCCCAAGGATGGAAGAGAGCAGAGTTGTTTAACTTTTCAGCGCAATATTTATATATCCGCTGCGAGATCTTACGCTTAATTAGCTGCGGTAATAGTTTATATAGTAGCTTTCTCATCCTTCCCCTACTAATAGACAGGGATGTCACCCCTAGTCTCATCATACTCCAATTCCTTTTTGACTATTGTGCCTGCCAGTTCTTCAACAACAACCAAAACCCCACTATAGCTGTCAACCTGCACAGGGGCAGCGGAGTTCATAAACAGCCCGATTGTTATTGTCCAGCTTCCAGCCTTGTTTATATCAAAGCGGCTGCCGATAAACTCATGGGTATCACCTGGGTTCACATCCGTTGGTACTGGCCACCCCGCCCAATCATCATCTCCGTGGTTTTCAACAATTATCCCCTGGGGGTCTTTGACTATCCAGGTACATCCCATTTCTTGAGGAACATTCGAGTCATTGCGCCCGATGACATGAATCAGCCCCCTGACGCCAATGGGCACACCTGAAATTTCAGTACTAATAAACGGGGATTGCTTTTCTGCTCCCATCGTACTCCAACTCCTTTTTAATCATTGTGCCTTTATACTCCGGTACCCCAGGTGGTGCTGCACTCTCCAAACTGACAACTTTAGTGGCGGAACTATCGAAATCCCAAAAGTCAACAAACCGATGCACCATAATTAAAACATTACTATCCCAAGCAGGCATGGTGAATGACCCACTGATGACCTGAAATTCCCCGCTTCCAATACGAACCTCAAGGCTACCGATTCTCTCCTCGGGGGCTGGGACCGCAAAGATATCTCGGACTGCATATAGCCTCACTCTGAACAGACGGGAATCAGCCGAGATATTCGTTACTCTAGTAGATACCGAAACCCTTTTGCCTTCTTCAGCGCTACTGGGAGCCGTTATTGAAATGCTACTAAGAGCCAATTTTTCTCCTCCTATGCAGGCGCTTTCCTCGTCACTAATATTACTAACAAAGCTAGAATGCCCAGCCCGGCTATTGCGAAAAGCGGTACTGCCCCAGGTACTTCCTTAAACAGCCTAAAGCCTACTATCAGGATGGCTAAAACAATCAAGGCTAGTATTATAGCTGCTATGATCGCCAGCCAGGGAAAACCTTTTTTGAAGAATATCTGCAACATAGGACTAGCCGTTCTCACCTTCACATCCTCCACGCCGGCGTCCCTTAGCTTGTCCTCAAGCTCCTGTGCGACATCTTGCGAGACGGGCAATCTTAGGTCAAGCTCTAGCAGCCCCCTGGCACCCTCCTCAAAGAGTGGTTCATACTGGCGCAAGTTACCCAGCTGCCAAAAGCTCCCGTCAGCTACTTCTTCCCACTCAGCCATTACTTCCTCTTTTCCTTAGTCAGTATCTTAAGCAATATACTAAGACCTGCAATGATACCAATGACTATTAAGGGGTCCATTACTTCCTCCCCTCAGTTTACCCACTTCCAAGCTCTTTTATCTAGGACTTGTCGTATCACAGCTCTAGACACGCCAAAACTATTGGCTAAACTACGCTGAGACAATAAACTTTGTCTAATTTCTAATACTTGGATGGGGATTAACTTAGCGAAGGGATGCTTTTCTCCCAAAGGTCTATTGAATCTTCCCTTCTTTACACAGTCATTGATATTGTCAGATCGTGTACCGCAAAATAGGTGAGCAGGATTCACACAGGATGCATTATCACAATGATGACATATTTCGAAGCCTATTGGGATAGGACCATTAACCATTTCCCAGATAACTCTATGCGCTCTTTTTTGCCTACCATCCCATATTACCCCGTAACATCCCGTACCAGCACGCGCCCCTAGCCAAAGCCAGCAACCTAACGGGTCAGACTTATCAACTTTAGCCCAGAATCGCTCCAAGAGGCTCTTTCTTCCAAGTCCCCGTGGTCTTCTCATCCCTTAGCTCCTTCGATGTAAGCCCAATCAAGGTAATCAGAAAGCCACGTGCTGAAACAAGCTGTCATCGGCTCCATCACAGTCCTGCCCTCGATGGCGTAAGCGCCCTCATCGTTAAATAAATGAACCGCCTCGTAGCGTTCAGTGTTTGAGACTGAAACCAATGGTTGAACATCTGGTCTAGTCGTCTCAACAATGTAATCCTGGCCGTTGAGTGTCACCTGCACCCAGGCATGCCCGCCGGCCTTTCCGTTATAGAGGTTACCCAGAACGCAGTGAACTTGGCTCGAGGACAATTCCTGCCTCAAAAGCGAAGTCATCAAAAAAGCTTTGTTCGCGCAATTGCCCACTTTTACCCGGGCGGTAATTGAAGGTAAATTCCACAAATCGTCCTGGACCGAGCTCTTACCATCGATCCATAGTCTCCCTTTGACAAACTTAGTATATCTGATTCCGGAGGCCACATAGGTGTGGAGAACGGCTATTCTATCCTCAAGTACAGGCACTCCCTGAGTAAGGTCTTTGTAGATTCCCTCAATGTCAATGGAATTGGGAGTGATAAAGTCAGTGAGCCACCTCCCTTCGCCAAAGAAGGTTGCCGATATTGGCTGGTCGTCAATTGCTATTCTATTTTGCATTTAGTCTGGCCCCCTTTTCTCCCAATGCTCTTTAACCTTTTCACGCAAGCCAGGGGAAAACAACTCACTATCCAAGCCGGAAGTAAATGCGCACCCACCTTCGCCATTATCATAAGCTACAAGCCCTGAGTTTTTACCAGTAAGCGCAAAGGCTATAATATCCTTACCCGCGGCTCCAACGTGCATAGCAAGTTCGGAATGTGGTATTTTTAGGTCTTCTTCTTTAACAATCCCCTTTAAGTTGATAGGAAAGATTATTCGAGTCGCTTTTTTCATGGAATCATGTTCGCGAAATAGTGCCATGCCGGCAACAACGCATTTCTCTTGAGCTTCAGTAGCCATTCTGATTTCCCCCTCTCCCTTTTGCCCCAAGGGAATTGTAATCATCTTCCCACTTAGTTTAATTTCCTCCCTGGATTCCTCAGACCCCATCTATCTCCCTATTCCCCTGGCCTGTTTCTCCAGCCAGCTTCTGCCCTCGGTCGTGGTGGCGATTAAGGCCGGGCCGACGAAGACTCCCAAACCAAAGGCTAGAACGCTCCAGAAGAGAGTGGTTGGGATGGTGACGCCCTGACCGATGGCCTGATTTATAGTTCCACACATCGGGCAGGTTGCTCTTTCTCCTACATGCTCTGCAGCTATAGGGTAGCTACACTCCGCACAGCTAGCAATTGTTTTGCCTGGCATATTATTCCTCCTTCTCGAAAGCATCTACAAATACTTTCGGTATTGGTGTTTGCCTCATTGGTGTTTGCCCCTGGAGAGTTTTAATAGGAAGGTTTAATGACTTGAGGAAGGAGTCAAGCTCCTCTTGTGTCAGAATTCGGACCGAGGGCCCGCAGGGGGTCATGATTACGAGCAATATGTTTCTTGGACTTGGCATTTAACCCTCCCAAAAACAAAAATGCCGCCACCAGGGCGACCTCTCATAACACCTATTTTCTTTTATGGTAAATGCTATTTTAGCATTTGTCAAGCCCGACTAACGGGAGACGACGAATCTATTCTTGCATCTGCATAAGTAGCTAGCTCCAAAATCAGTCTTGTACTGCCTCTTGGCTCCGGCTCTACAGGCAGGGCATAGCTGGTATTTTGGCATATTAAGACCGCCGAGGCTAGTGTTAATTAGCCTGAAGGGGAACTCCCACCACTTGCGAGGTTTGCGCTTTGGTTGTGCAAGAGGTTGGTGCTTCTTTACGCGCTTAAATAGATTCGTTAACAGCTTCCAGCACATTACGCCACAATCTCCTTCCTGATTATCTCGATCTGTCTCTTCAGCCAGGTGTTAGCCTTCTTCCATCCCACAAATAGACTCGCTACTGCCGGGAAATCACCTTTGATGGCTTCTATCACCCACGCGGTATTAAGCCAGTCAATATTTCCCACCCTTTCCGCTAGGTTCTTCATCATTACCTGTTCATCTGGCTCAAAGGTTTTCCACAAAGAAGTGTTAGCCTGAACCCAGTCGCTAGCACTCTTTACGGTGACCTTTTTTGCCCTAAACATTTCAACAAGAATGCCTTTGGCTATCTCGGGGGCTAGCTTAATAATAAGTCCATGGCTAAACATCCCGGCGTATTTCTTGACCTCTGGTAGCTCTATTCCCATTTATTCCTTCTCTTAAGCACCTGGCTTCTCGCCGACCCTTATTATCGGAACACTATCACCGCAGTTAGCACACACCGCCGTTTTAGCCGTTGGGCCTATGGCTATCGGCTGATTGCACCCGGGACACTCCGCCTCACCACTTTCGCCCCAGCCTGCTTCAATATGAGGTCCGGGCTTACCCCTTGGGGCTTTAGGCTCCGGAGAAGCTTGCTCACTTACACCCCCCCCGTTTCCCTTGCTTGCCATCATACCTTGAGCTATTGCTGAACCAAGTACTTTAGGAGCATTGGCAAACATATCATCTCTCTTAGCCTTCTGTTGTTGTTCAAGCTTGTCCGCATCCTCTTGTCTGGCATCCTTATTTAATTGTCGCTGAAACTCACGGTCAGACCGCTTTTCCTCCCTAGTCATCCTTTTGAGTTCCAGGTTCTGATCAAATTTCATTTTCTCGAGAGCCATTTGCTGGGTAACATCACCGGCAAGCTGTGGCTGGCTAAAACCAATAGTCTTGGCCATCTCCATCACACCATTATATTGGTCCATGAAGCTTCCTCTCGAGGCATTGGCCTTAACCATCTCAGTGAGAGCCTGCATTTGAGCAGCAAAACTGGTTGTCAGCACTTCCATCTCTTTGGCATGGAGCCTCTCCCTGAGGTCATCGCTGACAGCTACCTGGGAGACTGCCTGTTGGTCAGCTTCCTTCTTCAGGTCTTTCATGTCCTGCGTTTGTTTAGCAAGCAGCTCCTGGTAGTTAAAAGTACCTAAATCAACTCTTCCGGATACCTTAAACGGAGATTCTGGCCCTTCCCCTCCTCCTCCTCTAGCATTCTCCGCCTTAGCCTTTGAAGCCTCAGCCTCAGCCTCAGCCTTAACCACCCCTGCCTTGGACTTAGCCAGTTCGTTCTCAATCAAAGCATTGGCCGCCATTTGCCTGGTAAACTGCTGTGCCTCCGCTAATGGATCTTTCCCCCCCTCACTGCTGGGGGGCGAGTTCGCGGCTGGGCTCAGAGCTTGTCCTGCCATCTTTTTCAGTGCTGCTTCGCCCTTCACTGTCTCCTCCACCATGTTGCACCTCCTTGTAGTTTACTATTCGACGATAAAACTCGGTTATATCGCATAAAAATTCACCTACGGTACCACCATAGTTTATGTCTCTCTTTGCCTGATGGTAGGTATCCAGGATAAGGATAGCCCCGTACTGGGTGAAGCCCCAATTCTCAGGGGTAATGGTTATCTTGCCGACCTCTATCGCCCTACCTCCAACTACCCTCCTACTCTGGCCTGAACTACCTTTTTCTTCTTCAGGGGTAGTTTCGCGCATCTTCTTCCAGTCTTGGAAGTAGTTATAACGAGTCTTGGCTTTGAGCCCCAGAGCTTTCACCTCAGGGTCGCTTGGTCTTTTCCCTTGGCCAAAGAGAGCAAGAGCTATTTCTTTCCTCGTTTCTGCCATGAAACTACCCCATCAGCATTACTGTCTTGTATTACTACCTCTAAAGACTCCTCTGAAAGGTAGTAAAAGGACTATAGTTTAATGCCTTTCTTTATTACTATCACAAACAATGCAGCCTGTCAAGCCCCCAAGAGGAGTTTGCTCATAACCGCAACTTGACAATGGCAAAGTGATGTGCTAGTAATAGAAATAGAGGTGCTGTATGGATAGACAAACAATAGCCTTAGTCTGCCAGGAGGCGGGGAAGTTCATCACCGAGCTTATTAGAACCCGCCCCATCAAGAGACATGGACCAGTACAGCCTATAGCAGTAGTAGAAGTAGAGGAAGATGTAGAGCTAGAGGAGCAACCCCCAGAAGTAGCCAAGACCCCTGCCATTACCGAAAAAGCTAAGGCATCCGGTATCGAGGCAGGTTGCGTACCCTGCGCTATAGGACACCTGGGTACATGTAGCGGGCTAACCAATGAAGCAGTTAGGTTTGCCAAAAAGGATGGATTGCGGTCAGGTGAGGTTATTGACCGGGTAAATATGTGTATCGATGAACTCAATGTCATGGAACGAGTCGACTTAAGACCCGAGATGATAGTGAACCTGACCAGCTGGGAAAAGAATCTGGCAAATCAAGCCCTGGTTGCTAGCCGCAGTGCACGACATGAGTTAGAGGGACTAAACTCAGTTGAAGGGCTTGAGAGAGCAGCTGCTAATATACAATCGACCAGAAAGGAGATTGGCAGAGACTGGTTCAAGGAACGGCTGGCCAGAATGCCAAAAGATGAAAAGCAAAAGCTAGCCAAGAAGGCAATAGAGCAACTGGAGGAGTAAGAGGTGGGTATCAAGGATGAACTATCCGGGTTATCTGAGATGGGTAAACTATTTTTAGTCGCTGTGTCAGCTGCAACTATCGCCAAGTTGCTGGACCGATTGCTAGATTCTCTAATGGAGAAAAAAGAACCAGAAGGGGGAAGAATAATATGGCCGAAGAACAAAAATCGAAGTGCGATATAGACGACCTGATGTGTCAAATGCAGGCTCTCAATTTACTAGAGGGGATGAAGAATCTTTTTGGAACCGAGAAGTTTCAAGAGAGGTACCCGGAGTTCACGGGGTTGGGTGAGGTAGTGAAAGAAAAGATGCGCGAGCAGAGAGGTACTATAAGAGAAATTATGGAAAGGTGCGGACTCCCAGTACTCATAGGGAAAGAATTAGTAGAAGGTACTGAGGAAGAATTAGCAGAAAACATTGACGACTAGGAAAGAACAATGCCCACTAAACAAGATGATGCCCTTTGTGACTGGCTTTTAAGACAATCACAAATATTCGAGAATATGCGGCAGCTATCTAAAAACACCGGTATTGAGGTAGCACAGGTTGCATGTGCTACCAAAGAGGGTTATGCTTGGGTTTCTGCCTGTCTAGGAACTCAATGTGCAGTGAAACCACCACAATGCGAAAATGGCAGAGCACCTATAGTATCTACTCACACACACAATGCCCCCAAGGAGGAAACCGCTTTTTCTTCAGCAGATTATCTCCATACACTTCATAAAGGAATACAAGTACATTGCATAATAAGCCCAGATGGCGTTAAATGTGAGAGGATAAACCAAGATGTCCTTAAAACTAAAAACGAGGAGGAAAGAATGCGTATTCTGGCTCCGCTAGCTGAAGCTGATACTCTCGCAAACAGAGTACTCAAAAAACAATTGGCCGGTAAATCTTATGCAAGCGAACAGGAACAGTATGAAAATAAGATGTATGAATTCTACAAATTAGCTTCCGGAAGTGGTCTTACTCAAAAATGTGCTTTTCCTTAGGTAAACGAGTGAAGAAGCTGGAACAAGACCACAAGAAGAACCAGTTAAAAGTTGAGAGGCCGATAATAGGCGAGGTTAACGGGAAAGAAACATTCTTACTAACCCCAAAATGGCTGGAGGAGCGAGAGAAGGAGGAAGAGAATGGCTCTATCAAGAATAAGACAGGAAGATGAGGAAGATGAGGAGGAAGAGACACGCCGGCGCCGACACTTAATACCTAGACCGCCACCGTCTGAATCCCTAGCTATTGGTCCCGGACAAGCACCTGGCCCAAAACCTTTTCGTAGAAGAGTTACCAGATGCCGGTGCCTCGATGATTCTATAGTAGAAGTGGAAGAGGGGGAGCGGTGCCCACCAGGTTGTAATCCAATAACACAGGACGAGGCAGAGGAGGGAGAACGGACCCCCATTGGTCCACTTCTCTTCACTGCTGCTTTCTTTGGTTTGATGATATTTGCAATAGCAAAAAAGCCCCTTGGGTGATAATATGAACAGACGGCGAATAACTGCGGAAACTGAGAATATATCAGTTGATACTAACCAACCAGCTGGGAAAACATTGGTATGGAGTATTTTAGCCGGCGCTGGTCTTGGGCTCGGTCTTCTCATAGTAAATATAATAAGCAAGAAATTAGTGAAAAAGTAATATGGTTAAATGGTTGATAATAGTCCTCGGAGCAAGTCTACTACCTATTTGGAAAGATGTAGCTACGGGCGAGGGCCAAAACATTTGGGAATATCTACACTCGACCGCTTTTACAAAAAGAAAGCATATTCCCTGGCAGGAAGCAGTGGAAAATTATCAAAGGAATACAAGATATGACTAAAGGAACAATATTAGTTATTCTGGGAGGATTAGCTTTACTACCTGTGTGGCGGTCTGGTTTAAGAGAAAATTTATCACTCTATGAGTTTATTATCGAACATACTATATGGGGTCACGATGTGACCTATATTCCTGAAGAGCTACTGACTCAGGGTGAAACCAAAGGGATCTATATGGAGATTAGATGATGGATCGCCAAAAGTATAACACTTGTATGATTCCCTTTATGAAGGGCGGAGGCCCAGACAGAAAGCTTCGCTTCTGCATTGGCGCCAAGGTCTGCTCGGGGAAGGCGCAAACTGAGGCAGAGGCAGAACAGATCTGTGTTAACCAACCGACAAAGGAACCAAAGCCCCGCAAGAGCTCTGGTCGTGCCATAGATCCAGTCAAGCTGGCCGACTGTATATCTGCCAATATGGATCTGGCCAATCTCACACGCGAGAATCTGCCTACCCGGCTGGAAACGGCCATAACCCACTGCAAGACGGGGAAATCATCGACCAAACCTCTTACTTACAAGCGTTTCATGAGTTCGTGCATTAAAGAAACGAGTGAAGGGGGGGACTTCATCCATTCCCAACCCGATATAAAAAGATGCCAGACTAAATGGAACGCAATGCGAGGCGGCTGATGGACTTTGCCCAAGACTCCTATGTAAAGATAGTTGGCGTTAGCGGCGATTACCACTACGGCTATATCAAACAACTCACGGACCGGGGTTTGCATCTTCTTATCTGCCTACATGAAGAAGGTGACAGTGCAGTAGGATACGAGATAGAATCGGGCTCCATGGCCGCGGATTGGAACAAGATGCTTAGTGATACAGAAAAGGTGATTATCAACAGTCTTTCACAAGGGCTTGCGACAAAGGACATAGCTGACAAATTAGCCCTCTCCCCCAATACTGTCAGGTCTCATATCCGGGGGCTACGTCTTAAACTACAGCTTGATGACCGCCGCCAACTTGTTGCCTTCGCCCAGGGAATGAATAAGAGGCTGAAGAAGGAAGAATGAAAGAACACCTGGCGCGGTTTCATACGAAGCATGGGGATACTGTTGATATGCACAGGGTTAATGGTGACGTGGAGATAACCACTAAGGACCATCATGTAGTTATTCCCCAGGCTACCGGCCAGCAGACCCTGGATTGGATTGCACTATTTGAAGGTCTCGCAGAAAGAGTCGAATATCCAGAAGAATCAGATGAAGGAGAAAGATGACAGACCAACAAAAGACATAGCTGATGAATTAGACCTCTCCCCCAATACTGTCAGAGCTCATATCCGGACGCTGCGGTTAAAATTGCAGCTGGATAATCGCAACC
>SDBU01006475.1_pt1 | contig 13751 bp, 12 predicted proteins | sample 2277071 | NCBI WGS metagenome assembly SDBU01 (sample SAMN10397929, study PRJNA504765) | marine sediment metagenome | isolation source: marine sediment core GS08_GC12, 126 cmbsf | place: Arctic Ocean: Gakkel Ridge, Loki's castle | collected 2008
GCAGGTGGCAGACCATCTGTTCAGCATGACAGATAATTACGATAAAGCAGGTTTGGATTACCGCTTAGGATTTGTTGGATTCAGCGTTCAACAGCAAGGCAACAAAATCGAAGTTGACCCGTTAACACCCGATGTAGGATTGCTGCAGCGGCGTATGAGAAGTGTACGCATTTCGGGCGATGAACACGCTATGGACGCATTGTGGAAGGCACTGACCTATATGCAATTTCGCCCAGAAGCGGAAAAGCATCTCGTGTTAGTCACAGACGAGCCTGCTACCACCGGGTGGCGGGAAAAAGATGCGTATATACAACGTCGCGACTGGATTTTTCAGACGTGTGCGCGTATAGATATTGCCGTACATATTTTGGGATATGACGAATATTTTCAGAAGAACCTTGCAGCACGAACTAATGGTCTCTGGCAGGAAATACCGGGCGGACAACGCTCTTCATCCGCGGTCGTGCAGGATACTGGCTTGCCTGCCTCACCCCGCTCCAATCAAAAATTGTTAAAAAGCTTCCGAGAAATTGCGCGCCATATTGCCCGCACCGCAGGAGGTGGGATGGCGAAAAATAGCAAAGCAAAAACACCAACTACAAGGGCGGATGTTATCGTTATGATAGATTATAGCCGTAGTATGTCTGGGAAAGTGGAAGCCTTGAGACAAGGCCTCAGTGAGTTTCTTAACACACTCAAGCTTTTTCCGATGGACTATACATTCGGTGTAATACGATTTGCCCAGGGAAGCAATACCTCCATTTCGGTCAATGGAATTGCGGTTATTCAACCCCCCATTGATGAAGAAGGAATCATGAATATTCTTACCATTCCCTTTGGGGGCGATGAACACCTAATTGACGCCATCGTCGAGGGGCTACCTAAAATACGATTCCGCGACGCGAGACGGGTTGTATTGATTATTACGGATGAACCTTCGACGGGAAATTATGATGTCAGCGAAGCATTGAATATCTGTCAAACTCTGAACGCGCAAGTCAACGTCCTCGGTCCGCTGCCCAGCGGCGCAACTGAAGCGATGATTGCACAAAACATCCCATTACCGGGCAAGGATTTCCAAATTCTCGCTGTCCGTCAAACAGGTGGGACATTCCGCGCGATGCCTAACAGTCTCGCATTTGCGGACGCAAATCAGTAAACTTTAGAGGGCAAAAGGGCAAGCGGAATTTCAGGAAGCCATGCGTTTGGAAATGTTAGAACAGCAACGGAAAAAGTGAACGAATTACGAATTAGAGAAATATTTATTTTTAAACGCTTGGTGTGAATAGACTTTCCAGAATCAAGGGGGGGATAGCTTTTGCATTCCACTTCGGAGAAGAAGCTTAGACAAAAGATAATAAAACATCTCAAAGACCAAGGATATTCTATGCGTCAGCGGAGTTTCGCAAACGGGAATGTTTTGTCAAAAGAAGCAATTCGGGCATTGCATTTGCCTCAAAAAAAACTTCGCCTTGAAAAAGAAACCGAATTTATTACAACTAGAGGGATTCGGCAATTATATAGATTTGCTGAAGGTAGTGAGATAATACCAGAACGAATCGCCCCGCAACTGATTCCAGTCAAGGCAGGTACCGAAGATGCCGACTTATTCCGTATGGCCACATTTCTTTGGTCGGTGCCCACCTCTCAGGGCTTTGGTCGTCGGTTACGCTATGTAGTAGTGGACGACCAAAATGAGAAACTTATCGGTATCTTTGCACTTGGCGATCCCGTTTTTAACTTATCGGCCCGAGACAATTGGATTGGATGGAACCTCGAACAAAAGACCGAATACTTGGTTAACGTTATGGATGCCTATATTTTAGGAGCTGTACCACCTTATTCTAATTTGTTGGGCGGTAAGCTAATTGGAGGCTTATTGGGGAGTTCAGAAGTGAGTAGTCTGTTTCAAGAGAAGTATGGAAACTCGACCTCAATCATCTCGAAGAAAAAAAAGAAGCCTATACTAGCACTCGTGACAACTACATCTGCACTTGGTCGTTCATCTCTGTATAATCGACTTAATATTCGAGGGCAATTGAGATTCCAAAAAGTTGGTGAAACAAAAGGCTATGGTTACTTTCACTTAGATGGTTCGTTATTCGATGAACTTAAGGCTCTTCTTGAAGAGCATGGGCATCCGTATGTCAAAAGTAATCGCTTTGGTCAAGGTCCAAACTGGCGGCTCCGAGTTCTCAGAGTGGGTTTGCGGATTCTTGATTTACCTGCTGAACTCCTGCATCACGGCGTTCAGAGAGAGGTATATGTTCTCCCTTTAGTTCAAAACCTAAAGGATTATTTGTTAGGGGAATTCTCTAATCCCCAAACTATTTGTTTGCCTTCAACCGATATTGCAGATTTCTGGCGTGAGCGGTGGTTAATTCCTAGAGTTTCTCGTGACTGTTCTTATCAAGCCGTCAAACGGGTAGATACTATCGACTCTATTGTCTCTGCAAGTTCAAACGTCCGTTCAAAGATTGAAAGCCTTGACTTGGCCTCATTTATGTCCCAAACCTTGGATTGAGTAAGCTTTGAGTATTTCTCTGTGGAATAAGAAAGTAGTAGATGCATCCAAGGACAAAAAAGTGCGGCTAATGATTAAATATCTGTAGGGGGAGTTTGATGGAAGAAAAAGATCCTTTTAGACTAGGTTTGTTAAAGGTAGAGTGCCGCCTTTCCGATAGTCACCCCGTGGCTGGCAAGGATTTCACCTTAACAGCTTATGTCCAGAATTCATTTGACGTACCAATTGACGTTCTTGCTGTTAGATTGATGGTACCATCGGGATTAGAGTTCATTAGTAAGGATCGCGGTATTGATCGACGGTGTTCAGATTCTGAAGGTGAGTCTCCCAGCACACCTCATACAGATAAGACGGCTCCGGTGGAGATTCTTGATGGGGAAGTGCAACTAGCTCCAGGAGATACTTTAGTTCATATGTTCACCATTCGCTCTACTCATTGGTTTTTCGCCACCACGGAAGGTCGTGAGGCCCAGCTAATAGTTTCATATCTCGTGGACAATATTTCAAGGCGGCAAGCGGAAACAATCAAGTTCACGACACGAACCAGAATCATTTCTCCCGTTTTAGGTTCCGTTACTGGCGGTTTTTTAGGCTGCCTATGTAAAATTTTTATAGCAAACCAGAGAAAGCCAGATATTTCATTGGAACTTGGCTGGCAGTCAATTGTTTCGATAATCTTTGCTGTTGTAGCAACACTTATGGCAGTTAGGCGGTTAGGTACCCAGCCAGTGTTCACAGTTGAAGACGTTTACGGAGGGTTCGTTTTAGGATTCCTTATAGGATATCTTGGACGCGATTTCTTTGAATCCCTAATCCCGGCACAGAATAAATGAGAAGCGGTACAAATATCTTGTCACCATGTTTGAGATTTTCAGAATACATTCTTCAATACATTTAAGGAGGCGAACCATGGCAGAATATGGCTGTTTTCACTGTGGTAAGGGAAAATCTACTAATCTTAGTGCAAAATGTCCCGAATGTCACAAGCCGATTGACGTGAAAGATGATTTATTAAGAATCCCTTTTGATGAGTATAAACCAATCCGATTCTTGGGACGCGGCTTCTATGGGTATGTACTGTTAGTCGAGAACCGAATAAGCAAACAATTTGCGTTGAAGGTAGTACCCGAAACTCTATACGACGCCCAGGACAAGGATTTCTATGAAGAAATACGAAAATACTTATTGGTGGGACAACATCCGAATATTGCTGAATTGCATAATGCTGGGGATATCGAAATCCAGTTAAATGAGCAGAAGGTACATCTCTATTATCTGGTCATTGAATATATCCCCGAGAGCATTACTTTTGACGAACTTGCAAGAAGTGACTTGTCTGATACGTTAAACAGTATTGATATGTTTGGCGGGATTGCAATCCAGATGTGCTCGGCTCTAGCAAAACTTGAGGAGAAAAATCTGTGGCATAATGACTTACATGGCGGAAATATATTGATAAAGTCTAGAGAAGAAACGGATTACGACCATGACGTATCGGTTAATCAGATAGTAAAAATCGTGGACTTTGGTTCGGCAGTTTTTGAAAATCCTGGTTCTGTGAAACAAAGAACCGACATTGGTTGGCTTGGATTCCATCTGAAGACGTTGCTTGATAAAATACGACAAGCGGGTGAACACAAAACGCCCTATGAACAACACTTTTTAAGTAATGCTAATAAGATATTCTTCGACACATTTGACGAAAGCCCAGGAAGAAGACCGTCACCAACTGAGATAATTGATCGGATAAACAAACTCCGGGATGAGTCTCAATCAAGATTTTGGGAGCCCCCTTCCCTTGCTTCAGCTTTTGGCTACACAAACGCTCTGGGGTTCCCTAATACCTCATACGTTGCTTCTCTCTATTCCGACAAGTTTCCTTGGATTCAAGATATTGTAAGTGCTGAAACATCATTGCTACTCACAGGTCCAAGAGGCTGTGGTAAGACAATGATTCTACTAAATGCGCAACTTCGGACAATTTTGTGCCGTAGAAGTGAAGATGAAACCAACGAACAACGGATGTCTAGATTAAGGGAAAGTAACTCTTTGGGTTTTTTCATCTCTTGTCGGCTAAGTGTGCATTTAGACATAGCTACCGGTGGGCAACCTGAATGGTTAAACAGTCCTAAACTAAGCATTCTCTTTTTTAACTTATGGTACTTTTCAGAAATATTGGATACACTGACTTGGGCAAACAGTGAGGAACTGGACGTCATCTCTGAACAAGAATGCAATGACCTGGCAAGACAAGTAGAACAATGCTTCGAAGGACTAATTAGTAGAAATACTCAGAAGCTTTACGGTGGACTAAGCAGATTAGAGAAAACTCAGGGTCGCCTTGCAGAACTGTCTGAAAATATCATAAGAGGAGGATTAACGGAGGAAGAAGTTCCGGCTGTTTTGAGTACAGCTAGGCCGCTAAAGAAGATTGCTCGCTATCTATCCGAAAACATTACCTCATTGCAGGGAAAAAGGGTTGTGTTCTTGTTAGATGATTTTTCTTATGGAATAGTACCTGAGAATACACAACGAGCGCTTTTACCCCTCGTTTTTTGTACAGTTCCCGAGTATGTCTTCTGGGTAACTGCTCACGGAATGAGCATCCCTATGGAAGATTTATCAGGGATTACTTATCAACCAAATCGAGAATTTGTCGAGATTAACTTTGGATGGGAATATGCTTGTAGGACTATACCTCAGCAACTGACTGTATGTCAAGAGTATCTTGAGGATGTGTTTCAAAAGCGTTTTCAATTAGCTAATGATTTTGTGGGCAATAATCTGTCTCAACTACTTGGACAATCTGATTATGGCGCACGTTTGGGCGGGCATATAAGGGAACTTGCCGAATCGAATAATCTAAGCTCACTAAACTACCATGGATTTGATACAATCACCAGACTGTGTACTGGTGATATTAGCTATGTTATTGACTTGGTTGGTAAAATCCTAAGTGGATCAAACAATAGGTTCCCTGTATCTAAATTAGAACAGAACAAACAAATTCGTGCGTATGCTCGACAAACTCTATTGAGGCTTCTGGATGATAAGCATGGTCAAAGCCTCTACGATGTCGCAAAGACATTCGGGCTTCTTTCAAAAGAGAAACTGCTAGGAAAATTAGTTGGAAAAAAGAAACAAAGACCAGCCCAATACCTCAGGATTGAACTCACCCGTAGTCGCCTTTTGTCCGAGGAATGCGAAAAGCTATTGCGGAGACTTATTTGGGAAGGCGTTTTTATCAATGGACCAGGTACTAGCTCAAGTAAAGGTGAAACTACTCTAATGCTATTATACCGTCGATTACTTGTGCCAGCAGCTCCGACCTGTCTTAGTGACCAAGATACATTTTCTTGGTCTCCTCAACGACTAGAGAAATTTCTCCGCAATCCACGTTCATTCTTGGCTGAAGAGATAAGTATGGACAAAGCAACTGGGCCTACACTTTTCGACGACCTCGAACAACTCCAAACTGAATCATAAATTTCTGAAAAGTGTACGTTTATTTCTATAACTTTCAATAGGAGGCATAAACATAATGTGCGAGGAAGTGGAAAAGCTCCCTAAACTGAGAAATAAGCTTGATACCACCAAGGCAATTTATATAGGAGCAGCAGGCTTTGAGGATCGGGCTACAAAGACGCTCGAAAGGATGATGGATATCGGGATTAAAATCCAAGGAGCTATCATAATCACTTACGATGATGAAGAACGCATCGAAGAAAATGAAAAAAAATTTGCTGAAATGACACGCCTTGCGACACTGCTGTCTCATCCAGATAGTGTAACTTCTCTTGCGGCCAGTGAAATTTCTAAAGTAAAGGAGGTATCTTTAAAACTTAATATTCAACCTCCCTCCACGATCTTATTAGACATTACCGCCATGTCTCATTTTCTTATGCTTCGTGCTTTAGCTCAAGTTTCCCGGACATCATATCCCTTCATAATTCTGTATACAGAAGCAGAACGTTACCAACCATTCAAAGAAGATGTGTCCCATGCACTTGAGTGCGATAGTGAATTTGAAGGCTTCCTTGAACTTATTGAGAAAGAGTATGAACAGGAAAAAGTGATGTTCGCGGGCAACTACAACGTGGTTTATGTACCAGAATTTGCTGGCCATATTTCACCCCAACTACCTTCGACACTCATAGTATTTCCAACATTCAAGAGAGTTCGTGCAAGTACGATTATTGCCCCTTTGGAGGTAAATCATAGAGCTTTTGTGTTTGGACATCCAGTCCGGAAGGAACTAGAATGGCGGACACGCCTACTACACATGGTAAACTATGATTTGATGGAACAAAACACCGATATAATTTGTGACACCCCTACTCTATCACCACATGCCACTTATCGAAAGCTTTTATGGATATTGGATACCGGACGCAACCATGGTCTTCACAACACTATAATCGTGCCATTCGGAAGCAAAATGCAGACAGTTGGAGTTTGGAAATATTGTCAGGAGCACCCAGAAGTACGTGTCGTACTCTCACGACCCAGAGAATTCTATCCCCACAAATACTCAGAAGGAGCGAAAACCTCCTTCTTTTTTGATCCAAACTTAATTTGGCCGTCTTCGCCGCAGACTTGAACGGTCAACTGGCTATACCTGTTGCAAAAATACCTAGAGAGGTAGAGTATAGGAACTGAGTGACTTTCACTTTTAGGTAATTTTGACGAACAATCCCCGATCCTCGGGATGTCGTTTCACTCCACTTGCGCTTTCCAAACGCCGACTTCAGTCGGTAATACCTGCTATTTACTTTTCAAATTAAAAAGCAGGCGTTCCGGTGCCCTCAAATGTCAAGTTTAATATCAAAATTACCTAAAAACTCACACCAAGCGTTTAAGTGTCAGGGAGGATAAGATTATGAAAAGCTTAGTTTCAGATAATAAAGTTATTTTAGAATTTGAATTGGGAGAATATGACAAGGATATAATTGATTTATTAACTATGATGGAAATAGCAAGCAAAAGTAAAGCAACTGAAAGAGAGATAGAAGAGTTATCTAAAGATATTAAAAAAGATTGGTGGAAAAGAAACAAGGATATTTTGAATTTAATTTGAACTTCATCTAGAGAAGTAGAAAGGAGACTACTGCTTTGTTACTTTGGTATTGACAAATTTTGGTAGCCACGAGATGGACTGCAAAAATCAACGCCGTTGCGTGAGCAATGAAGTGTATTTTTGAGTCGCGGCCACAACTACTCAAACCAAATGTAACGAGGCACTACATTATGCCCTTTTGTCCTGAATGCCGTGAAGAATACGTTGGAGGAACACATGTGTGTCCCGATTGTCACGCTGAATTAATTGACGCGCTTCCGCCAGAGGATGAAGTAGAAATGATTGATTGGCAGATACTGCAAGGCGTGCCAAATGAAATCGTAGGATGTATTTTAAAAGGCGTACTTGAAAGTTGCAACATCAAAGTATATTTGCGCTCATTGACAATACCCGGGTACAATGGGATAATTGGTTCATGGTTTAAAAGCCACTGGGGCGAGCTTTTAGTTCCGCGCGATTATTTAGAGGAAGCGCGGGAAATCGTGGATGAATATATGGCATCAATCGAACATGGGGAGACAAATGAAACACACTTTCAAAATCAACCTTAGTTTATTACTTTTACTGTTATCACTATTCATTCAAACACAGGTTTCTGCTGAAGGCTATGTCATTGCCCCAGGAGATTCATTGCGGCTTTTGGTACTGGAGTATCCAGAATACAACCAGACACTCTATGTCGAAGAGAGTGGAAAAATCCCGTATTTTTATGGTGAAATTCAGGCGGCGGGAAAAACGGTGGACGAAGTTATAGAGGAATTGCGCGCAAGGTTATTGAATGTTATCCCAAACCCTGTCATTGTAGTTTCGCCTATTCCAAAAGGTACGGAGATTTTCGTTTCAGGTCAGGTAAAAGTACCCAACCGATACCCATTCGCTATTCATCGGCAACCAAATCTATTTCAAGCCCTGGCGATGGCAGGAGGCGTTATCAAAAAATCCGCTGACATGAGCAATGTCCAGGTCATCAGAAGCGATGGCAAACTTGAAGTGTACGACCTAGAAGACGAGTTAGAAAATATGCGCGTTCATGCAAAAATACGCCTCTATTCAGGCGATATGGTATATGTACCTCCATTAGCACAGATTGAAGTGGCGGGAAATGTCCAACGACCGGGCAATCTTTGGATTAAAGAGAAGGTGAGTATTGACCACGCGCTTGCAATGGCAGGCGGCCCCGTACAAAGGATAGCGGACCTCGCTAATCTGATAATATATCGGGCAAATGGTGATAAAAGAAAAATATCGGTCACAGATGAATTTTGGGCGGAAGAGACTAACACCGCAGAATATACTCTGTATGATGGCGATATACTCTATGTGCCTAATGCTTATAAGACTGAAAGGGTAAACGTCTTGGGATATGTACAAAGGCCCGGACAATATCAGATCAGAAGACCAATTACTCCGTTCGAGGCTCTTGCGCTGGCGGGCGGCGCTCGCGTGGAGGTCGCAGATTTAAAAAAAGTGAAAATTCGAAAGATTGATGGTAGTATTCAGTTCGTTGATATCACAAAGTATTACACGGAAGTTCAGTCGCCTCCCGACATCAAACTTTACCCAGGCGACACACTCGAAGTAGACAAACGATTTCAATTTAATTGGTCATTACTGCTGACGCTGTTGTCGCTCACAGCCTCAAGTGCCGTCACAATAGTTAGTATTGCCACACGTTGACGGAGAGGTGAGTGGATTAAACGGAAGACGGAAAACGGAAAACGGAAAAACCGGAGGTTGCGAGCCTTGCGAAGCAATCAGACGCCGTTGCGAGCAAAGCGAAGCAAACAGGATTTAAACCCCTCCCAATTTAGGTAAATAAGTAGCATTCACCCATCTGGCTTACTCTTGAACGTCAAGATCTAAAGAACCTGACGTTTCAGAAGGGGGATTCTGCTTAAGAAAGATAAATTGGTGACCATCCCGCCCCAAAATCCCCTTCTGATTAGTTTGCTTCGTTCCCCTCGTTCCTCGGAAGGGGCCCTGCAACTTCGCTCGTGATTGCTTCGAGATTGCTTCGTGCCTCGCAATGACAAAGCAACGTCGCCTTCGGTTTTTCCGTTTTCCGTTTTTAACCTCCATCGAATTCAAGATTGTTGGAGATACCATTAATTTCCTCATAGGCGGTGGCACTCACCCGTGGGAACAACCCGGCCAAACTTGTGTTAATCTTGAGATTAACGGTGAGATGGTGCGAACTAGCACCGGTCAGAATACTGAAACGATGACTCGGCAAGAATGGGATGTCTCAGACTTGAAAGGCAAAATGGCTGTCATAAAAATTTATGACGAGAATGGCGGAGGCTGGGGACATCCTAATTTTGACGATGTATGGCAGGCAGATAAAGACGGCGAAAATATCCCATGGGATAGGATTTGGGCAGTAAATTCTTTCGGTAAGTTGCCTGCGACATTCGGAGAAATAAAGAGTAAACTTTAGGTTTCTATCGTCGGGAGGAAATTATTCCTCCCAATTCAATTTAGGAGTATAACATTGGATTTTATCACAGAACGCATTGCAATTGGAAATCGGCATGAAGCGGCTGATTTGGACATGCTGCAGAAACAAGATATCGACGCGGTATTGAATGTCGCTTATGATTTAGATATCTCATATTTTGATTCGAGTCAGTATACATATCGTTTTGATATTGAATATCACAAAGTGGGTTTAATTGATGAGGAAGGCAATCAGGCGACAACATTAGCTGCGGCAGTATATATTCTCGCGCAACTATTGGAACGACGAAATAAGGTCTTAGTACATTGTCACGCTGGAATAAGCCGTTCTTCTACCGTTGTCTCTACCTATTTAGCTCATACGGAAGGCATTAGCTTTGATGATGCATTTTCAATCGTTTCCGCACATCGGCCTGAGGTTAATCCCCACAAGTCTCTTAGGGAATTAGCAAAATCTTTGCCGCCTCTGTTTTAACAAAAGTGACAACCGGGCAGGATTTTCGATACCGATATCACCGAGTGGAGGTTCATTGATTTTCCGTGATACTCACAAATTGACGACCGCGTGGTTGCACTGACAACACAGGACAGGGGGCTTGCCGCACGACGCGTTCTGCGGTGCTTCCGAAGAGAGAGTGCATAAGTGATGTACGTCCACGCGTGCCAATAACAATCATGTCTATTGCTAATTCCATTGCAACGCGAGCGATTTCGACAAACGGTGTCCCCTCGACAATCTGAGTTTCAATATCGATATCCTCCACATTCCGGTCAGCAAGAAATTGCTCGAAGGATTCCGTTGCGACACCCTCCATTGCCTGGATAATGTTTGCGCGTACACGCGGTGAAGATTCCGGTACTGTCTCTTCGGCGTATGCAATATATTCATCCGCCTCAATAACATTCAAGAGAATTAGTTTCGCGTGATATCGGCGGGCAAACGATAACGCATATGTCAAAGCATGCTGAGAACAAGCGGAGAAATCTGTCGGCAATAAAATTTGTGTTATTGTAACCATACCATGAACCTCCTGATATTTCATTATTATAAGGGAGAGAGAAGGGGTTAAAGGCTGGATTTTTTGCCCTTTTTCCCCTTAGCCCTCTTGCCCTTCAACATCGTAAGGTATTTCAAACGTGAAATCTAGGGGCTTCACGGTGAACACTGGGCAATGCGCGTTACGAACAACGCGTTCTGCGACGCTACCGATTAAGGCATGCTTAGTACCTGTCCGTCCATGAGTACCCATAACAATCAAATCTACATATTCCGCCTTTGCCAATTCTACTATCTCAACGGTAGGAATCCCTGTTTTTATCACACTCCTCACAGTAATGTTCTCATCTATATCTTCGATGAATCCATTTATCGCTAGCTGCACTGCGCGTGTTTCATCAGCACGCGATTTATCAAGTTCTTTTTGCGGCAACTCATGCCGCCCGCGTCTTAGATGATGAGATTCGTGAATTACATGCAGTACAATTAACTCAGCGTCATATTCTTGGGCGAATGAAACTGCATATCTCATTGCATTTTCCGAGGACGAAGAGAAGTCCGTTGACATTAAGATTTTTTCTAATTTTATCATATTAGTCCTTTCCCAGATGTTTAATATTGTACTGTGTTTTGTGATTTTTGTCAATGATTAAAAAGTTTATCGGGAACATTTTTGTGAGAAAACTGGATCATTTTAGTTTTCGTTGACATAAAGATGAGAAAATAGTAAAATAATATGATTTCTAAAGTCAAAAGCATCGGGGGCAGACCAGCTATAGACATATCGAGAATCGGTGGACTTCGGCTAACTCAACACTCAACACTCGTTATCCGACACTCGAAATATAATGAAGAAAGGAGAAAAAAATGAATTTCATTATGCGTGCTATTACACGCGTGAAAAGAATTGTGGTATATTCTAAATATTCGCCTTTTGGTTGGATAGCTATATGTCTATTCATCCTATCCTTAACTGTTAATCTAGCATCTAACGCCGCGCAGAGATTAGTCTATGGAATACAACAGGAACCTGATATCCTCAACCCCATAATCTCAAATATGTTTTATACAAGTGTCGTATCCAATCTTGTATACAGCGGTCTGGTGAAGATTAACGACAAAATGGAAGTGATTCCCGACCTAACAGTTGAAGTGCCAACTTTGGAGAATGGTGGAATCTCAGAAGATTATTTGACATACACCTATCACCTTCGGCGCGATGTTAAATGGCATGACGGGCATCCTTTTACATCGAAAGATGTTGAGTTTACCTATCGAACTATCATGAATCCTGATATTAACGTGGTTTCAACTCAGGGATATGATAAGATTGAAACCGTAGAAACGCCGGATGATAATACGGTGGTATTTCATCTCAAGGAGGTATTCGCGCCATTTGTACTGAATTTTACTGTTATTTTGCCAGAACATATTCTGAAAGATATTCCAGGGAAAGATTTCCAAAAGAATGAATATAATCGAATGCCGATTGGGACGGGGCCCTTCAAGATAACGAAATGGGTTTCAGCATCGCATCTAGTTTTTGAGGCTTATGAAGACTATTTTCTTGGAAAACCGGGTTTGGATGAAATTATCTTGAAGGTCATCCCTAATGAAAATACCCTTTTTGTACAATTACAAACTGGCGAAATACACGGTTTCGATGGCGCCAACACAACGCAGCACCGAAGATTGTCGCGCTTGCCTGGGGTTATCACTTCTGTGACGCAGGCGCTTGCTTGGGAGCATTTATCCCTCAATATCAGTAATCCGATTTTGCAGGATAAGAAAGTACGGCAAGCGTTAGCGTTAGCGATTGATAAAGATGCGCTTTCCGAGAAAATTTATCATGGACTCTGGAAACCAGCATATTCAGACCAAACTCCGCTTTCATGGGCTTTCAATCCGAATATGAAAACAGCATTGCCGTACAATATTGAGAACGCGAACTCGTTTCTTGAGGAAGCTGGCTGGAAGGATACTGACGGCGATGGCATACGGGAGCGAAATGGACAGAAACTCCAATTAGAGATATGCACTACTGCCGGGCGTCCAAACAGAGAGCGGACAGAAGTAGTGTTGCAACAATATTTCAAACAAATTGGCGTAGATTTAAAGATTAAAAACTATAACGCTTCGCTTCTTTTTGGTAATTACGATGATGGTGGGATATTGGCAACGGGAAAATATGAAATAGCGATGTACGCTTGGGTTGCCGCCCCCGACCCGGATAATTATACCCTCTGGTCGTCCAAGCAAATTCCGCCGGAAGGTCAAAACGTCACCAGGTTTGTCAATAGCCGTATGGATGAATTGACGGAAGCTGGGACGCGCACCGCAGACCGAAATGAACGCAAAAAGATATATTATGAAATCCAGAAAATATTGGCGGAGGAGGTACCGGTGATTCCTCTGCTTTACTGGGCTAACATCGACCCGCATACGGAAAAATTATTGAATTTCAAAACTAATCCCTCAGGACAGGGAAATACATGGAATTGCTGGGAATGGAAGTTTAAATAACAATGCCTACATTTAATTGAGGAGAAACTGTTAGGAACGTGATGCGTGATGCGTGAAACGTAAAACGTAAGTATTTTGACAATGTTAAATTAACATCGCAATCCAATTATAGCGAGGTTTTCTCGACTTACGCACAGATTCGAGTAACACGAGCGGAAGGCGTTGCGCGCAGT
>SDBU01006476.1_pt1 | contig 13751 bp, 9 predicted proteins | sample 2277071 | NCBI WGS metagenome assembly SDBU01 (sample SAMN10397929, study PRJNA504765) | marine sediment metagenome | isolation source: marine sediment core GS08_GC12, 126 cmbsf | place: Arctic Ocean: Gakkel Ridge, Loki's castle | collected 2008
CCCGCACTCTGTGTGGCGCAACCGCCCCCGGTTGCGGTTCCTCCGCCGAGGGCGGCGGAGCCACACTTCTTCAACGGCCTCCTACTGAGATTTGTATAAGCAACGGAAGGCCAAGTCTGTCGGGCGAGGGCGCCCGACCTACAGGTACCCCTTGAATCCCAAGCCCAGCGTGTAGGTCGGCCGCCCCCGGCCGACGCTTCGAACATTGCATTACTTCCCCAAATGTCAATAAGGCGCGCCACGAGCACACGAATAGAAGGACACGGATTTCCCAACGGGCGTTTTCAGCAGAATGCGCGATCAGCTTCGTCGGCCGGGCGCGATGAGTTCCTCGACGCGTTTGGAACCGGACTACTTCGTCTTGCCTGCTTCCGCCGCGGCGCGCGCCTTTTTCACCGCCTGGACGATGTCGGGCGGAAGGTCCCTGACGGCCAAGGCCCGTCCGTCAGCGTAAAGCACCAGGTACCGCGCAGGTTTGGACACTTTCGGGTCCACAATGAACGCGGCCAGGTCGATCAACAGCCATGTATCCTTGGCAAGAATACTCAGATCCTTGCCGTTGACCGCGTCATTCCAGGCGAAGGTGAGGCCCTTCCGCTTCAGGCTTTCAGGGGCAAAGGGTGAGAGGAAGAGTTCCGGAACCGCGCCTTGAACCAGCCGCACGATGGAGCGCCGATCCTTTTTCGGATCGCCCTTGGGATAGAACGCGGCCTTGGGCAAGCCCTCTCCGATGGATTGCGCCATGAGGAGCATGTGAATTTGCTTGAGGTTGTTAATGCCCCGGATCGCATTGGCCTGGGTGATGGCATAGCGGTAACCGCCATGGCTGTGGAGGCCGGACATGATGGCGCTCACGGCCAGCACCTCCACCAGCGTAAACCCGAGCGCACTTCGGCGCGGACGCAATCGCAACATATCAACCTCCTCGCTCCCGCCTGAATCGCCTTCTCAGCAGGGAATTCCAGAGACAGCCGGCTCTCGCCGCACGTGACCACTCACGCGACCCTGAGCATACTTGAAACCTATCCCCCTTTTCCGCTTATGTCAAGAGTTGGGGATACCGTCCCCCCGAAACGCCTCATACTTTCTGACGGTTCAGGGGACACCATTACTCAATGTCGCCGATACGTGACGAACAGTCCTTCGGCGTTGCACGGGGCCTCCTGGCCGATGGCTACGCTACACTTTGCCACCCATCTCGTCCAGGTGCTTGGGGCTGCGCAAGTGTGGGTTCGCGCGCTGACGCTCCCGCAATGGCTCGACTTCGCCCTTGGTCGGTTCGACGCTCGGGAATCCTCGCAGTCGCCCAGCAGCCCGTTGAAGAAGTGCATAGTGGGCGAAAACCCGAAGTTCCCGCCGATCGTAGGGGCGCACGGCCGTGCGCCCGTACTTGGTGTGGCGCCCGCCGCGGTCCGCCGCGGCGGATTGCGGTTCCTCCGCCGAGGGCGGCGGAGCCACACTTCTTCAACGGCCTGCCAGAAGCTTCAACAGCGGCACCACGCTCACCAGACTGTTATCCTCCCCGCTTCGCTGAGCGCACCAGGGGCTAGTCAAGCCTCACCCACACAGCCGATAGATTGCCTTCGATATGGTGCTCAGTCTCCAACTGCCTGTTCACTCTCCGACAGCCCCATCGCCTCAAACCATTCTCGCCGCAGTGCATCCAGGGATTTGCCGTAGATACGCTGAAGCTGTTGTTGATTCTGCTGGTGGACGGTTTCGTCTTTCGAGTTCTTCAGGCTCCCGTACGCTTCAAGGAATCGCTCTTTGCCGTACGTCTCGACAAGAAACTTGACGAATGCTCCTGCTTCCGCGTAGGACACCGGCGGTCGGCTCCAGCCGGGTCCGATGTCTGTATAGGTGAGCAACTCTTCAAGCGGAATCCAATCGCCCTTCTCCTTCAGCCCGCGGGCCCGCTCGTAAAGCATTGATCCGCCGCCGCCGAGGTCCTTCAAAGGCGCCGCGCCGAGCCGCTCCGACATGTACACGGCAAACCCTTCGTTGAAGAGTGCAGGCGGATTGCCGATCTTGCCCGCAACAATATGCGTGAGCTCGTGATAAGGGTTGAGTTTGGTTTTGTCATTGTAGATTTCAACAAGAGTGTTGTCGAAGGCAAGGCCGGCTCCCTGGTGCATCGTGCAAGCGCGTTTGTCCGCAGCATCCGGGTAGAAGAAACACGAGATTGTCTCGTCGAACGCAACACCCAAGAATTCACACATTTCGCTGAGTGCTTTTTCCCGTTGCGCCTCGATCTTTTCGATGTCCGAATGGGCCGGCGTTCCGGGGGTGCAGTAGAAAACGAAATGCTCGGTCGCGAAATAGACAAGAGCCGGAATGCGTGCGCCATCGCGATAGTTGCTTAGGTGGGAAAACTTGCTTGAGAGCGAAGGAAGCGGCGTAAGCTCGTTGCAGAGATCGTTTGGCGATTTGTAACTAGCGGAATAGCTTGTGGTTAGGAAGGGCTGCTGTTCCCAGAGCGGCGCGGCGCCAGAGGGTACCACAAACTTGACGGCGATCGAGAGCTTTCCCGGCTGGGGCGGAATCCAATACGGATGTTCGATTAGCCGTTGCTCGCGCGGCGCCAAGACCACAGGTTCTTCCATCCCCATACCGAATCCCACTGGACGGCTTGTCTCGCGATAGCGTCCGCCAATGTGGAGCCAGAGCTTTTGTTCCGTGTCAGTGGTGTTCTTGACCCTGACACGAAGTACATTGCGCCCCCACGCCTTGTCGCCCAGGTCAACTTCGTAAACGTCGCAAATCATAGACGCCTTGGAGTTGCGCACATAGTTATTGCTGTCGTGGATGTCCGCCAGAACATGATCCGGATCAATTTCCGCCGAAAGCCAATCTTTGTCTGCGCGGAAAACGAGACGGTCGGACTCGGCAGTGGCACATCCTCTCAATATAGTGCCGTCAAGAAGTTTCAGCGCCACCGGCACAGGCATTTTCAGTTTGGCGGGAGACTCCAATTCCAGTTCGATCTGGAATTGCCCTTGATCTTGCTTTGACGACACGTGCTTAATGCCGTAGTCCAGCGTGTCACTGGTCTTGAGCCATGCGTGAAAGAAGCCCGAAAGGTCTTGCTTGGCGAACTTCTGAAAGACGGACTGTATGTCATCTTGGCGAACGCGTCGATATCGATACGTCTTGAGGAACGTCTGCGCTGCGCTGTTGAACTCCTCGTCGCCCAGCAGAAAGTGCAGCATGTCTATGATCAGGTACCCCTTGCCGTGAACGACGTCGTTATCGACTGTTCGGGGAGGATCGGGAAGCAAGGTCGTGTCCTCTCCGGCCCGCGCGGCGCTGCAGTAGTCGGCCTTGATCAAGCTGTGTTGCGGGACTTTGGCTTTCCTGCTGCTGCAATAGAGACGATCGAAGTGTAATCCCATCCCCAATCCGAACCACTTGGGGAGACGTTCGGAATCCACGACGCACTCGAAGCCCCAGTACTCGTGTCCGATCTCATGAGCGACGGCCCAGGACGTCTGCGCCACGTTCCGGTCAATTGAATCGTTGACGCGGACGATGTTGCCGCCAACCGGCCCTCCACCGAAGCCCGAGCCCAGCATGACAATGCACAAGTAGGGCTGGGGATAGAATCCGAGTCGCTCGTTGTAGAACTCCACGACATCCGCTGCCATGTCGGCCATTTGCTCGGCCTGATGCTTTCGCTCAGGTCGGTACAGCAATTCTATGCTGACGCCGGCGGCGCTGCGTCTCACTACCTCCAATTCCCTGGTCAAGACGACGGCAAAGTCAGCTACGTGGTCTGCGGAAAATGTCAGTGTTCTCTTATCATCCTCAAGCTCTTCGCCATACTCTTGCCCGCTTGTCACGCACTTCCAGCCTTCCGGAGCGACCACTGCGATTTCATAGGAAGCGATGGCGGCGTTGCACCCCTCGAACGCACCGCTGGCCGCCCTGTCAACCGCTTTTGGGTGCCAGGCGCTTGAGAGTTTCCAGTATTCCTTGAACGTGTAGATATCGCGAGTGAAGGCCGCGGTAAAGTCCATGGACACATCCAGCCAGGCCCCTGGATCGAGCTGCTCAGGCAGTTGGATGCGCCACACGCCCTTTTCATCCGGCTCGGAGAGCGTTAGGCGCTCCTTGTCGGCGTTGATGACTGACGCCGGAGTCGGGCCGAGCATGTCCAGTTGGCGGAGGGCTTGTTGCGTAGTATTGCAGAATCGAAGTCGCTGTCGCACAGCGGCTGTTGGCGGCATGTCAGATTTCAGGGGCACGCTTACGACCAATTGCATGTCGTAGCGACACTCCACAGGCCTGGTCTTGGTTGCCGGCCATTGACTGACGCGCTGGGCTCCCGCCTTCGCCTCACCAAACCCGCAAACGGGCAGTAGCGAGGCCATGAGAAGGAACATAATTCGCGCTGGGCCTGATTGAAGGAGCTTCACTGTGCTTTGGTGCTGCCGGACCCCGGCTCTTTCTCGTGTGAACATGGCGCCTCCCTTACAATACTGTCAGCATCGCTGAGTCTGAGGTCTTCGCTGAGCCGTTTCGCGCGGACGAACTGCGTAGTCTGACTTATGGGCGCGCCGTCTTGAGATACTCGTGCCACTCTTCTTCCAGTTTTCCGAGGCTCTTGCCGTATACCTCCTTGGCTGCATTCTTGACGTCCTCAGCCGTGGGCTTGCTCGTGACGTGGACGTAGAATTTCTTGAACCTTTCGACGTCTTTCTTGACCAGGAAGTCAACCAGCGAAAAAATCGGCATACTGGTATATTCCGCGAGCAGGATCTCAGTCATCGCTGGCAGGGTACCACCTGCGAGTGCGTCTCTGGCTGACTTTATTGAGTGTTCATGCTCGCCTCCGCGTTCAGACCACGCGGCGAAACCTTCCACCAAAGCATGTGCGCCGCGCACAGAGGCGCCCGGGAATTGGTAGGAGAAAATGTGGGCCAATTCGTGATACGGGTCCGTCTGCATGGTCTGGTTGTAGACCTCTGCGATATGGAAATTGCTAACGGTATTGGTCGGCGTCCACTTGGTGCCACTCCCCAGTCCTTTGGCTTCCATGTCCGGATAGAGGTCGATCCGGACGCGCTTTGGGAGCTCCATGTTCAGTGTTGTACTAAGGAATTTGTAGGCCCGCTCCCGCTGCTCTACGATCTTCGCCAGGTGTTGTTCAGCGTATGATCTCGGTCGGTAGTAAAAGACGCAGTGCTCGGACTTGGTCTCCGCCGTCAGCTTGGCCCGTTCCTCAACAGGAACGAAGACCGGGATGACTGAATCTCCCCGCTCCGCGGCCTGGCGAAGATCGACCGAGCCCCAGCAAACGAGCCTGACGTCCCAACGCCGATGATCATGTTCGTAGTAGGTGGCGTATTCTTCTCGGGGCTCAAAGAGTGTGAACACGAGCAGAGGCTTCGCGCCTACGTCCATAATGTCGTACGGGACCCGGATCGCGGCCTTACTCTTTGCGGGTACTGTCGCGACCTTCTTGGAGAACGATCCGCGCTCCATGGCAATCGGTGAAACTCTTTCTTCGGTGTTACGGGGATCATTCACGGCAACATAGATCCCAAGAGGCAGGTCCTTCCTGGTCTTGTTCAGCACTTGAGCGAGAAAGACATTGCCCTCCTCTTCTGAATGAGCCAACCGCACATCCTTGACGGCAAAATGCTCACTCGTTCCTTCAGTCAGCTGAACGTTCCCGGCAGCAAGTTGAGGCTCGGACACCGGGAGCGGGTCTATGGCTACCACCACCTGCCTCGCCGCGGGCTTACGAAGAGGCGGACCATGATGGGGCTCCATCATGCGAAGCAGAAACCTGATCGGCCTCTTGACCGACGCGATCGGCGCGATGGTGTCTATCACCCGCTCCTGCCCCGGACCAAGTGTATAGTACACCCCCATTCCCGAGTTTCCGTAGCCCTTCTGAGTGCTCTCTGTGCGATAGTTGACCTTCACATATAACGTATCAGAGGTGAGATTCTTGAGAGGGAGGTTGACGTGGACAACGGGAAAGAGTCCCAAGTCCCAAGGAATGCCGTAGAATGGAGAGCCGATAAACGAAAGCTTTCCGACCGACAGCATGCCCTTCCACTCATCCGGGATGCTGACGTCGTAACTCCGCACTTGGCCGCCGGCCTCACTCCCTGTGATAGCTGAGGAAAGGGCCGCGCCTCTGCTGGATTCGGAGAGGGGCAGGCCTCCTGCAAGGGCCAGGGACGCAACGAATGCTGCGGCCGTGACCAACAGGCCGACACGAGAGAGTTTCCGGATCTGGTCCCGGCGATCGGAGAGGATGGCCTTGACGCGGCGCAGAAAGGCGCTCTCGGAGAAGAGTATCCCTGCGGCGAGTTGGATTGAGAACGCGGGACGACGGAGGCCTTCGGCGAGCCGAGCAAGCATCCTGGCATAGGCGATCGGCGCGCCGGTGGCCTGTATGACCTCATCATCAGCGGCCTGCTCGGCGGACAGCGAGATCTGTCGGTAGGCCAGCCAGACCAACGGCTGGAAGAAGAGCACAGCCCGCACGAGAGAGGCCAGCTCCAAAACGAGCGCGTCACAGCGCCTGACGTGCGCCAGTTCGTGAAACGCCACTGCGCGCAATTCGGCGTCCGAGAGCCTGCGCGCGAGCCCGCGCGGGAGCAGCACCACAGGGTGGACTGTTCCCACAGTCAGGGGCGCTTCAATGTCGTTGCTCTCCAGAAGCACGCAGTCTCGCCAAAGCTGCAAGCGTCGCCGTGCCTCCTGAAATGCGGTCAGCACGCGTGCGTCCGTCACGACGGTGCCGGTCCGCAGCCAGCGTTCCATGTGGCGTCTCCACAGGGCTACCAGAAACAGAAGAAGCGCGGCTCCGGATAGGTATACAAGAAGCGCCAGCGCCCAGGGGTAGGCGGCGAGCGACGGCTGACTCAGATCTGCGATCGGCACCGCGGTGGGCGGGGCCGGCTCGAAGGGCTCCACCGCGGGAGCAACGGGCGCCTCCGGGCGGGGTGCTGAGTAGGTCGGCGCTACCGGAATCGGCGTCTGCGGTGCGCCCACTCTCGATCCCAGCCAGGCCAGACCCGGAAGCAGCGGCACTGCAAGAAGGGCCACCACCCAGAGGGCGCGTCTCACAGACGCGCGCTGGCGATGAAGCAGCCGACTCAGTATGGCGACTGCCCCCAACAGAATTGACGACTGCCAGAGCAGGGACAGCAGCGCCCGCATCGTGTCAAACCCTATGCTGTCGAGCGCTGCCCACCAGGTTGGGCTGTTCATTTCCGTCCCTCCTCTTCCGCTGCGGCGATCAGCCGCTTGATTTCGTCAATGTCCCCTTTGCGCATGCTGCGGCTGCTCATCAGCGCCGCCAACATGGGGGCCGCCTTCCCGCCGAAGGCCCGCTTGACCAGATCTACGGCCATCTTTTTGGTGGCCTTCTCCTCACTGACCTTTGCCTTATAGAGGAAGCTCTGCCCCCGGCGTCTGCGCGAGAGGTAGCCCTTATCGACCAGGATGGCGAGCATCTTCCGCACAGTACCGCCGGCGAGGTTGCGGCGTTGCAGGCGCAGGGCCTCAATGACATCCTCAGTGGTCGCTTCCCCTCGAGACCAGATGATCTGCATGAACTCCAGTTCCACTTCCGTCAGCGTCTTGCTCTTGCGACGCGCCATGAATCTTGTCCTCCTCGTGTTCACCCGGAGTGCGCGAATGAATTAGCTCGCGAACTAATTCGCGCAGATAATAACACAACGTCCGGCCGGAGTCAAGCAGAAAAGGGAGAATTGTTTCTCACCTTATGGCCGAGATGTCAGGTCCCGCGCCTCATCGCCGGCGTGCCGCACGGCCAGAGGAACGCGCCGAGGATGGCGAGCGCTACACCATTGTTGAAATCAGCGTGCGTGGCCCGGCTTCCGTCTGCAGCTCACCGCGGAGAAGGCGGAGCAGGGGGCCCGGTTTGTTCGTTGCACTGCCCCAGCGGGATCATCCGGCCGACGCGGAATATGTCGTCCGGAGGGTCGTTGCGCCAGATCACACAGACCTCTGAAACCGGAAACAGCAGAGGACGCCATTGACGCGAGATCGCCTTGACGAGACGTTGCATTCGAGCTACGCCGCTCACCTGGCCTCCCCCTGAGCCCCTGCCTTGACAACCAGGTACGCCCCCGCCAGAAGGACCGCCCCGGCCGGCATCTGTGCGGCCCTGAACGACTCTCCCAACAGCAGGGCCGAAAGCAACCCCGTGGACAGCGGCGTTACCAGGAGAAAGCTGGCGCACACGGCTACGCCCAGACGGTCCACGGCCCTGAAATAGAGCGAGTGCGCCGCGCTGATGCAGGCCAGGCCGGAGAGGATCAGCAGACCCTGGTCGGGCCCCCACAGCCGGAAGAACTGGCTCGGTCGGCTGCGGGCGCAGGTCAGGCCAATGAAGAACAACGTCGTGAAAGTCGCCACGATGGCGAAGGCCACGATCGGCCGGGTGTCCCGCACCACGCGCTTCATGGCCAGCGTGTAGCACGCCCACAGGAACGCGGCGAGGATCAGGAGCGCCACGCCCTCGTTGAAATCCGCGTGTGCGCCACGGCCGAACATGACCACGCCCACAACACCTGCGCCGGCGAGCGCAAAGCCGCCGACGTACCGCACGGACAGGATTCGGCGCTCCTCGCGAAACAGTATGAACGCCAGAATCGTGGCGAAGAGCACGGTGGACTTCATCACGAGCGACATGAAGCCGGGGTAGACGCTCTCCCTGTACAGACTGCTGACCATGGCCCCCTGGAAGGCGCAGTTGAAAAACGTCGGCAGAAGGAACACGCTCAAGCGCGTTCGCGCCTCCAACGCCTCTCGACCGAACCGCGCGACCACCAGCACCCAAAGCCCCAGCGTGGCCGACGCGTAGCGGAACAGATTCTGTACGTCGCCGTCTATCTTCTGAAAGGAAAAGTGCTTGACGAATATTGCCGTGAACGACCAAAGGAGGGTTGCCGTCACGAGACAGAAAATGCCGAAGCGTCTGGACTGCGCCAACCGATTTGTCCGAGACTTAGCAAGCATGAGCCGTGTCCACTAATCAGCCTGGCCGTCGGAGTCTGGCCGCACTGGAGGACTTTGACGGCCTGCAACCAACGCGCCTCCGTCACCACGACATAGCTTCGCGATGGGGGCGGTCAGGCGTTCGTGTGCCCTAGCCTGACGGCGTTCACGCGGCCCCCAGCCCAGTTGTGCGAAGGTCCCGGGGGCTCTGGAAAGGACATTGAGCTGGGGAAGGCATTCCCAGTGTCGGAAGAAAATCACGGTCGGCTATGGCGAGACCTTGTCAGGCAGGACCCACGTCGCGGCCCTGCCGTTGCGCAAGGTGACGCGGTGACCGTCCGGCCACGCGTGGGTCTCTACCGCCCTCTCTTCGGCGCCGAAGCGCTCTTGAAGCTCCCCTTTACCAGCGAAAGCCTCTATCTCAGAGAGAGTTACACCTTTTCGCATTCCGGCCCAGTTGCGAACGGGCGGCAGGTCATCGATCTCCGTGGACGGCTTGTAATCACGCGCCAACTCGACCGACATTCCGTTCCCAAGAAAATGGCTCGGCGCGTTCTCGCATCGAATCACATTGTCGCCAAATCGCGCCTCCCTTGCGAACCGGCCGTCGTTTTCCTTCACGCGGAAGCCCATCTGCAGAGCTGACTTGACCCATCGCATGAAACGGTCTCGCAGGTCCGAAGGGAGGAACCCGCCGAGCACCTTGGCCAGAGCATCCCATTCGTCCCGTATTGCCCCAACTCCGGAGGAAGCGGATTCAGTCGGCCAGAGAAAGAACCCTTCGCAGATTGCCCGGTGATGGGACACATAGGCCATGAAGTGCAAAGAGGGATGACCGGTCAAGGCGCATGCGTAACCTTGGCCTTCGGGCATTCTGAAGCCGCGGGTCGGCTCGTATCCAGCCATGCGGATCACTGTGGAAAGCTCATAGGCATACGGCGGAAGAGGCATCGAGGTCCTGGTGACGATATCCGGTCCGGGTTTGGGCACAGCGGGTCCAGGGGGCGTTGCGGGCGAGGGCGCCTCGGGCCCCGGTTTCGGCTGGGCGCCTTCGGGCCCGGGCTTCGCGACGGCTGGCAGCACGTCAGGCGCAGTTCTCCGCAGCTTGACGGGAACGGGCCCGGAGGGCGTCTGCAGGCTGGCCAGCCACCACACAAAGCCGGCCACGCAGAGCGTCACGCCCAATACGCATCCGAGCAGGATCAGCCGCCCGGTTCGCGGGCTGGGCAGCTCCAGCGCCTCCGGCAACTGAACCGGCTCGAAGGGACTTTTGACGCCCTGCCTGCGGCGGATACGGCGTTCCGGACGCTCCGCCGTACGTCTGACCGTGGCGTGGGGCAGTCGTGCGCTCCGGCTCACGGCCTCCCACCAACCGAGGGCCTCGGCGACGAATTTAGCGCCGCAGAAGGGGCATCTGCAGATATGAGCCCGCTGCCTGTAGTCGGCCTTGAGGTATTCCTTGCACTCCGGGCAACGGGTTGTAATCATCTTTTACACCCCAGGGTTACCCCATGCCTTGGCAACTCCTGCACAGGCGCCTATAATAGTGTTGATTCAATATGGCGTTCTGTCAAGTGAAAAGTCCACAGAAAGCGCTAAAATCTTCCGTGGTCCGAGCGGCACAAATCAGCCCCAGGCGAGAAGCCGACCGGGAAAAGGATGAATCCCTCCCGCAGTAAGAAAGGCGCTCGCCGCGTGCAGAGGATACGTTCCGCGTACCTGGACAGGCTCTTCAGTATCCACTCAACGGGCCATCGGCTTGCCTGAGCGCGCCCATCCATCCGGGCTTCGGCTGCAGCCTGTGCGGCGAAAAGATGACGGAAACCCGCGTGGAAATCCTCCGCGGACGGACCCTCTGCATGCCCTGCACGGGCCAGACGGAGACGAAGTGGGGAGAGATCGATCCCATGACGCCCGGCGAAACCTGAGAAACCGGCCCGTCAGGGCCTGTTGAATTACGGGGCAGACTCCTCCGCGGGGGCTGCCTTCATCGTCTCGATCTCTCGGGTCAGCTCCTCTATCTTCTCCTGCAGGGCGGTCAGCTTCGCCTGCAGAATGGCGACCTGCTTCCCGCTTGCCGCGGCCTTGGCGGCGGCTTTGTCGAGCTCGGCGGAGAATTCAGCGTTCTTGCGCTCGGCCGCGGCGGCGGCTGCCTGAGCCGTCTTGATCTCGCTCCTCGACGCATTCAGCTTCGACTGCGCTATCTTGAGTTCAGCTTCCAGCCGCGCGGCATTCGCCTTTGTGGCACGAAGCTCCAAATCTCCCTGCTCCAGACGCGTCCTCACATCCTTTAGCTTGGCCTGCGTCTTGTCCGTGTGTTTCAGCGCCAGGCGAGTGCGCTGTCTTTCGGCCTCAACGGCGGCATTGTACTTCCCGTGGGTAACGCAGCCGCACAACGTCAACGACGTCAGGATGCACCCGACCAACGCATATCTTCCGATCATCGCGACGCCCTCCTGGACAAGGACCAAGGCTTCAGCCTGGTATTCCCGCACCGACAGGGGCCGACCACATTCTACACGGGACGCAGGCCAAATCAAGCGATGATTGGGAGCGATTTTCCTTTTCGACGAACGAGCCGACGGCCGCGCGAACCGCAGCCGACAGGAACAGGAGCCCGCCCGCGGAGCGCCTCTCGACTCGCGGGTGGCCTTGAGTGCATGCGAACGGATAAGTCGAGCTTGAATCCGTCCGCCGCGGCGGAGAGAAACCGGGACTGTCCCTCGAGGTTTCGCCGAAACCGATGTTGGCAATCATTAGGTGCGGCACGGGTGACGCGTCAGGGCTGTGTACCATCTTTCGTCGATCGAAAACGTAGGGGCGCACGGCCGTGCGCCCTTACGACAGCGCCCAACAGGAATGGCCGACAGAGCCCGTATCAGACGGCCTGTGGCGAGTATTGGTCTGCGGTCTTATAATGCGCGGAGGCCTGAAAGGAGGCGCGACTTGACAGCCCCGCTTCGTGAGGACGCCGAGAGGATTGTCCGCACGCTCAGGGACGCGGGCCACGAGGCCTACTTCGCCGGCGGATGCGTGCGAGACATGGTTATGGGCCTGGAACCCCACGACTATGACGTCGCCACCAGCGCCAAGCCGGATGAGGTGAGGGCGCTCTTTCCTCGGACGGCGGCCGTGGGTGCGCAGTTCGGCGTAGTGGTTGTGCGGACCGAGTCGGGCAACTTCGAGGTGGCCACCTTCCGTTCGGAAGCACGCTATTCCGACGGCCGTCACCCGGAGGAAGTGCGGTTCTGCAGCGCCCGGGAGGACGTCCGCCGGCGCGACTTCACGATCAACGGGATGCTGTACGATCCGGTCGAGAAAACGGTGCTCGACTGGGTGGGCGGCCGCCAGGACCTCGAGCGCCGCACCGTTCGCACCATCGGCGAACCCGACCAGCGCTTCGAGGAGGATAGGCTCCGCCTCCTGCGGGCGGTGAGGTTCGCAACGCGGCTTGGATATTCGATAGAGGAAAAGACGTACGCCGGGCTTTGCCGTTTCGCTCCCCACATAGGTGGAGTGAGCAGCGAGCGGCTGCGCGACGAACTCGTCACCATCCTCACCGGTCCCAACGCCGGCCGCGGGGTGCGCCTCATGCATGACATCGGACTCTTGCCGCACATGCTTGCAGAGGTGGACGCACTCGCCGGCGTGGACCAACCACCGCAGTTCCATCCCGAGGGCGACGTGCTCGAGCACACCTGTCTCATGCTGGATTCCGCCCGCGATCCCTCGCCGGAACTGGCCATGGCCATCCTCCTCCACGACGTGGGCAAACCCCAGACCAAGACCTTTCGCGATCGCATCCGTTTCGACGAACACGATCGCGCCGGCGAGGAGATGGCGCGACGCATCTGCCGCAGGCTGCGCTTCTCCAACGATCAAGTGGAGCAGGTGGGCTCTCTCGTGGGAACGCATATGCGCTTCATGATGGCCCCGAGAATGAAACAGAGCACGTTGAAGCGCCTCCTCGCCCTGCCGCGCTTCGAGGAGCACCTGGAGCTGCATCGCTTGGATTGCCTTGCGAGTCACGGCAAGCTGGACAACTACGACTTCCTGCAGCGCAAGATGGCCGAACTCAGCCGCGAGGAGATCGAGCCGCCGCGGCTCGTAACCGGCCGCGATCTTATTGAAATGGGCTACACACCGGGACCGGATTTCCGACGCATTCTCACGGCCGTCCGAGACGAACAGCTCGAGGACAGGCTGCACACCAAAGGGGAGGCTCTCCACTGGATAAGGGAGAGATTCGCCTGAGAGGAATAGCGGCGCGGATGCGGCGACCGGCCTGCATGACTCAAAGATGAATATGCGGTCTTCAACGCCCAATAGACCTTCTATTCATCTTTGCATAAGTAATGGTAACCACGAAGTTCACGCTCGTGCTTCGCAGCGAAGCGCCGCTTCGCAGAGTAGTAAAGGACACGAAGGACGGAGATGAAAAGGCTTGGTATTCTTGTCTCTTCTTGGTGTTTTTCGTGCCATTCGTGATGATAAATCCTTTCCAGTTTTTATGCAAAGGTCAATAATATCGCTGCTTGCCATAGACAATAGTGGAGGTGGGTCCATGTCCCTCTGTGGACAACAACAGGACTGGGCACTCTGAAGGGGTCTCAAAGAGAGGCTGGATGTCTAATGTCCAGACGCATCACAGGCCGCCGGATCGTCTCTCTGCCGGATAATCGTGTCGAGATTGAGTCGTATGCGCCAAGGCCGCCGGCGCGCGAAGAGATCCTTATCGAGACCCTCTGCTCGCTGATCAGCGGCGG
>SDBU01006477.1_pt1 | contig 13750 bp, 7 predicted proteins | sample 2277071 | NCBI WGS metagenome assembly SDBU01 (sample SAMN10397929, study PRJNA504765) | marine sediment metagenome | isolation source: marine sediment core GS08_GC12, 126 cmbsf | place: Arctic Ocean: Gakkel Ridge, Loki's castle | collected 2008
CCTCTATAATTAGAGCTACATGCGTATTTGATTGAAAATTCTTGGATTTTCGGATTGTTAGAATTTGTAAGTATTTGTGTGATAAAGAGATAAAAATTTATGAAAAATTTAATTTTTGTTCTGAGGTATCAGCGTTTTTGATTGAAAGCTGACGGAAAATATTACCTATCTTAACGCAAGAAACCACAGATTGCACAGATTAAAAGGATAAGGTCAGCTTTGTGTTCTCAGGTGAGTTGTCAGCCTGCAATCCGAACTGGGGCGACTTTTTTGCGATTTGCTCCACATCAAGGTCTCGCGTCGCTCTGTAGCACTCAAGTACTCCATGAGTTTTTCCATTTTCCACTTTTTTCCTTGCTTTTCCCAATAATTCCAACCATAATAACATCGTGCTAAAAAGGTGAGGTTTTTCATCCATGACGTACACTGATGTCTTGAGCAATTGACGCAATGGAGCGCTGGTAAGATCTGTGTGTGAAGGGAGAGATCACATGAGCAGAGAAAAACACTTAGAGCTGATTCAGGGTGTCATCAATCGGATGGCAAGCAACTCGTTTCACTTGAAAGGATGGTCTGTCGTACTCGTTTCTGCTCTTTTCGCCTTGGCCGGTCGCGATGCAAAAGTATATTTTGTGTACTTGGCATATTTGCCGGCCATCGCGTTCTGGGTACTGGATGGCTATTTCCTCTGGCAGGAAAGGATGTACCGCAAGCTCTACGACGCCGTCCGCAAGGGCGAGGGCGATAAAAGCGACTTCTCCATGAACGCGTACAAGTACAAAGACAAGGTCGCATCATGGCTGGCTACTTGCTTTTCCACCACGCTTCTTATCTTCCACGGCATGGTCGTTGCTGCCATCGTAATCGTCATGTTCTGGATGTGTGGAGCCTTTAGCTAAAAGTAGGCAATTGCCCCATCGTACCTCTTAGCTTTCGCTCAGGCAACGACGGGTGACTGACCTCGCGAGATTCGTGTGATGTGAAAAAAAGGCATAGGGAAAATCCTTTAATGAAAATATTCGTCAGTTCTACAACAAAAGACCTCGGCGAAGCCCGCAATAAGGTCTGCGACCAACTCTTGCAGCTCGACATCCAGCCGGTGAGCATGGACTGGTATGGGAGCGATCCCAAGGCCCCTCAGCAGCTCGACGATGCCAGGGTCAAGCAGTGCGATGCATTTCTTATCGTCGTAGGCTATCTCTATGGGGAAAGTCCGCCAGGCCAAGAGCTGTCCTTCACTGAACTGGAGTACGAAGCAGCAATAAGCTCGGGCAAGTCTATCTATCCTTTCTTAGCCTCAGAAGAGTTCAAGGCCCTCCAAATTCTTCGCGAAGACGATTCAACATTTCAAAAGCTCCAGGCATTCCGGAATCGTTTAAAAGAGAACCACACGCCAGCCTATTTTGACACTGTCGAGAAGCTCTGTACCGAGGTCGCCGCAAATGTTCCCAGACCGACTGAGCAATCAGGCAGCATCTTCGTTCCCAAGCTCCCTCAGCCCTACCTTGCCCACCCATACCCCTTACAGGAAAACTTTACAGGTAGGCACAAAGAACGCGCTATGCTCACCGAGTGGGTGCTTGATCCCCATGCACAGCCCATCCTGAGCCTTATCGGTATGGGCGGCCTCGGAAAAAGCGCCCTGACATGGTACTGGCTGCACGAAGACCTGCCCCAGGAAAAGCTCAAGTTCTCCGGAGTTCTCTGGTGGAGTTTCTACGAACAAAAGGCCGGCTTTGAAGCTTTCCTCCGCCACGCCCTGCTATATGCAAGTGGAGGCACCATTGCCCCCGAACAGCTCCCATCCGATTACGACAGGATGCAATCCCTGTTCTGCATCCTGCAGGAAAGTCCCTTCCTGCTCATTTTGGATGGCGCCGAGCGTCTCCTTCGGGCCTACCATGCCCTGGATGCAGCTTACAAGGGCGATGACTTCAGTTCCGAAGCCAGCGACAAACACCTCCAATGCGCCAATCCTCAGGCCGGCCAATTTTTGCAGTGGCTGGCTGCGCCAAGCACAAAGACCCGGACGCTTCTGACCACCCGTCTGCACCCTAAAGAGTTCCAGAGTCTGGCCGGCTGCCGAAAGGAAGAGCTTAAGCGTTTAGATCCTGATGATGCCGTGGAGTTCATGCGCAGACAGGGAATTAAGGGCCCCCGAACCGCCATCATCAAAGCCTGCAAACCGTACGACTTTCTGCCCCTGTGCCTGAGGCTACTCTCCGGTGCTATCCGTGAGGATCCGCAAAAGCCAAACGACATCGACGCGGCCGCAGGCTGGCACCCGCCCGCGGACCTTGTTGCCCGTGAGCACCACATACTACAGGTCGCCTACGACACTATGGCCAAGGACCGCCGGGACCTCTTGAGCCAGATTGCCGCCATGCGCGGCCCGGTGGACTACGAAACAGCTAAGATCCTCTCCACCTACGACGACGAGAACAAGCTGAAGGACACCCTTCGCGAGCTCGTCGCCAGGGGTTTGTTGTTTCGACAGCAGGACAAGGCACATTACGACCTGCATCCGATTGTCAGGCAATATGCCTACGACCGCCTTGGCGATAAGAAGGCTGCTCACACTGCCTTGAGGGACTACTTCGCTACCGTCCCGGAACAGAAGAAGATTGAGAGCCTGGATGACCTCCTGCCGGCGATCGAGCTGTTCCACCATACCATACGCACGGGCGCATACGAAGAGGCATATAGAGTCTACAAAGACCGGCTAACTAATCCTTTGTACTTCCAGCTTGGCGCATACGACGTGGACATCTCACTCAAAACAGCCTTCTTTCCGGACAGCGAGGACCACCCGCCGCGCCTCAAGGACAAGTCCGCTCAGGCGTGGATAATGAATGACTTGGCAGTCGCCTACGACCGCACCGGTCAGAGCCGAAAGGCAGTGGGTCTGCTGGAAAGGACCAAAGCCATAGTCGAGAAAAGCGGTGACAAACTTGGGGTCGTCCGAAGGCTGTCCAACCTCGCCGAAAGTCAGGTTCTCCTGGGCGAGTTGAAAAACGCGGAGGCGAATCTAACCCGGTGCGTCCAGGTCTCTGCTGAGATCAAGGACTGGTGGGAAGCTGTTGGCCACCAAGAACTCGGCCGCCTGCAGGCATATATGGGACGGTACAGCGATTCAGACAAGCAGCTTGACCAGGCACTCGGTATGTTCGCAAAACAGCAGTTGGAGCAGAGCCAGTGTGTCGTCTGCTCCTATCGGGCCCTCAGGGCGCTCTTGATCAATGAGCCCGAATCGGCCCTCAAAGCCCTTACAAAAGCTCGGCAGTTCTGGGAGCTGGACGCCAAGCACGACTATCCCGTCGAGCGAGACATTGTAAGGATTCTTTGGCTTTCCGGCGCGGCCAAGCGCCGCTCGACCGACCTCGCCAGCGCAGAGGCGGACCTTAACGATGCCCTCTCCCGCTGCCGCAGAATCCGCCTCGTCGATTTCGAATCCGACATCCTCCTGGAGATGGCTAAGCTCCATTACCAAAAGGACGATGGCAAAGATAAAGACATAATCGCACAGGCCAAATCCCTGGCCCGCGAAGCCCTGGAAATCGCCGACCGATGCGAGTACCGCCTCCAGCAGGCCGACATCCACAACTTCCTCGCAGAAATGGCCTTAGCGGAAAACGACAGGGCCGCCGCCCTTAAACACGCCGAGATAGCAAAGGAGCGCGCCTTATGCGACGGCCCGCCACACTGCTACAAAAAGGCCCTCGACCAGGCCGAGCAGATGTTGGCCAATCTCCGCGACAATTGACAAATACATTTCCCTTAACCGAACTCCATCCGCAATTTTACATTTTAATTTCTGATTTTTTGCATAAAAGCAAGCCCGGACAGAGCCTGGGGCTAAATATAAAAACCTTGGGTAAAACCCAAGGCTAAATATTTTTGAGATTGCTTCGTCACTTCGTTCCTCGCAATGACATTTTCCAATAGATTCCTCTCATTCGTATCGCTCAGGGGACACCGTTGGATTCAGTCCAGAGTGAGTTTATGATATTCACGGTCCGGTTGACAAGTACATTTCCGCCTTCCGGGCCGACCAGACTGCTGTGGACAACGGCGCTGTAGTGGCCTCCGCGAATCGCCTTCTCCGTGGGGAGATAAGTTCCCGGCCCGACCAATTGCACGATAAATGTCTGAACCGCTTCGCTACGGGCTTTCATTCGAATACCAAAGTCAGTAAACAGCTCAAATGAGTTTGTGCATACGGCGACATCTCCGATCCGCAGGACATGCAATTCCATCTCGTAGGTTGGTTTCGGGTCTGTCCTTTGTCGATTGAACCGGTTGACCGTCATCTCATACCATTTCTTCCGCCGATACTCCCTCACGGCTGCTTGGGAATTCTGCTCGATACTGGCCGTGGCCTTTTCGACTGCTGCTTTTGCTTCGATGTATTCCGCTTCAGTGACCAGACGCATCGGCAGTTGAATCGTCTCTACTTTATGGATTAGAGGAACATCCAGATGTCGATCATTCTTGACGGTTTCATAGGCATCGTCCACAGCCCTTACGATGCGACGTGCAATCTCGTCCAAACGCTCCAGGCCTCGGAGCCTGCGCATCCGTTCATCGGCCGCTCTTCTGTACATCAGATGCGGCGATTGATCCCCGGAAGCACCGGTCCAAGCCAATATGCACAACTGCTCACCATATCGCTCCCGCAAGGCTTCGCGTACCGGATGCCAGAAATCGGCGTTGACAGCAGACCTCGACTCGACCTCCTGCGAGGGGCAAGAGACGTTGACTACGATACCTACGAGCTGGCCTAAATCGTTCCAGAAAAACAACGTGTTGACATCGTGGTCCTCGTATCCTTCGAGATTTCGGAATTCAGCTATGTCGGTCTTGCCATACATTCGCGCTGAGCCGTCAGCGTAAACGGCACGGCGGTTATAGGCCACAACAGCATGGCTAAGTGCCCAGGTAACGCTTCCCGCTCTTCGCCTGTTCCACGCCTGAACTATCGCATCGGCGAGACGCTGAGTGAGGAAGGAGCGATATTGTTCAACTTGTATCACTCCCTCGCTTGGAATTGGGTATTTATCGAGCAATAACACGGGGGCCGTATGCGTGTGCGTACCATTGAGAAACAGCTTCTTAGTATCCAAATCCGGCAGACGTTCTCGTACAAGTTTGCGGACAAGCTCCAGAACCTCTGAGGGAATGTACAGCAGGTCGCACGAGACCATTATCGCCACATCGCGGGACAAGCCCTTTTCACGAGACTCCAAAGCAATTACATTTGCGGTGATCGGTGTTTCGACTGTTTTGGCGATTCGCAAATGAAATTGGCCGGATACAGCAACCGGCCCTGTGGGAGTAATATCAGCCACTGCCGTTCCAACCAACAATTCGGCGGCTAATGCTCCTGCCGGTGACAGAAGAATGTTTACAAGGAATCCGGCTATGACAAGAGTTTTGAGAAACATAAAGTTCTCCTTTCGATCTCATCGTTCTTCAATGTTATCACACCGATAAATATACTTTGTCCCTGCGGCACACCAGCGAATTTGAACTTCAGCGAGTGGCCGAAGCGGGCCTTTTAGCCCGTTTGTGTTTCCTCGTCATTAAGTAGCTTTCGATTTTAAGCGCTTCAATGGCTATGATAAAGGACGAACTTTGAAATTTCTTGGGTGGGTCTCATCACAAGACGGTCTGAAACCTTGAATTGTAAGTGTGAATTTGTTAATATACATCAAAAAGAAAATAGAAAGGGTTTGTCCATGGCAGAAGTTAATAAAATCAAAAAGCAGATCAGCCGGCGTGAATTTCTCAAGGCTACAACGGTCGCCTCAGCGTTTGTAATTGTCCCCCGGCATGTGCTGGGCGGTCCGGCGCATACGCCGCCGAGCGAGAAGCTCAATATTGCCGGCATTGGTGTCGGCGGTATGGGCGGCAGCAATTTGAGACAGTGTGAAAGTGAGAATATTGTCGCGTTGTGCGATGTTGACAGCAATTATGCTGCAAAAACCTTCAAGAAATATCCAAAGGCAAAGGTGCACAAAGACTACCGTGTCATGTTCGAGAAACAAAAGGATTTCGACGCCGTTGTCATTGCTACACCGGATCATACTCATGCGGTAATCACCATGGCTGCCATAGAGGCGGGAAAACATGTATATTGTCAAAAACCCTTGACCCATACCGTTTATGAGGCCCGAAAGATAACAGAGGCCGCACGCAAATATAAGGTCCAGACTCAGATGGGTAATCAGGGACACTCCTCTGAGCAGATCCGTTTACTGAAAGAATGGCTTGCTGACGGTGCGATTGGAAATGTGACGCAAGTTTACGCCTGGACGGACAGGCCGGTCGGCGGCGATCCTTGGTCGGATTTTGCGGTAAGGGCAAGGCCTAAAGATACCCCTGCGGTGCCGGAATCGCTTGATTGGGATTTATGGTTAGGGCCGGTACCGTACAGGCCGTATCATCCCGAATATCACCCGATGAAATGGAGGGCATGGCTGGATTTCGGAACGGGTGCTTTGGGCGATATGGGCTGTCACATAATCGATCCTGCGTTTTGGGCGTTGGATCTTGGCGCCCCGGAGAGCATTCAGGCCGCTACGACTCATTGGCAGCAGGAAGTCAGCTCCGAAACCTTCCCAAGGGCCTCAATTGTTCGCTACGAATTCCCCGCTCGTGGGAACAGACCTCCGGTCAAATTAACCTGGTATGATGGCAGACTCCTTCCTCCGGTTCCGGATGAGCTGGAAAAAGGCCGAAAAATACCCGGCAGCGGTGCTTTTATTATTGGCGATAAAGGGTGTATACTGCACGGCTCACATGGTGCCGGTGGATTGCGAATCGTTCCTGAAACGAAAATGCGCGCATACAAAAGGCCTGAAAAGACAATACCGAGAGTCAATAGCAGCCATGAAGGCGACTGGTTGCGTGCGTGCAAAGAAGGCAGACCGGCAAGCTCGAATTTTGAGTACGGCGGGGCGTTGACTGAGATGGTGCTTCTGGGCATGATCGCAATTCGAGTGAAAGATCAGAAGCTCCGATGGGATTCCGAAAACCTAAAGTTTAAGAACAACGATGCTGCCAATGAGCTCCTTCACATCGCATATCGTGATGGCTGGCATCTGTAAGAAAGAGACTTTTGTAACTGTCCCTGCCGAAAATTCGGTCCTTGTTTATTCACAAGGATTCTGGCCTGGTGGCTAACCTTTGACCAGGCTGGATTGTCCAGCTGACTCACAACAGCTTACCTTGGCGCACTCTCCAAAATGTCACCATAGATGTTGCTTTTCCCCAGAGTAACAGTAAAATGGGCCCAGTTTTTTGCCAAAAAACACTTTTTTTACAGAATTTTTGAGCAAAAATCAGATTCAGTGACCGATACGATCTCTTGGGCAATATCGGGATGACGGCGAGAAATTGATGCGATGTTAATAACTTCATCACCTAAATATGAGCTCAACAAAAGAAGCCGCTCCATGAGACGTACGAAATAAACCACTAATGCTCCTCCTTGGCACGGTAGTATTTCTGTCAGCTCAGGGTGACTTGTCGGTCAAGGCCCTCTTGAGACCCTTGAGGCATTGGAAACCTTCCCTGAGTCCCTTCGTGAAATCGGCAAATGGGTTGTCGTTGATGAGGTAAGTCCAAGTCGAGGTGGGTCCCACAAGACCTTCCTTGGCCAGGTCAATGCCATCCCCGGTGATCTCGGCAGATTTGAAGGTCTTTATGATTTCATCATCAATTCTTCGCAGCAGCTTCTGAAATCGATCGGCCAGTATCTTGTGGAATTCAACCAGGGGGTTTTGCCCACCAGCGCTCAAGAGATGGATACCTTCACGAATATGGTCGATCTGAGCGAGGTACTCGGCCCAGCACTGATCGATATGAAAGAGCGTAATTTGCTTTACTGCATTTCGCAGCACTCTCTCGCCCAAGGCAGTATGTAACCTTGAGAATCGCTGCGGAGTCTGAGCCGCGAGTAGATGTAAAGAAGGGCCTTGAAGCAAACCTTCGTGCCGCTTTTGATGAATAATTTTACGTTGTTCCTCAACAACGGATGAATACTTCCAAAGCGTTCTTCGAATTTCGAAATTCTGGCCTTCAATGATACGTTGCGCCCGTGCAATTTCGCGTCCGACCACAGGGTCATCGATGGGATTGTCTTGTCTCGGAATACGATGCTGTGGTGGGATGAGTTCTTGAATTCCATACCTTTCGAGCAGGTCGTCCTCCAAACTGATGAAGAATATAGATGCACCAGGATCTCCTTGTCGTCCTGCGCGGCCTCGCAACTGGTTGTCGATCCTGCGGCTCTCGTGCCGATTGGTGCCGATGACATACAACCCACCAAGTCCAGCGACTTTTTCCCAATCGCGTTCTTCGGCGCCGCCGAGCCGAATATCGGTCCCACGACCTGCCATGTTGGTTGAGATCGTCACCGCGTTTATCGTTCCCGCTTGTGCGACAATCTTTGCCTCCAATTCGTCGTTTTTTGCATTGAGCACTTGGCATGCAACAGCAGCTTGTTGTAGCTCAGCCGCGAGTCGCTCCGATTCTCTCACATTGCTTGTGCCCACAAGAATCGGACGTCCCGTCGCATGAACACCTCTGATCTCCTCGATTAGGCCCTTATTTTTCGACTCCTTGTGCGTGAACACAACATCAGGGAAATCGATGCGGATGCACGAGCGGTTTGGTGGAATAACGACTATGTCCAAATCATAGAATTCTTTAAACTCCTCCGCTGCCGGTTGAGCAGTAGCAGTCATCGCCGAGCTTTTTCGGTACAACTGCAGTAAGTGTATTAGCGTAATTGAACCTCGGATCATTCCTTCAGACTGGATTTCAAGCCCTTCTTTAGCTTCGATGGCCGCCTGGAGACCATAGGGCCAACGCCGCATCTCTGCAATGCGCCCGGTGAACTCATCTACAAGCTCAACTTTCCCGTCTCGGACGATGTAGTCGATATCACGATGGAGAAGTACCTCCGCGTGGAGCGCAAGGTTCAGAGAAGTCAACAGTGTAAGGTTTTCGAGGGCATACAGATCAACGCAACCCACTCTTTCTTCAACGTAGTCTAATCCTGAGTCGTTCAAATTGACGTTTCGTGAATACTCGTCTGTGTCGAAATCTACACCCGGCCTAAGGCTCCGCACAATCTCAGCCATACGATAATAATCCATTTCCGGTCCTGTTATACTCCCGGCGATGACCAAAGGTACTCGGGCTTCATCGATAAGATTAGCATCAGCCTCGTCAACGATGGCGAAATTGAACGGGCGATGAACGAGGGTATCCTTTTCGAGGCAGAGATGATCACGCAGATAGTCGAAACCTACTTCTTTCGCGGTAGCGTAGGTAACGTCAGACGCATATGCTCTTTGTCGCTCACCAATACTCATTCCTTCTTGGACAAAACCGACACTCAGACCCAAAAATTTGTACACCGGTCCCATCCAATTTGCGTCCCTGCGGGCCAGATAGTCATTGAATGTCAGAACATGGACCCCCAGACCCGTCAGCGCGTTCAAATATGCTGGTAATACAGCAACCAGCGTTTTGCCTTCTCCAGTTTGCATTTCGGTTAGTTTGCCCTGGTGCAGGGCGATTGCCGCTACGATCTGAACGTCAAACGGACGCAAACCGAGTACGCGTCGGGCCCCTTCGCGTACAAGGGCGAATGCCTCGACAAGCAAGTCATCCAAGGCAATCCCGTCTCGGGCACGAGTAACCAGACTCTTTGACGCCTCTTTAAGGATCCAATCTTCGGCGGTCTCGAGCTTATGCCCGCGTTTATTGATTTCTGTCAATAACTTCCGGTATGGCTTGAGGTCGAATTCGATATTTCTACCGCGAAGCCGATGCCACAGTTGTCGGAGCTTTCTGAAATTCACAATCATCGCATCAAGCCTGTAACTCAACTGATATCTCACACGTCATCTCCGCATAACTGTCGAAGCGGATTTTCTAAATGCCATGATACGGAAATTGGGCAGTCAGTACCACCCTTTTCTTGTGCCATCGTGAACCAAATGCTCAAAGAAAGTCTGGATGCTACTCTTGAATGTGGTTAATATTCATGCTGGTTGCGAGTCTGGCAAGGAAATGAAAGAATCAGATGCCGTCAGCAAAAAAGTGTCTGAAAAAATTCCAGGTATTTCCTGGTGATAATCATAAGCAATATACTCTTAAAGATTACTTCTGGCGGTTGTAGCGTTTACAGTTCTGATTCTCTCCAGAGCTTCCATTAGAGGTGTGAGTCTCAAGGCCGTTTTGTAAGCCAGCACATTTTTCCCAACAGTTGCCCCTTCTCGCAGGGATTTTTCCGGTACTGCAATCAAAATATTGTGATGCCGAAATTGCTGTAAGGTTTCTCGCCTGTGAGCCAGATATTCCGGTGTCCAAAAGCCAACGATTTCCAAAAGCACCTGTACACCGTCCTCGTGCCGAAAAGTAAAATCCGGAACGAAAGTCTTCTGGTGCTGATGAAGAATCTCACCTTCCCGAATCAACTGCCAGCCTTTGCGCTTTGGGCCGAATTTTTTAGCAAAAGACTCTTCCAGAGTGGAGTCGAACTCATCCGGCGATGGCAGATGGCTGGTGAAACAATCCTTGTCGGAGAGGACAAGTTTTGCAGGTTGTTTCCAGGGAGTTTTAACCGATGCAGTCATTTTCCAGCCTTTACAAGCCAGTAGTGTTGGCAGGAACTTTGCAAGGTTTACCCCGTAGCGACGTGTTTCTCGCAATACCGAAGCTGGTCCGGAGAAAACTATACGATACTTCGAAGGACCAAGCCGCACAATCTCATGCAGCAGCCGAGCTAATTTGGCATAACGGAGAATGGTCTTGAGATCATCGGTTGCTACAACAGTCATGCTCTCAGCCCGGTAAAGACAGGCCTGAAGCTGGGCCACATTATATCGTGACAGCAAAGCTGATGTGTTGAGAAACCCCTCAAATTTCTGCAACCGCTGGAAAGCTATCACATCCGAGTAGAGACTTTGTTCGATTTGTTCCCATGGTAAGCTGAGCTTATCTGCAAGCTGCGCTTTTATCCTTTTTTCATCATGTTCGAAAAGCCGATCGGTGTGCTTGACAAGCGGATGGAAACGCCCAGCTTCGGCGAAAACATGCAGCCGTAATTTTGCAGCCTTGCCTTCAGGATCGGACTGAAAAGTGCTTTTATCATCCAGCAGTTTGCAAAATGCCTGAACTCGGCGAACGGGACAATCCGGCTCATCTGCAAAAAGCGATTCAATTTGACGATGTAACCGGCGACGCTGTTGGCCGATACCATTGCGGTAAACGTAAAGCATCTTCTCGGCATATTCAGTATAATGCCGATGAATACTTCGCGTCAGGCGGTCTGGAATGGCCCGGCCAGCCTTAAACTCTACGATGGATTGTTCGCTGGTAAGCATCGCTTTTTCGCCTCTTTCGGGAACGCTGAACTTCCTTAGTATTTTCACAGACTACTTCGTACAAAGTGGCCCTGGCATTGCCGGACTTTCTCAAAACCCGGCCAAGTCGCTGTTTGGCCTGACGTGTCGAACCTTGCCCACCAATGATCACCGCTACTTTTGCCTCAGGTACATCAATCCCCTCATCCAGAACACGGTTGGCAACAAGGACTTCGAACCGGCCCTTAGCAAAGCCATCTAACACAGCAAGACGTTCACGTTTGCGAGTATGAGACAAAATTGTCGGCACAAGGAACCGTCGAGACACTTCAATTGCCATTATATTCGAGCCTGTAAAAACAAGAATTTGTTGACCTTTGTGTAACCTGAAAACATCTTCCAGCACCCGCAGCTTTTCAGTGGCACGATTTTCAATAGACTGCTTGAGGTAGTAAGCTTTTTGGGCATTACGAGCCTGAGGCTCCTTGCCGGATTCCTTACACAAATCCTGCCAGCTATAGCCGGATTGTTCCTTGCGGCGTGAAGTTATAAAGTGACGAATTACCCGGTTGCACTGGTCATAGGTCGCCTGTTCGTTATCATTTAATGCCACAGGAATACGCACGACATCAAAATTGGCTAACGTTGAGCCTTCAGCCTGCTTAAATGGCATATCATAAACGACCGGACCAATGAGCCAATCCAAATCCTTATGCAGACCGTCTGACCGCTGCGGTGTAGCTGTCAAGCCGAGTCTCATTGTTGCAGTGCTCAGAATAGCAGCCTCACGACGGCATTTGCCTGGCAGATGGTGCTCCTCATCGAAAACCAACAGACCGAAACCCGCACCCATCTTAGCCATGTGAATATACGCACTGTCATACGTTGTTACCGTAATTGGTTTTATATTGGCCAAGCCATCGCCGACAATGCCGGCATCATAATCAAAGGCCCGTAAAATCCGCCGATGCCACTGGTACATCAGATCACGAACCGGTGCAACCACAAGTGTTGCTGTTTTTGTCCGAGCCATTGCCGCAAGTGCTACCTCGGTTTTGCCGGTTCCAGTTGGCATAATTATCTGTCCGCGACTATCTGCTTGATTCCATGCTGCAAGTGCTTCTGTCTGTTCCGGCCTTAGTCTTGGCAGGTCAACTTTGGACCAGGAAATACAAGCAGGTTCCATCACATTATCAGAAAAGTGTTCTGCAAATCGCTCAACTAAGGCTTTGCGAATTGCAGCATAGTGAATTGCATCGCACCGCCAGGCTCCTACACGACTATCCCATCTCCAAACAGAAGATGCAGCGATGTCAGGCAGCTCCTTCCGTACCACGTTTGTTAGTAAAAGCGTTCCACGATCAAATGACAAGGATATTTGCTTATTGGATTTCATCATTTGCAGCTCAGAGGCTTTTAGACCCGTTTTTATGGCCTTACTGCTGTGCCGTCGCTTCTGCGCACGGGGCTCCAATAACCCGGATGGTCAGGCAGCGGAAATTTTGCGGCCAGCTTCTCGTCGATGTCAACACCAAGACCCGGAGCCTCGTTTATATACATGTAGCCGTTCTTCGTAGTGGGACACCCGGGAAAGACTTCCCTTGTTCTCTCTCTGAAGCGGCTGTTTTCCTGAATTCCAAAGTTTGGAATTGCCAGGTCGAGGTGTACATTGGCGGCGTGCCCGACCGGAGAAACATCGCCGGGGCCGTGCCATGCTGAGCGCACGTTGAACCATTCACATAAGGCCGCGAGCTTTCTGGCAACGCTAAGACCGCCGATTTGCGAAATATGCACGCGTATAAAATCGATAAGTCTTTCTGATACCAGTCCCACCCACTCATGGGGATTGTTAAACAGCTCGCCCATAGCGATTGGGGTGCTGGTCTGCTGCCTGAGCAATCTGAAATATCCATTATCTTCAGGAGCGAATGGGTCCTCGATGAAGAAGGGGTGATATTGTTCCAGCTCCTTTATCAGGTTGATAGCCTGTATTGGCGGTATTCGTTCGTGGATGTCGTGCAGCAATTCAATTTCATCACCAAACGTCTTCCTTATATGCTCGAACATCTTGATAGTCGCCCGTACATAGGGTCCCGGTTCCATTAGGGAATCTGATTGTAAGCCGAATCCCTCTTCCTTGAAATGAGCACTCTCTGATAGGTGCGGCGAGCCATAGCTGCCGAGTTGTATCCGTATATGCCTGAAGCCTGCTTCCATACCCCTGCGTACACTGTTTTCAAGTTGTTCGAGGTCCCGGCCGCTACAATGGATATAACAGTCAGCCGCGAACCGGCATTTGCCACCAAATAGTTGATAGACGGGCATATTCGCCCGTTTTCCCTTTATGTCCCACAGGGCCTGGTCCAGGC
>SDBU01006478.1_pt1 | contig 13750 bp, 12 predicted proteins | sample 2277071 | NCBI WGS metagenome assembly SDBU01 (sample SAMN10397929, study PRJNA504765) | marine sediment metagenome | isolation source: marine sediment core GS08_GC12, 126 cmbsf | place: Arctic Ocean: Gakkel Ridge, Loki's castle | collected 2008
CGAAGAGAGCCGGTGGCAGATTCAGCATGGGGAACCGCTCGCCGTGAAACACTCCCTGATGAGCCAGATTGTGAATCGTCAGAACGGTTTTGACTTCGGAAAAGAGCAACTCGCCGGCGGCGCCCGTCTTGAGATACACCGGTATCAGACTCGTCTGCCAGTCGTGGACATGAATGATGTCCGGTCTGAAGTCGATTCGTCTGAGGCCTTCCAGAACCGCCCGGGCGAAAAAGATGAAGCGCTCATCGTTGTCGATGTAGTCGGTGCCGGTGGCGGGATCACGGTAGAGGTCCCGGCGACCGAAGTAATCGGTGTTTTCCACGAAACAGGTTTCCAGTGGCAACCGGCGATGACGCCGAGTCTCCAGCGACATAGGTACCGGTCGCCCGTTGACGGTTATGTCAGCGGTCCAGTCCAGCGGGCGCAACGAGTACAGACGTTCATCAATAGCCCGGTAGAGTGGGACAAAAACCTTGACCTGGTGCCCCAGGCGGGCCAGTGCCTCCGGCAGAGCACCTACCACATCACCCAGGCCGCCGGTCTTAACATAGGGCGCCATCTCGGAAGCTGCGATCAGTATCTTCATCTCAGGCGCTTTTCTCAACTCCATCAACGGCAACCGGCGATTGTGTCAGATCGATATCTCTCAGAAAAGCAGCCGCTTCTTCGGGGGGCGTAGGGTTGATATAGAACCCGGAACCCCATTCGAAACCCGCTACCTTGGTCAGCTTGGGTATGATCTCGAAATGCCAGTGATAGTACTCGGAGTGTTCGCGGGAAATCGGTCCGGTGTGCAAAGCGTAGTTGAAGGGGGGGTCATTCAGCGCCACCTTCAGCCGGGCCAGGGTGTCCTTGAAACTGCGAGCTAAAATCGAATAGTCCGAGTCACTCATCTCCAGATAACCTGACTGGTGCGTTTTCGGCAACAGCCAGGTCTCAAAAGGAAAACGGGGAGCAAACGGCTCGATAGAGATAAACGAATCATAGTCGTTTACCATCCGTTCCTGATCCTTGAGTTCCTGCCGGATGATATCGCAATACACACACCTTTCCTTGAATTCGAAATAACGTTTGGCTCCCTGGATCTCCTCGGCCACTCGCTTGGGCACAATGGGGGTAGCGATAAGCTGACTGTGTGAGTGCTCCAGCGACGCTCCGGCAGCTTCGCCGTGGTTTTTGAAAATAATGATGTACTGGAAACGCCGATCCCGCTGCAGGTCCAGCATCCGTTCCCGGTAGGCCCAGAACACGTTGCGCACTTCTTCTTCCGACATATCCACCATGTCATGAGCATGCTGGTTGGTTTCAACGATAACCTCGTGAGCACCGACACCGTTCATCTTATCATACAGGCCATGAGGTTCCCTGGTCAGGTGACCTTCCACCATCAGGGCAGGATAGCGGTTGGGGAAAACGCGTAACGTCCAGCCGGGTTTGTTGGGTTCGGTGCCGCCTTCGCGATAGGCCAGGAGTTCCGGCGGTGTGCTGGCTTCCTGCCCGGGACAGAACGGGCACATGTGAGCCGATGATGTTTTTGCTACCGAACTGAATGAACTGGGGCGTTTACCGCGTTCGGTGGAGATAATCACCCAGCGGCCTATAATCGGGTCTTTTCGCAGTTCCGGCATGTCATTTACTCCGTGGATAACCTTATAGTCGTTCGACAATATCAATCACTGTTGATATATTCCTACCGGCCCCCGGCGGCCGTTCCGTCACTTCAGACCACTTCAAGGCGAAGGCTCCCTTCATCGGACAAAGAGTCGTCGCATATCACCTGCAGAATCTCAACCTCGCTATCCGACAGACAATGGCCTCGACGTTCAGTTGCCCGCCGGGCAGTCTGCAGCGCTTTGTCAAACTGATACCGTTCCCAGGCTCCGCTGCCGCCCCAACTGAACGAAGGCACTTCCTTGTCCGTAACCAGGCTGCCGCCAAAGATGTTGCAGCAGACCCCGATGTTTATCCCCGTCGTCAGCAGAGTGCCGATACCAAACTTGCTGTGGTCACCGATAAACGAGCCGACCTTGATGGAACCGGAGTCAATCGTTTCACCACCGAGAGTCAGTCTAATCGGCGAATAGTTGTTCTTGAGGTCAGAGTTGGTCGTCATAGCACCGAAATTCACCCACTGCCCGACATAGCTGTGACCGATAAACCCGGCGTGATGCTTGTTGACGTAAGCCTGAAAAACCGACTCCTCCACCTCACCCCCGACACGGCAGGTGTGACCGATGGATGAACCGGTGATCCGACCCGCCAGCACAATTGTGTTGGGTCCTATATAACAGGGGCCGATAATCGTCGCCTGGGGTTCCACCCTGACGTTGTTGCCGATATAAACCGGACCGCAAGCGGCATCAATCACAACTGTGGGCAGCAGCGCGGTTCCTTCGCCCAGGAAGACGTTATCCTGGTTGACCAGGCGGGCTCCATCGTGGACCCGGACGTTCTGCGGCAGCGGCAAGGTCGGCTTCAGATGCTCATAATCGGCAACTACTTCCGTCTCCACGTCGGCCATGATCTCCCAGCAGTAATCATACAGCGTGGCCGTGGTAGCGGCATAAAACAGATCGGCTGCCAGTTGTTGATACAACTCGAAATACTCTTTCTGCGTAGCCACGGCCGGAAAGCTCTTTAGAGATTTCGCTTTATACAGAACCGCCACCACGCTTTTGTTGCTGGTGAAAACGGATGAATAGTGTGCCTGTTCTGTTTTCTGCGGCAGGTCACCATAATCACGAAGGCGGCCATTGAGCAGCAGAACGTCGCCATCACCCCGCTTGATAATGTTGACGGGGAAATCGCGGAACGTCTCCGCCAGCAGAGGGGCAATCTGGTCTCGACAGGACAGGCAAAGATGGTCAGCCTGGAAATGTCTCTCAAAACGTTTGAACAGGGGCACGATACCGGCCCGCAGGGTGTACACCGGGCGGGTCAGCGTCAGCGGGAAGAAATCCCGGTACTTCTCATCTTCGTAGAAACAGACGGTCAAAAGCGAGTCTCTCCAAGCTTATTGTCCCCAACATCCAATATCAGTATCGGCTGCCGTCCTGATCGGCTTAAAGAATGATAAGATGCCCTCCCGGTGACCCGGAGGCAACAGTTATTTGTCGCAGGGTAAAATATCAAAAAAACGGGGTTGTTGATCTACCAGAAGAAAAGCCCACCCGTTGTGGCCTGTTGAAAAACATAACAAACGCCATAGCGAGGAGTGGAGCGACGTGGCTATCTCGTTCTTGTGCGCGGCACATGTCCACATGTGCCACGTCACCCGGCAGATGTAGACATCTGCCGGTTACAGGACTTTTTCAACATGCCCGTTGGGTGAGATATACAACTGCCACTACGAAAGACATTGACACCTACCACCTCATCATCTCATTGAGAAACAAAGCGACAATCTCTGCAATGACCCCTACGGGCAATCGGCCGGGTCAGGGCCTCCCTGGAACAAATAAGCTACCAAATAAGTCAGGTCGCCCACGTCAGTTACTTCGCTGCCGTCAACATCTCCGTTATGCACACATGGCGGTGGGGAACCGCCCTGAAACAAAAAGTTTACCAGATAGGTAAGGTCGCCCACATCTATGCTGCCTTCTCCGTCAACGTCGCCCCGCTGAGTACAACACTCCTGATGAAAATTGCTGCCCAGAATGATCAGCGAGTACTCGTCAGCCAAAAGGACCCGGTTATGCCATACAAAAACTTCGGAGGATGGCCCCGGAGTAGAGAACTCCGCCAACAACGACGGATGGTTGGGGACGCTTATGTTAACCACCTGCAGATCGTACTTACGATCAGCCAGGTAGGCGATACTGTCCTGAACGTGGACACCGTAAGTCGAACCATAGGTGTCATAACTGCCGACCGGCACAGGCAGAGCCGGGTTACCGACGTTGTATATCAGCAGGCCACCGTTGGAGATGACGCCGTGTCCGATAAAGACCAGGCTGTCGCGCACAAAGATATCATGGCTCATTCCGGTGGTGTCATCCCCCAGCAAAACCGGAACGGACGGATCACCGACGTTGATAATCTGCAAAGCTCTACGGTAATCCGATACATACGCCACACTGTCCTGCACGGTAACGTCCTGGGCGATATCAGGGGTGTTACAGGTGCCAAGTCCGGTGGGATTGGAAGAATCACCGACATTAACAATATGGAGCCCGTCGTACCCGCAGGCCAGGTAAGCCAGATTGTCCCGAACACAAACCCCCTGAACGTAGTCGACAGCAGTGTAGCTGCCCACAGAGACGGGGTTGGTTGGATTGCTGATATTGATGATTTGAAGGTCACCATCGGCGACGTATACGAGATTGCCCCGTACAAACACATCCGAGGCCGGTCCCGTGGTACTGAAGCTGCCAATCCGTGAGGGTCGGGTAGGGTCGGCAAAGTTGACTATCTGCAAACCGCCGCGACCGTGGGCTACGTAGGCGATGCCATTGTCGGCAAAGATTCTGATCGGCACGTCTGCAGGAGTTTCACAGCGGCCGACCTCCGTTGGCGTTGACGGGTTGGCCACGCTGATGATTCTCAGACCACCCCCTTGAAAGTCATCGGGATCTTCCCATCTGCGACAGAAAAAAACAAGGCTGTCTACAATTCCGATACCGGTGACGGCAGCCAGGGTGTCATACGAACTGACCGGAGCCGGTGTTGCCGGATCAGCTACATTGAAGATCCGCAGACCGCCGGACATATAACAGCCGACATAGGCCATATCGCCGTGGACAGCCACACTCCGGCAGGGCATGTAGCCTTCGGACTGGCCTACCTGTGACGGGTCTGATGGGATGCTGATATTGATGATATTGAGGCCCTGGTAAAAGTCGGCTAGATAAGCCAGCGTGTCCTGAAGGCAAACATCCAGCGCGTAATCAAACGGCGAACCGTAGTTACCGATCAGTGTTGGGGCTGCCGGGTTGACGACACTGACAATCTGGAGAGCATAGTCACCTCCAACTGCCCAGGCATCACCGCTGATGTATGCCAACTGATTGCGCACGGTAACGGCCGTGACCGGAGCCGGACTGGTATAGGTGCCAAGCCAGACCGGGACGGCGGGATTGCCGACATTGATGATGTGCATTCCCACCGGAGATTCAATCACGAAGGCCAGGCTTTCCTCGACGAAGATGTCCCGGGCCGAGCCGAGTGATTCATACACACCCACTATGGCCGGCTGCGTCGGGTCTGATACGCCGATCATTATCAGTCCTCCGGAACCATCCGCCAGGTAAACGATACTGTCCTGCTTGAAGACAGCCTGGCCCTGTCCCACAGCAAAGACGGACGCTACCATGAGCGGCTGGCTGAGATCCGAGATGTCGATAATCATCAGGCCGCTGATAAAAGCGCAGTAGGCGTAGTCACCGTCTGTAACCAAATCATTGATTCCGGTCCACAGGCAACTGCCGAGGTACTCGATCAGGGGGTCGTCATTCGGTGCGGTCAACCGGTCTGGCGAAGGAACCCTGCCAGGTTCAGTGGGAGGCGGGGTGGCTGCGGCCATGGCACCGATTGTCAACAGCGGCAAGAGGAGAACTGTGATTCGTGCGACCATACTTTTGATGAACATCATCTGTATCCTTTCTGTGTTGGTAATATACCCCAAATAGGCTTACAGTCAATCGTTTAGATGCTGCATGCGCCTCCCCGGGAACCTTATGCCAATAATCAGTGTTTGTTTCAGTTGTGACAATGGCCCGGAACTATGTGTCAGAAAAACCGTGACTTTTTCACCATTCTGTGTACATTGATCCCGGCCGATATTAAACAAGAGTGAGGTTTGACAACTATGCTACAGGTAACCGACACCGCCAGCAAAGAGATCCAGCAGGTGCTGGGCTCGGACCAGGCCAACGGCAAACAGTTAGTCGTATATTTTCAGGGCTTTGGCTGAGGCGGGCCCTCTTTGGGCATGGCTCTGGATGAGCCGAAGGAAGAACTTGAGAAGCTGGAATCAAACGGCGTAACCACATATATCGAGCCCAGTCTAAGACAGATGCTCAAACAGTACGGGCAGATTCATATCGACTACATCTCCAACGAGATGCAGGGTAGCGGCTTCATTATCAAGGTCGGCAACCAGGATTGCAGCAGCAAGGGTTGTAGCTGTTAGCCTGTCCGACTGCCCGCCCCCCGCTCTTCGTTCCACCTGCCTGAAAACCGGCCGGCTCCAGGCTCAAACATCCGCTACCCGCCCGTTTTCCTGAACTCGCTGAATCAGCAAAAAAATATCAATTGAAACGGCCGCGGGTATTGACATTTGCCGCCGCCGGTATATATAGGCATGTGAAATGTTTCACGTAGTGAAAGTAGTTGTTAATTGTAGTTACTAACGGTAATTGCTTAAGCAATTAAGGAGAAGTCCATGTCGAAGTTTGTTGAGACTTTCATGGCCGAACTGAAAGCCAAGCATCCCGCCCAGCCGGAGTTTCACCAGGCTGTGGAAGAGGTGATTGCGTCACTGGAACCGGTTCTGGACAAGCATCCGGAATACAAAGACGCGAAAATTGTCGAACGCATCGTGGAACCGGAGCGGGTCATTCTGTTTCGGGTACCTTGGGTCGACGGCAAGGGCCAGGTTCAGGTCAACCGCGGTTTCCGTATCGAGTTCAACAGCGCCATCGGTCCTTACAAAGGTGGTCTGCGTTTCCATCCCAGTGTCAACCTGGGCATCCTGAAGTTCCTCGGCTTCGAGCAGGTCTTCAAGAACAGTCTGACGACGCTGCCGATGGGCGGTGGCAAAGGTGGTTCTGATTTCGATCCCAAGGGCAAATCCGACAACGAAGTCATGTCCTTCTGTCAGAGCTTCATGAGTGAACTGTTCCGCCACATCGGTCCCAACACCGATATTCCGGCCGGTGACATCGGCGTCGGCGGTCGTGAGATCGGTTTCATGTTCGGTCAGTATAAGCGTCTGCGCAATGCTTTCGAGGGCATACTGACCGGTAAGGGTCTGGACTGGGGCGGCAGCCTTATTCGTCCCGAAGCGACCGGGTATGGTACCGTTTATTTTGCCGAGGAAATGCTCAAGACCAGGGGAGAATCTTTCGATGGTAAGCGCGTCTCGGTCTCCGGTTCCGGTAACGTGGCTCAGTACGCCACCGAGAAGGTCAACGAACTGGGCGGTAAGGTAGTGACCCTGTCCGACTCCAGCGGGTACATCGTTGATGATGACGGCGTTTCGGGAGAGAAGTGGGATTTCGTCATGGATCTCAAGAACGTCCGCCGTGGCCGCATCAAAGAGTACGCCGACAAATTCAAGGGTGCCAGGTATATCGAGGGCACCGGCGTCTGGAACGTCAAGGTCGACGTGGCGCTTCCGTGTGCCACGCAGAACGAACTCAACGGTGATGACGCCAAAACGCTCGTCAAGAACGGCTGTTACTGCGTCTCCGAAGGCGCCAACATGCCTTCCACCCCGGATGCGGTCGAAGTCTTCATCAACAATAAGATTCTCTATGGTCCCGGCAAGGCGGCCAACGCCGGCGGCGTGGCGGTCTCCGGTCTGGAGATGTCGCAGAATTCGCTGCGTCTGAGCTGGACCCGCGAGGAAGTCGACCAGCGCCTGCACAACATCATGAAGAGCATCCATAAGGCCAGCATCGAGGCGGCCGAGCAGTATGGTACCCCCGGCAATTATGTCAACGGCGCCAACATCGCCGGCTTCATCAAGATTGCCAACACTATGATGGACCAGGGTGTCGTCTAAGCCACTCGTGGCTCACATACTCTGAATCCAACAGCGGGACGGGCTTTTTGCTCGTCCCGTTTCTTTTGTGGCTCACGGTTGACTCCCGCCGGGCAATCGATTAACTTTCTGTATAATACAATTCCGCCCCAATGAGTATAGTAGGGTGGAACCCTTTAGTGGTTCCGCCAATGTGAATCTGTTCGCACGGCTGGACGAATGGACGAAGGATGAAATGCCAAAGTTCATAAGGGCCTAATTAGAGCGGAGCCAGCGCCAGCTTGAGCCTGGCGAATGATGAAAGGTAGGTGAATTGTCATGAAGGTGTTTGTAGGATGGTCTGGTGACCTCAGCCGGAAGGTCGCCTCGATATTGCACAAGTATCTGCCGTTGATAGACCGGGAATTCGGGGTATTCGTTTCCGAGCACGACATAGAGTCGGGAGCCCGGTGGGGTAGGGAGCTGGCCTCCAGACTCGACGAATCCAACTTCGGCATCCTATGCCTGTCTCAAGATAACCTCAACGAATCCTGGATCCTGTTCGAGGCAGGAGCCCTGACGAAGCACGTAGAAGGTCACGCGTGCGGGTTGCTCCTGGGTGGACTTCGCCCAGCCAACATTGGCGGACCCCTGGCCCAGTTTCAGCATCGATCCTTCGATGAGACGGGCCTGCGGACACTGCTCAACGACATGAATGCGAAACTGGACCCTCCGCTGGCCGTGGACCAACTGCGCACGCTATTTGACACATTCTGGCCAATAATGAAGGCAGAATACGATACAGCTGTTACAGAAACCGGACAGACGCAGGTACCAGAGACTCAACGCCCTGATCGTGAGTTGCTTGAAGAGGTCCTCCGGTTGATGAGAGGTTTGGTAAAGTCTGGTACGCAGGAATATCGGATAGAGGCTGATTACTCTGGAGTTAATCCTGTTATCCATCTTTTGTCACTGGGAAACGGGCCGGCAAAACTGCTCGTCGACATGTACGATTACGAAAAGGTTGGTGATCAAGTGGCTGCTGACGGGCTGGCAAGATTGACACCGCATAACGCACGTGTACTCGATGAGTGGGATATTCTGATACGTAGCAAAGACAATCTCTTATGTATTAACCCGAACTATCGCTCAGCCTTTATAGCAGCAGAAGACCATCTACGCTCCAAGGCTAAGGAATATTCAGAGAGCGATGCCAAGACCTAGACCGTATCAGCACGGCTGGTGAGTGAACCTGGAGTTCCCGACGGGTGACGCGCTGTCGTGAGCGTTCGAGCATAGTAGGCTGGTGTGGCACACAATTCATGGTGGGGTCAAAGCCCTGGCAACTGCTTGGAATATCTACAACGCCCCCGACCACTGGTAGCGTCTCAGGTCAATCGTGCCGTTACGGTTGAACGATACACCCTCGTCTTCAAGCATCGCCCGCTGCTGCTCATAACCCGATCCGGGTCGAAGTGATATCCGCCCCTGACGGTTAATCACCCGGTGCCAGGGCAGGTTTTCTTTGGTGCTGAAATTGTGCAGCACCCGTACCACCTGGCGGGCGCCCCGGGGATCACCGGCCATCACCGCAATCTGCCCGTACGTTGCCACTTTGCCGTGGGGAATTCTCTTGATGACATTGATCGCGCGTTGTTGAAAGGTCACGATCACTCCACCGGCGCCCTCGTTACGATTGCCGTCCATGCTCATCAATACTTCACGCAACCGACCGACGGAAGTGTTGTTTGGCACCACCGGCAATAATCCCGGTTTCAGTGTTGCCCAAGAATCAGTGGTATCTCAGCAATATCACAGGCTATAGTACGCTGCCTACGTCCACCCCAAACGCCAAAACTACAAAGGCGCAGATCACCAGCAACCCGGTCACTGCTGCCACAATGCCAATCACACCCCAGGCCGAGCTTGAGATTCCCCGTGGGCTTGTTTGATTTTCCATAAGACCCTTCTTTACTCTGGTTTACCTCACCAGTTTAGTACGATAGAACCCGATCAGAGTTGCAGGTATATTACCTGTTCAGAACCCAATGGTCGCTGATCTGCATCGCCTTCAATCTCAAGAAGCTCTACAAGCACTGGCTGGAGGGCGCTCTGGTGCTGAACAGATGAGGGCAGAATCTCAGATACCTACGGCCAACAGCGTAATCCTCATCCAACCGACCGAACTGATCGGAACAATGAAACCGCAATCACAGCAATCGAAAAAAACCTCGTCTTTCACCCGCCATAACAACCCTTTTGAGACGGCCTCCCTGCCCCGGGCCACCGGACCGGATAGAATCTTAGCTTGACCATAAATGAACTCGGGTATTAATTGGAGAGATCTAGCCAACACGCGTGTTGGCAACTGTCAGCAGAATAGGGTATAGTGAGGTTGTTTTGACCCCTTCGCGCAGAGAATTCATACGCATGGCACTCAGTGCTTGTGCCGGTGTCGCAGGTTACGGCTCACTGTTGTCGGCGATTGGCTGTGCCCCTAGGCACGAGTTGGAGACTGACCGTAGCTACGGCCGAGTTCTTGCTGACATGCATGTGCACGCCGAGATAAACGAGTGGAATCGTAGTTCGCCACTGGGCGTGAGGTATCCGGCGCTGGCATACGCGATTGAGAAGTCGGTCAACAAGACCAGCATGGACTGGAAAAACTGTTTCATGGCGGGGATCGATCTTATATGCGTAGCGCATTATAACGCGTTTGACGAACTGCTGTCAATGCCGACCGACCCCAATCCGGAAGCCCCGGCTAACACCTTCCGCATGATGGACAAACTGGAGGAGAAACTGCAGGGAGTAGCGTGGCAATATGCAAAACTGGCTAAGAACCGTAATGAGCTGGAAGACTTGCTGAGCGTTCGCAAGGCCGACCGCGAATACCGCGTAGCAGTGGTGCACACCCTTGAGGGTGGTCATGCTCTGGGTGGTAGTATCGCACCCCTGGAATCGTTCGCGAAGCGAGGTGTCGCCATGATCTGCGTGACTCACTTTTATTATAATGGGATCGCCACTGCAGCCAATCCTTATCCATTTTTCCCCGATGCCAACAGCCGTTGGCCCAATCTCGGTTTGAGCGAGTTTGGAGGCGAAGTAATCAATGAAATGGAAAGGCTCGGTATTCTCGTTGATATCACCCACGCTACTTCGACCGCGGTGGCGGACATTCTAAGAACTGCCTCCCGACCACTCGTGGCCAGCCACGCGTCGGCGCGAACTTTGGGGGATCATCCATACTCGCTTTATGATGAGCATATCCAGCAGATTGCCCGTGACGGCGGCATCATTAGCGTGATCATTTATCCGTACATCCTGTCCAATTTCACGACACTACCCAACGCCAGGACGGAGGGCACTCTGCGTGAAGTGGTCCGGACCATTCGCTACATTGTCAAACTATGCGGCACCCACAAGCACGTTGGAATCGGAAGTGATTTTGCAGGCTACATCACCGGGCCAAAGGACATGTCTCGACTCGGACAGATCGGCCGCCTGAGAAGCTTGCTGCTGCGGGAGTTTGGCAACAGACAGATGGTGGAGGATATCATGGCCAACAATGTCATAAACTTCCTCAAGACCAACTGGCTATCCGGGGTCTGAGATGATGAAGCGGGTAGCGGCTCTGTGTCTGACAGCATCTCTGTTCTGGGGAATCGGTATCATCAACGTTCAGGCATGGGAGAGAAATGAACATCGTCTGCTGGGCGATTCTGTTTACTATCCGATTATGCGTCAGTGTGCCACGCCGCTGGCCGACACTGCTTTTCTGGTGGGGGAGGGGGTGGGCAGTTTTGCACTGCCGCACTCTCTCTGGAACGGGCATACCTTTGGCCAACTGTGTGCCTTACAGGCTGCCGACGATTTCGTCAGGGATCGTTTTCACGAACGAGGCCAGACGATTTTGGAACAGCTTCGCCGGCTTACCGCCGAGCGAATTGCCACGGCCTGGCAGCATGCCTCCGCGATGTCAACGGATACTGACAACTCTGCGGCTGAAGCACATCATTTGCAGGCACGAAATGTAGTCAGCGCTTATCTGGTTCACCACTTGATGGCGTTACGCCTGGCCGGACACAGAGCCGGTCCTGATCTATCGGAGCAGCAGGTCCTGGTCTCTGCTTTGCAATGGGAGGTAATTGCCCAGGGATACCTGGCCGATGCGTTCTCTTCCGGGCATCTCCTGGTCCCACTGTCCGGCCCATTGGCGTGGCTGCAACGACGCAACAGTATCGAGGCTCACAACTACCACCGGAACCAGGGTGTCTACGTGGTGAATTCCCGGGGCGATGTCTGGCAAACGTTTGGTGATCGGCTCCTGCACTGGTATGCTCCCACCTACCGGGCGGTTCTCGAAGCGTGCCGGTATTCGCTCAGAGAGGTACTGGTGGTCTTCTACCAGACAAGTACTTGCACTATGCCTCGGGAGTTGGAATTCTGGTTGGATTCTATTGTGCCTGACCTTTCTCCCCGGCAGTTGGTGTCATCCTGGTTGTCGGAACGGGACGGCGCCGACTACTACGCGACACTGCGTATGCCCACGCTTCTTCTCCTACCGATGCCAACCGCCGCCACCTGGAGTTTTCGCACACCGAATCGAGACGAGCACGGCATCAGGCGTCACCGTCATTTCCCACAACTGCACGAAGAGGGCTTGCACGATCCCGACCTGACAAATATCGACAGGGAGTTCCTGTACCATCGCTCGGGAGTCCCCGACTGGTTAATACCGGAGCCGTTCCGGGATAATCCTCCGGTTCACCCGGACTCGCTCATCAAGAAACATCCCGATTGGGCTTCAGTGCGATGGATTCAGAATCGTTACGCCCCGCCCAGCTACAAGGGAGTACTGGTACATATCGGCGGTCAGGTTACCTGCCAAAGCGGTTCCTGGCGCACGGGAAGTCTGCTGGGTATCGGTTACGGACTCTGGGACGATCTGATACTGTTGAAGAATATTTCGTTCAGCGCTGTCATTTTGCCGTCAGTCCACGAACCGAGGCGACTGCTGCTGGTGCCTTCTGTCGGTGGCGGGCTGGCAATCGGCTCAGGTCGCCTTAAGGCTCTGCGGGTGGAAGGAGGACTGGCGATTGGCCTGCGCTCGGAGTACGATGATATCGGAGGTATGCTGGCCGTCGGTATAGACAGCCGCACTTATGCGCTCCGATTCACAAACGCAGGTATCACCTGGCGACTGAAGTATCAGTGGTTCCATCTGAATCGGCTGTTGCACGGTCCGTCTCTGGAGTTGATACTGCACTGACGAGATGTGCAGCGCAATCCTGATCACTGAATCGGAAGGCGAAGTGTAACGACCGTCCCTTTTCCCGGCTTACTGGACAGGTCGATTATCCCATCGTGGTTTTCTATGATCCGGTAGCAGATTGAAAGCCCTAGCCCGGTGCCGACCCCGACACCTTTAGTCGTGTAGCCGGGATCAAAAACCTGTCGTTGCTCCTCATCTGTCAGACCCCGTCCGGTGTCTGCAATCCGAACAACCGCCCAGTTCTCTTCCCGGCGCATGCTGATCGTTATCGTTCCTTCACTGTCAATAGCCTCTACGGAGTTCAGCAGCACGTTCATGAGAACCTGGTTGAACTGGCCCGGAAAGCAGCTGACCGGCGGCAATTCATCAAAGGTAATTGTCACAGTAGAAAATTCTGTTTCCATGTTATTTAATTTCTTCCGAGAAGCAATCGTTTTCTTTCCAGGCAAGATGTGTAATTAATTGTGCGGGACTCCAGTCCGACAAGGTTGCGGAATTCGTAGGCATCGACCCGGAAGAGTCCGGTTACAGAATTCATTATTGCAAGGGACAGTATTTCAGGATAAGGAATCCTAAAAAGTTTTCCATAAAACACCTTGTTTATCCGCCACCGGGCGTTATAGATCTCGGAATTCACGTTACGCCGGATCTGGCAGGCGGCCTGAGGCTTGGCCCTGATGCGAAATACGTGGATAAAATAGATTACGACATCGAAGAGAAAGAGGCAAAGCCTCTATTTTTTGATTCTGTTTCGAAATTTTTACCGTCTCTGGAAAAAGACGATTTAATTC
>SDBU01006479.1_pt1 | contig 13741 bp, 22 predicted proteins | sample 2277071 | NCBI WGS metagenome assembly SDBU01 (sample SAMN10397929, study PRJNA504765) | marine sediment metagenome | isolation source: marine sediment core GS08_GC12, 126 cmbsf | place: Arctic Ocean: Gakkel Ridge, Loki's castle | collected 2008
TCGACAAGACGGGCGATCTCCTTCAGCGTGGCGTCGGTTCCGGCCAGCCCGGACGGTATGGCCGACAGCCGATACTCCATGAGAGCAATGAACTACTACAATGCGTAGTAGTCAAGCACTTTTTTGCACAATTGTTGCAGTGGGGGAACGTTTTAGGCGACAGAGGTTTGCGTCTGCCAAACTGGCGGTGCTTGTGGCAGTCCGGTGGGCGTAGCTCCGCCAGGGAGCAACCTGACTATCTTGCGCAGGCGGTCCGTTTCGTACAGTTCCGGATGCTTCCGGATGTGATGGAGATTCAAACCCTGGTAGGTTTCGAGAGAGCGCACGCCGTTGTACATCAGTTCGACCATACAAAAGGGGCACTGCTCTGGATCGTGGGCTATCTTTGCGATTTTGATTCGATTGTAAAAGACGCCACTGGTCTTGATCCGGCGCGTCCCTTTGGTAGCGTTCAGAAATTCAACAGCACGTTTGAGATCGAAGAACCGAGGCGGTTTGGTCAAATACTTGGCGACATAGTGAGCCGCTTTTCGCGGCTGGCGAATCGGTTCGATAAAGCAACCTCGATCTCCACCGGTGATCTTGATCCAGGCGTTCAATAGTTTGTTGTGAGGTATCCAAGGACCGTAGATCAACAAGTGACAGTGGAGGTTGTTGTTGTCCTGGCCGAACTCATTGACGGCGATGGTTCCCGCTCCCTGGAACCGCTTGCGATCCTCAACAACTTTTCCACTGTGACTGAACTCGCCTCTATACTTGCCGTAGAATAATCGACAGAAGGCGGCGACGTTCTGATTGAACCGTTTGGTATCGTCCTGATCCGGAAAGCGACCTCGATACTTTGCCGTCGACTCGGACAGGGTGAGCATGGCAATAGTCCAGCCCTTTTTGCGGTTGGCAAAGTACGGCTGAACCTGGTGCATGATTTTCTTGTACACCTGCTGTCCGTAGATGCGAGCGCAGGTGTCACAGAGTCGGGCTTTGCAGTAGAAGCGAGAGAAAAAGTCAAGCTGGCACTTGGGGCAATACTTCCACCTGCCTTGAGAACCACAGAGGCGGAACCGTTCGACAATGTTAAGCCGATCGGCAAGTCTGATGTCGCATGTTTGAAAGATATCTGCTTTGAGCAATTCGGCCAGGTGCTCACGTTCGACCTGGGGCATATCATCCTCCAGGCTGAACATCTCCGGGACCGGATCAGCAGTCGGGAAACCGTCGACAAGATTGTCGGTTTGTATAGAGAACGAGTCCATGTTCTCCAATTCTGCCGGCACAAATCGATTCTGCCGGGCATTGTCGTCCAATGACTTACAGGGTAGCTTTTACCTGGGCTTTTTTCTCCTCCATATCACTTCACAGGTTTTGCAAACGTGGTCGGGGTGTCTTCCGTGACATGAAACAAAGAGGCTCGCGAAGGATCGACCACACTGCATCTTGTAGCGATGTTCTCGATGCCAGCGATAGAACCGATGACGCACCGTTCGCCGGGTCGATCTCACATAGATCAAAGCGCCTGGTTGTGGCATCACCAGGGCCGCCTGCCAAAGAGCCAAGTTAGGAAATTCCAGATGTACGGAACAGCAAAAGCAATCAGCATACCGGCAACCAGGTGGAAGGCCGCGCAGTCACGTGTACAATCTGTCATAACCAGGGCCACTTCCGGATGTTAACAATGAGTTTCACAAGCAGACCGACGGCAACACCCTTCAAGACGGCACGAGTCAGACGAAACATCAAAAGCAACAACAACGACCTGACCACGTAACCGAGCACAAAGGCAGCCGCGATGCCTACAGTGACGAGAATGATCTGATGCTCTGTCATGGATAGAGCCGAAAGTCTGCTTTTGTAAGCGCAGGAAAGGTCACTTCGTCGATATCGTCCCATTCCTCTTCGGGAACTCCGAGAGCTTGTAGCATGTAGTCGAAATAGTCCATACCCTCAGAGTCCGAAGTGAAGTCCGATCTACTTAACGTTAGTTCCACCTTTAGGTTACTCCTTTATCTCATCCTTTTCAGAACTTGTTTCTATTATAACAAGTAAAGGCCGCCGAGGCGGCGGCAAACCGGACAGAATTAGTTTTCATCGACACGTTTCTCCATTTCCGCCAGTTGGACAGCATCCTCGCTAAGTCTACCAGCTTCACCACTACCGCACGGCGAACAGATGTATGTCTTGCTGTCCAACCGGGAGAGTGCATTCCTCACCTGGTGGGACTTCGGCCACAAGGTCCTTTGTGAGCAATGCGGACAGGCGTCAGGTTGGCATCCGGCAAGCCGTATCTCTTTCTGTTCGTGATCGTAGACCGCTTGAATTGCCGGCGGGTACTTAAATTCTTTTGTCATCGTCAACACCTTCTACGTCCAGTTCCGGGAACTTCCCTTGACTTTTGGCGAGCGCATCGATCAAAAGATGGATAACGGCCTCCATGTGCGACAGAGTAGGCTCTTTGTAAACCGGACCGAAAGGCTTGTGACCACAAGAGCACGTGCGCGGTTCCGTTGTAACGACGCGACCGCAATGCAGACAATAGACAGCAACTTTTTCCGTTCTCACTTCCACGACGACGGGACCGACGCAATCACTTCGATGTAGTAGCTTTTGACCGGCAGTATACTTGCCACAGTTGAGACATTTCAAGAGACACATATCTTTGGGCATAGTAGAACCTTAATCCTCTCTGATCGTGGCCGTGATTGATCCGTCGACGGATACGGATGCTTGACCACGTTCAAAAAATAGACAACGATATCGACAACGAAAAGTGATCCGATTACCGAGACGGTCGATGGCTGGAATGCAGACACTTCGATTGATCGCTCTCTGTACAGCCTCGGTGAAACCAAATCCGGGATGGCTTTCCGATAACAACTCAAACGATAGAAGCCCATAAGAGTGAAGGGTGAGGTATCCTTCGACGAAGGCGGTATCGTCAACGAGCCAAAGATCGGAAGGCCAGGCGGGATTGATAAGCATGGCATGAGGCCGGCGCGTTTTGGGCGGTAAGGATATCGTTTGATCTACAATGCCGGTCGGCAACCGAGCATAAATAAACCGCCAGAGCGGCGGCGGATCGGGTAGACCGAAATCCGGATCGAGCGATAATGGACTGAGCGGGTCATTGTAAGGAAAAGAACCATCACATTCAAGGACTCCCGGAGCCAGAGAAGAAAGGCCGAGTTTGCCAACGGACTCCGGGAGTTGCGGAGGAGTAAAGACCGAACCATGATCGCTCACGATTCGTGCTTTGCCGAGATAACCTTGAACAAAATGAGGGGATGACGACGGAGGCCCGGACAAAGGACCAGAGAACCGAGGGGGAACGTTAATCCGGTCAACTTCATCTGGCGTCAACGCGCCGTCACCCAAGCAGAAGGCAGAGACTATAATCACCACGATCAAAAGCGCCAGACTGATGCAAGTCACCCTTTCAAGACTGCGATACTGTCCGGCCTTGTGATAGTGGAGTCCGGTCAGGACGCCATTGGTGATATAATCGGTCATCTGCTTTTCCTCAATTCAACGTCACAAGATCGGGATGTTAATCTCGATACCCATGCTCATCAGATACTGAAGCCAGGCCCAGATAGAATGAAACGCGCTGCACGGTAACATGAATGATCTCCTTTCGTTTAGAGTTGCCTCACGTCTGGCCGATCATCGGCTATAGGGAACAAGTCAGGTTTACGAGAACCGATCATCGCACAGTATTTGCAGAATCGTCCGGCGCGAAACTTCTTGTCACGCTGGCCGGTGTCAAAGTAGTATTCACCGACCATGATTTGAGCACGACAGCCCGGATCGAGACCGTCAAGAGAGCCGTTGCAAATATGACCAAGCCGGGCCTTCCGGACCTGGCCCTCCGGATAATGGGGACTCAAGTAACTTTCGAGCATATCTGAGACCTTTCGTACAGTAGGCAGCCGGTCAAGGGAACGGGGCCGCCGATGAGAGATCACGATTGTCTGAGACTATCGACACGGCTCTCCGAGATCGTCGCTTAGAGAGCCTCTCAGGGCGTCTCACAACAAGGTTGTCGTGATCGGCTGAAAATTCACCTTCGATTCTTCCGTTTCGGCATCAAACGCCTTGGCAAGCAGCCTTTCAATACCGTTCTCGATATCACTCACATTAGCCGTCTCGACGGTGATCCAGGCGACATATTCCAGTTGGATCATACCGTTCGGACTCAGGTGTCCATTTGCGACATGCGTCTTGAAGCCAATCGCGAGCACGTCCATCGGGAGTCCAGAGCGAAAGTGACAGCGGAGGTTATATTGACGGGTCTCACCGTCGACCGGCTTCTCCACTGGTGGGTATTTTACCGGATCGACATGTTGGTCGATAACCTCAAATCCGGCCAAATGATTGAACGTGCCGCATAGCGCCTCACGCAGACCGTCGGCGGTGTCAGCTTCGTACACCAACTCGGCATGGTAGGTGCGGTTTCCTTCCTGATCTTCTTTGCTACATTGCAGCAGCAGTTCCGGAATCAATTCGGCTATTTCCTCCGGTATGCCGGGCGGCCTCTGGCCCGGTGTCGGATCGCACTTCGTAAAGGCGACACAAAAGTCGAGGGTTACGAGATAACGTGGCATGTCACGGTCCTTTCTTGGTTTCAAGGAACAAAATAACATCGTTGATTTTATCACACAGCCGTCGGAGGCTGCCGGTCAACAAACGCAGTGGTTCGAGGGCATTCTTCACTTCCGAAGCGTACTGAGTAAGAACTACCATTGTGGCCGTGAGTTGAGTTTGGCTACAACACCGGTTTGTATTATGCCACCACTGACAGCGTTCACGAACACAGACAACGACGCTGGGCGTCAAGATCGGTTTACCGGGAGTGAGGACGCCGCCAACTTGACCTTCGGCCATTACAAGCTGTCCGGACATTAACGGACAGATGAATTGCGGTTTATCGCCATTGCCACTCACAATAACTTGACCTCACGATCCGGGCGACCGTATTCGTCAAAGATGGCTTTGCAAAATTCACCGAAGGCGTCCCGGTTGCCGACCGTAGTCTCAGGGTCGATCCAATCCTCAACAAGTTCCGTCTCACAAATGTCAGTCACGGTTCCGGAGTATTGATTAACGAGGGCAGCACGTGGAGCCGCATCGGCCTGGTTCAAAATCATATCGATGAGATTGACCACTTTGTTGACTTCCAGCGGTGGAACGAGCCGCCAGCACTTGACGATTGTCGAGGCGATGGCCAAGATAGCCTGTTGTTGACTCATATTGTCGGCCTCCTGTTCAGGGTTTTCGGTTTCCGCTGCGGGTTGTTCTCCTGGCCGTATATCGGTTATGGGAGCAACCTGGGCCGATCCGTTCACCGGTCGAGCAGCCAGGGTCGGGCCGGGAGAAGGGCCAGCCCTACGGCCAGCGACGGGAAACTTAGCAAGGCCGGGTGTCAACATCTTCTGGATCACACCGCCAGCCTGATCTATGGCTGTGGAGATAACGCCATAGAGACCTTCGCCGCCGCCGCCTTTCTGATGAAAGACTTCGCTTACCTCTTTGAGTTTATAGATAGTATCGAGCATGTCCGGTGATTGTGGACGTTCGAGCACAAGTTTCATTAAGGTCTCATTGATGTCGGGCGGTTCCGGGAAGGCGGCTTTGAGCGCCTTCACCAAAATCATCATCCGTTCCATCGTGGCGAGGTTTTCAGTGTAAGGTATCTTAACGTCGCCGATGGTCAATAGAATAGGATCGTGGCCCGTTCCCTCATCGGTTGGAGCCGAAGCCACCGGCAGAGGGACTTTGGGCAGACCAGCGATTTGGAGGAAACGGGTAGCCACGATCTTATGGTCATCGTTGTTCTTTTTTTGGAGCATGAACTTGCCGCCGCCGAACCGATCCTTGAGATATTCTTCATCGACACCGGGCAGAATGTGTTCGAGGTATCCACTGAGAGGCATACCTTGAAATTCTTTCGGTTCCAATCGCGTCAAGTTGACATAGTGTTGATCCGGATCGAAATCGGCGAACAAAGCGGCAAACGGATCGATATCATTGTCTTTGGATTGTTTGCGCTTTTGGTCTTTAGAATCAGAGTCGCGTCTGTCTTTTTTTCTGCCGGTCATAGAGAGACCTCTCGTTAAAGGATCAAGTGTACTTGGCGAGGTAATAGATACCAACGCCCATAATCAACAGCCAGACAAGAGCAGGCACGGCTGCCGGAAAGTATTGGTCAATAATGGATCGCAGCGACGTATACGCCCACTCCGTTTGACCGATCCTTCGATCTTTTGAAGCGCCCCAAGTTGCGGGATTGTCGGGACTGCGATCCGTCCGAGTATCGACATGAAAAGAGAAGACACCACGTTCATTCACATACATGCCGTAGCCGGAGAAGTGTTTCATATTGCGGATAGCATCCAGCACCGTCATAGAGTCGACGGTGGGATAAGCGAAATCGATTGCACGGCCACGACCATGTTGACCTTCGTCACCCAGGCGAAAGTCCGAAAGGATGCTCGCCTTGACGCCGAGTATGTAAGCCAGATTGTTAAGACCACCAACAAGTTCAAAGTCCAGCTTTTCCGGATGTTTGAAGTCACCAGGTTGATAATAGGAAATAACAGACCAATTGGTCGCTATGATGGGAACAACAGGCATCAGTCCTGACTCCAGCTATAGAAGCGGATGTAGCAATCGGTCAGTAGATCACCCGGTTGTAGCTGATAGGCCGAAACCTCCAAGATTTCTTCGCCTTTTAATTGTAGACCAAAAGCCAGCCTGTGCGAATGGGCGTTGTCGATGGCCGTGTTACCGACAGGATCAACGCCACAACTAAACCAATAGTCCCAAGCAAGGTTCGCATCCTGCCCGATGTTAGCCGTCGATCTTTGTATGGGCCATCTGTCAGGTACATTCAGAATCGAAATGTAGATGCGGCGTGCGATGACGGTAGCGTCAGTCGTCAACCTGACAAGAACACCGACAATGTGAATCACGTCGTTGTCTGGTACCGTGTAGAGTACAGGGTCACCGGGGACGGGATTGGCTACCTGAACGGTGAGAAGATCGTAGCGGTCGCTCTTGAACGGATTACGCGGAGTGTCCAGTGGCATGATATGCTCCAATCAGACTGATGTTTTCGGGATTAAACAAGATCGACATCGGGAGACCTCTTTCATGGGAAGGTCGGCGAAGGTCTCTCAAAAACGCCGACCTCTCCCATTTTCACTGTACAACACCAGAGACAAGTTACACCGCAACATACCAGGCGATTTGAATCTGTCAAGAAGTTTTTTTCCTGCAAAATTCAGAAATCGAGATTTTGCAGGTTTTTACCCGGGTTCATTCCGGAGACGATTTGAGGCTATACAACGACTTGCAAGGCCGCAATGGCGAAGATCCAGTCAGCTCTAAGTAGATCCGAACAGATCCGAACAGAATGAAAAAGGCCGCCGATGCGTTGACCGACAGACCGGCGACCTCGACCAGACAAGAGGGGTACTATCTCCAGACACGAGCCATCAATTCAAACGGTGTGACCACATTGCCGGATACGTTGCGGACCCGCAGCGCCAGGAAGTTGGCCGTTATGACCAGGAAGCCGTCCCGATTGAAGGGAGCGGCCAAATTGTAAACCGTATTGTGCTGAAGGACAGCCGGACAAAAGAGAGTCACCAGCGGCGTGCCTCCAGGAAGGACGCTTGCCCTTAGTTTGGGAACGATATCGATCTCCACCAGGTCATCGGTCAGCACGTCGATTGAAAAGTAACGCATGGTCGGCATCGGCATGTGCTCGGCGCTGGCCATGTTACCTTCGCCCGGCACTAAGGTGCAATGTTCATTGCCGGGTTGCACGAAGAAGTCGGCCCCTATAGCCAGGTCGGTCTGATGCACCCACCAGAGATCGGTCGTGTTGCGAGTTTGCATCTTATACCGCCCTCATAATGATAGAACCATGAACGACCATGGGAGCACGCGAGGAATTTTGAAGCCGAAAACGAGCGATCAGACCAGGCAGTTCAAGACCGGTTATGACCATCGGCAGCCTGCTGCAAGGCAGGTAGATAGGTATCCAGTCGTGCATGACCGGATCGACATTTACAGCATCGAGGTTGTCCGATCCGGTCTCGATGACAAGAGAGGCACCTTCCGCTCCGTCGTTAGTTATCACGGCGTACATGACGTTGCGCGTGTACAGCAGCCAAAGAGAGGTTAGGGCCGTGCAAACCGTAAAATGGCCCGGCGCGATGTATTGCGCATCGGTCGGTGCGGCTGAAAAGGTCTTGCGGAAAGTTCCGACCATAGTGGCCGGTTGCATCTCAACAAGCGGCAGACCGAGGGGAACAAAATCGTTTCCGACGTTGAAGGTCAATGGCATTACAGATTCCCTCCTGCCGGTTTTCTCAGCCGACCTTTGACGGCGGCCATTATCCAAACGAATTGACTGAAGGACACAGCCCCAACCGGATCGATTTCGACTACCTGGATTTGCATCTCAGCATTGGCCGGAACGAAGACGGGGAAGATCTCCGGCGGGTTGCCGGTGGTCATCGAGAGCGGCGAAAACAGATAGTCGTCCCGGACGCCATCCTGGGTAGCCTGGTGGGGTATCTGTTGGGCCTTGATGGCCAACCGCCAGGCGATTTGATAACTTCCATAGAGCCAGGGTTCCGTACAGACAAACTCGATATTGTCGACTTGCAGGACACGACCGGACGGTACGTTATAGCTGACCAAAATCAAAGGCTGGCCGAGCGCCGGAAACCTCATCAGCATTCGCCGGTATCGATAAAAGGAAATATCGCGACCGGCGTCCTCGGTCCGGAGAGCAGCAAGACCGGCATGGACCTTTTCCTCCTGCCTGATCCGGTCGACCAGGGAGGTATCCGCTTTCGGCGGCGCTACGCTGGGACCGAACGGAAAGATGTTGTCCCGCCGCTTACTGAATATCGTATATCGTGCCGGCATCTGTCGACCTATGTCGTTCCATACAATTTGGAGCCGTGCAGACTCAGACTGCATTCCGTTCGAGTCACGACGTTGCTCGTAAAGGTCACGATGAGCGTCGAGCGGGCGGCGAAGATGCGCGGCGGTGGCAGATTGTACGGCAGTTGACCGGTGCCGTTGAGTGAATCGACCGGAACCGGAATGTTCATCAGGTCTTTACCGATGGCGGAATCGTTGAGATTGATATCACCCGCCCAATTAGCCACCAGGACTTCGGCACCTTCGTCACCCTGGCGGACGGCAATGGTGATATAGTAAGCCTTGAAACTCGCATCGGCGGCGATTGTGATATTGACCATCTGGGCCGCACCGATAGCGGCCATCGGATCACACCAGCCGGTACAATAGATAAAGTTTTCTTCTCTCAGCATGGTAGATTCCTCATGTTACACACGACGACAAGCACGAGGCTTGCCGCCGTGTTTTGAATCGACCCACGGCATCTTACCTCGCAGGTCTTAGATAGGTTCCCCAGAGAACGAACGTCACTTCGGTCGGGGCCGCAATGGCGTCCATGTTCTCGAAAACGACACTGATCGATTCCTGGTCCCGGAGCGGTAACGGCTCATAGAGCATGTACTTGTTCTGCACGACCGAAACCCCGTTACCGTACGTCTCGGCAGCGGTGGCGGCGGCCAGAGCGCCGTCGGTCGTCAGGACCGCATCGCAACCGCCGTTCGGTAGAAAGCAGATTTGCCCCTTGGCAAATTCGGTGTCACCACCGAACAAGACCCGGAAACTACCGACCCGGATCGCCTGGATGTCGGCGACGGTCGGGAGCGCCCCGGCTTCGTCCGTCTTAGGGAAGTGCATCGAGAGCGCTTCGATCATCAGGGAATTGTCACGTTCCAGACGACCGGCCTGCACCAGATTGGTGTGACGGTTGTTCTTGTTGATACCGACCGCCAGCAGACCGCCGCGAGGCACCGCGAAGAAGATAGGGACGACGACACCGGCAGCACCAATCGGCAGAACGACCGTATCGTACACCGGCTGAGTGTATGTGAAGCCTTCACCAACAACTTGTGGCATGATTCATACTCCTATAAAATAGATTTCTTTGTCCAGGCCGATCGGCCAAGACCTTTTAGTCTACATTCCGTATGCCCCGACCGGGTTTGCCCGAAATCCGGACAACTCATTGGTCTTGACATATCCGCCCACCTGATCGGTCGTGACATAACCGGCCACGTCGGAGATATCCTCATAAGTCAGGGCGGCATAGTCGTTGCCGAGACCGCCGAGACCGAGACGCGGGGCCACGTACTGCCGGAAAAGATCGACCAGGATCAAGGCAATGCCACCGGCAGCGGCCAGTTGACCGTTGCGCCGGTTGGTGATCTTGCCAACGCCGAAACCGATCACGATAGCAGCTCCGGCTTTGACCAGATAGCCCATGATGCCGACAGTCGGCAGACCGGCCCAGGCTTTCTTGGCGAAACGGGGCAGCACTTCGGTGCCGAACATGCCCAGGCCGATATACATGGCCGCGCTCAAGTCGAGACCGAGCATTCCACCAATCGGATTGGAACGGCGACGCCGCGAGACGCCGGTCACGGTGTAACGGGGACGACGACGGCGAGCAGCTCGGCGACGCCGGGGCGGATTGGCGAGGCTGGCGATGGCCGGATTTCTACGCCGACGACGAGTGCTCCGGCGAGCAGTCCGGCGAGCAGTCCGGCGACGTTTACCACCGAAACCATAACTCCGTTGCTTGGCCGTATATCTGCGCCGTTTTTTTCTGCGGGGATTGTCCACGACTTCGATAATCATTTCAGACCTCCATGTTAACCGGTAATGCCTTCCGGCTCGATTGTGAATTTTCCGAGGATAAGCAACAGGTTGGAACCATCCGGCTGAGACTCTGAATCACAGTACAGAATCGTCGGACGTTCAAACTCGTGAGCATAGCGAGTAGGTTTGCCGTCGAACTTGTCCGAGACATAATCGATCCGGACGGCCACGCCGAGAGATACCAGACTGTCCGGCCATTCAAGTTCGAGCTGACGAACCTGGCGCGGTTTGAAACCGTAAAATTGTTCGGACAACTTGAGGGCACGAGCGCGAGCCGCTTCCGTAGACAGTTGAGAGAAACCAGGCGAACGGTTAGCCAGTACAGCCAGGTGCAGGCGATTGAGACTTGCAACGCGCAAAGTGTTATCGGTAAGCAAGTCGGTAAAGACATGCTGCATCCGGGTGCCGAGTCGCTTTCGACCTTCATACTTGAGACCGTAGAGGATAGCATATTTCTCCGCATTCATCGTTTCCCTTTGGTGTAGCGATAGACAAGGAAAGCCCCACCCGCGAGAGCCAAGGGAGTCAACAGGCTGGTGAGATCACCAAAGATACCTACCGATTGCTCGGCCTTGATCGCTTCAACAAGAACCTCCGGAGGCAAAGCGCCGGTCGTAACGCGGTCGATCATCTTGGATAGGTTCGATTGCTTTTGCATATAAACGACGGCCCACATACCAGCAGCGACGCCGCCGACAATGAGGACACCGGCGATAACGGCAGGAGCAAGACCTAGATCTCGACCGTACAGCGGGCTTTTTTTGATGCTGCCGCAGAAGTCATCGACACGACCGCCGAACTCACGACCTTCATCGGTCTGGATAAAATTCAGACGGATCGTTTCCCATAGCTGAGGGAAGTCAGAGAACCAGTTCATCGCCGTAGTTATCTGTGAGGGTGTGAACAGATTCCGTTTGATACCCAACTTGAGTTTGGCAAAGTCGATTTGTGCCTGTTGAAAGATGCGCGGAAATTCCGGGACCAGGCTTTTGACTTTTTGTTGGTCCCACCAGTTGAGACCGGCCTCAATCAAATAGCCGGTTATGGGGCTGGGGACATAGCCGAGTTGTCGATGGACAAGATAGGACATTATTGCCAACCCGGGCGAAACCGACTTTTATAGCGCTCGAACCTGGCGATAGTTTTGCCCGGGTGGCGTCGGCGCCGGCGCCGTCGATGTTTGACAAAGAATTGTTGATAAGCAAACAGTCCAGCGGCGACAAGCAACCCTATTTTCAACAGTTCGCCAGGCATGAAGATATCGGCGGCTGTAGGTGTAACTTTCTTGATCGGCTGTAGTTCGGCCGGACCAACAAATTCCAGACCGGTGACAGTTCGCCGTATGGGATAGTGCGACTCCGGCTCTCTGAACTCAAAGCCGCCGTGATCGCCAGCGCCAACCTCCTGGTATCTTTGTCGCATAGGATCGGGACCGGCCACTACAGTATGAGCCACCGCCCGGATGGGCGTCCCGTCTCGCGTCGTCGGTGGTCCTTCCTCCGCATAAAGACGCCGAACGCGACAGCGCCCTGTTGCTCCCATGCCTATCCACGTTTGCAAACTATAACCATACTTGAGAGCTTCGGCGCGTTCAAAGGCCGTGTTGTCCCTCACGAACGTCGGCTCATAAACAGTCGGCGGCACGACCTGCGCCGGCACGACCGGCGGACGGACAAACGGCTCAAGGGTCGTAGCTGGAGCCGGTATTGGTGCGATAGGTTGCACCGGATGGATAAGGGGAGCAATGATCGGTTGCATCTCTCTGAGGATATCGGTCACTAATGTCGGGGTTGCCGGTGGCGGTATGAAACCGCGACCATATAGGTCCGTCACGATTGTCGGCGTCACGATTGACGGAATCATTCCCCGGCCGTAATCGGCGGTCACGATTGTCGGCGTGGTTGTTGCGGCCACGAAGCCAGCCCGTTCACCGTTTTCAATCCGGAGGCGTCCTAAGGGAGTGTATGGCATAGCATGACCTCACTTCATCAGCCGGGGGAGAATGACCAGCGCTCCCAGGGCAGCCATACCGATATATAGGGGCATGTTGCCAGCCCAGAAACTTGGCTCCGGGACTCTTGTCACCACCGGCGGCGGCACATACGGCGCTCGTGGCGGTTGTATGATGACAGGCGCCGGCGCCTGTATTCCCAGGATCGATTTACCGACGCCTTTGACCACGTTCCAGACGGAACCGAGAAACCCGTCAAGGCTCCCCATGCCGTCGACCTGATCGGCTGGTTTGACACTGCCGATCTGATTCTCGGTCACATAGTTGACAAACTCATCGATGGCCTGCTCGGTCGGTTCAACAAGTAGTGGTTGTGTGCTCGGAAAATTGCCTTCTTTGATGACTCGCTGGTATCCCCGCACGTCGGCCAGATTTATCATACCATTTTGCCAGTACGATTGCAGGTGAGCCGACACCGCATCCTTTAACGTCCGATGAAAATCACCCTGAGTCATTGCTTGTTGTGGATTTGCTCCTGCCATAGCTTGAACCTCGCCTGTTAAATTATAGACTCGCTCGTAAGGTAGAGCCTTTGGTCGCCAACCGAAGCCATGACCGGGTTCGGTAGTGTCGGCAGCCAACCATCGACCTTTGACAAAAACTTCTGGGAAAATATGGACAATGTGATCGTCGGCGTAACCGACGACTCTGAATCGGGCGGGGATCCCCACAGCAGCAGCAAGACCAGCGAGCAAGCCGCTATGGTCATCGCAATCACCAGCTCGTAGCTGCAGGGTGACGGTCGGGCTTTGGACGGTCTCAAGACCGATAGGGTCTTTTTGATACCGAACCGTTCGCACCACGTAGTTGTACAACGCCCTGGCCTCGGCCAAATGATGTTTGGACGGTATCGCATGGCGCCTCAGTATCCTGGTCGCCAGCAGCCGCAGTTGAGGACGTTGTAGATCGTGCTCGACAAGACGGGCGATCTCCTTCAGCGTGGCGTCGGTTCCGGCCAGC
>SDBU01006480.1_pt1 | contig 13740 bp, 9 predicted proteins | sample 2277071 | NCBI WGS metagenome assembly SDBU01 (sample SAMN10397929, study PRJNA504765) | marine sediment metagenome | isolation source: marine sediment core GS08_GC12, 126 cmbsf | place: Arctic Ocean: Gakkel Ridge, Loki's castle | collected 2008
GTTCAGAACTGACTCAGGAATCGATGTGGCCATCATGGGACTCAACACAGCGTGGCTCGCCGAGGGAGGTGAAAGTGATCGCACAAAGCTGGCCATTGGGGAAGCTCAAATCCAGAACGCGCTGGCAGCAGCCGAGGGAGCCGACGTGCGGGTAGCTCTTATGCACCATCCCCTCTCATGGCTGTGCGATGGAGACCGCACGAGCGTTGAGGCGCTCTTGAGCAGGGGCTGCCACTTTGTGCTTAGAGGACATCTCCACGAGCCGGATGTGGTGAAGCAACACTATGTCTACGGCGAGATGGTGGAAATCGCGTGTGGTCCGGCGTATGGGAGCCGAGAGTGGCCCAATGGCTACAAGTACGTCAGTGTGGACCTCGACTCAGGGGAGACGACTGTCTATCTCAGAAGTTGGAACGACAAGCGATGCGAATGGCAAAAAAGACACGAGCAACACTGGAGACACAGCGGATGGCAGGATCGTTCTGACCTCACCAGGCACACTGCGCCCAGACCCATCGCCGCGTCCGACACCCGTTGCAGATCAGGTACGAAGTGACTTTGGCGCCATGAGGCGCACTGCTCAAGGGAGTTGGCGGCGCGTAGATGGCCTTCGTCCCTCCACCGATCATCAACGCATTGTTGGGCGCTCGGAGACCATGGCTCGCCTCCGGCAGTTCCTGACGGATCGCGACGTCGCTTGCGTCGTGGGACTACCCGGTATTGGCAAATCCACGCTGGTTGCTTCCTACGTGATTGCCGCGGAGCAAGAAGCGAGGGCGGTTAACCAATCAATGCCCGTGCTTTGGTTGAACCTGACCAAGGAGGTTGAGCTATCAGACATAGTAGGCAGCGTGATGGCCCTTCTGGACGTCACGGTACCTGACTTCGCGGCATATACCGAGACCTCTCTAGTGCGACTCCTGATAGAGCGGCTGCGGGAACGGCCAACGATCTTGGTACTCGACCAGGCCGAGAACTTGCTGTCTTCTCCCAAGATAGAGCCATGTGCTTCGTGGGTGGACTCTCTGCTGCAGGGCCTTCGGCAAGGGGTTGCACCTAGCAAAGTCCTCATTGTCAGCTCTACGGTGCTTGAGGCAAGCAAGGGGCTTGTCATGCCTTCGCTCACCGTTCACGGGCTGGACCCAGAGAATGCGGTCAAACTCCTTCAACAACGTGGCGCAAGGGGAACTAAGTCAGCTTTGTACGAGGCCGCCCGTCGCGTTGCTGGTCATCCGTATGCGTTGATCCTTGTTGCACAAGCGGCTCAGAGTGTAGGTTCTGTGGACTTGCTTCTCTCCAACGAAGAGTTGTGGCAGGGGGAGGGGGAAGAGATAGCGACTCGCCTTCTGGGTCCCATTTGGACCTCTCATCTCAACCAAGCCGAGCGAGAGGTCCTTGAGGCCTTCTCGGTTCTACGTCATCCATCATCTATTGCATTCGTGTCCATCCTAAGTGGCTATCCGCCCCCGACTAGTGCGGCTTTCGCATAGGCCGGCAAAAGCCTGGTGTCGAAATCGCTCCTGAACTCCGTGGGCAGCCTCTACTGGTGTCATCCCATTGTCCGCGCCTACGTGCGACCGCGCATAACCGACCCCGAAGGCATGCATCGTAGGGCTGCCAGCTTCTTCGAGGGAATGGCCTATTTCGCAAAGGAACGTAGGGAGGAGTTCGTCACATGGGCACTGGAAGCTGTCTACCACGCTGAGCGCATACCAGATTTGCAGTCGGCGGCGCGGCTGATCAACAATGTTTCTGGCGCCCTGTTCGATCGGGGGTCGTTGCACCTACCAGGCATGTTGGTCGCCAGGCTTATGGCCCGAGACTCAGCCCGAGCGCAGGTTTCGCACGGGGCCAAAGCTTTGCTCTTAGGCAATCTTGGGCGATCTCTTCGGTATGAAGGAAGAATCTCTCAGGCCGTCGACATCTACAGGCGAGCCTTGCGTGAGGCAGAGCTCGCTTCAGACGATAGAACAGCAGCAATAGTGCTTGTTCTGATAGGGGCGGCGGAGCTGTCTCGGAATCACTACGAGGCTGCGGCTCGGCGCTCTCGGAGGGCGATTCAAGTCTCTCGGAAGGTCAACGACAAGGGAAGCGAAGCGGCTGCCCTCGGTAACCTGGGAATCGCGTTGCGACACCTGAACCGTCCCGAAGAAGCGGAGAGGACGTTGAAAGAAGCGCTACAGATACAGCGGCAAATTGGCGATCATCGGAACCAGGTTGTCCAGTTATCAGCGCTGGCCCAAGTAAGCCGCGAAAGGCGCGATGTCTGGGCTGCGGAGACCTATCTGCAGGAAGCGATCGACCTTGCCGACCGAGAGGACTTGCTAGAGGTGAAGGCGCAGGCTCTTGCCTCCCTGGGCGATCTCTACCACACTATGAAGTTCCCCACTTGGGCTATTCAGCGATTCCGGGAGGCTCTCGGCCTTTGGCGGAGGATGGATATAACGAAAGGAGCTATTGCTGCGCTTCTTGAGCTCGGGACTATCTACTTTGAAACCGTACGGGCAAAAGCGGGCGTGGTTTGCGCACTGATAGCCAAGAAACTAACGGCCGATCGTTTTGATGTCGATCCCGACCTGCTGAGGGTTGGTGACGAGATTCTGGACGCAGCTAGGTCAGTCATGGGTGACGATTTCGCGGCTTACTTGTCATCGATCGAATCTCGCTCATTGGAGGAGCTGGATGCGCTCTTGGACGAACCGCCACCAAAGATAGGCGTGACATTTGGGCATCGGACTGACAAGGAAGTCGGCGACGGGGAAGTAGACAAGATTGAGACCTCATTCGATCCCATACGGTGGAATGACTGGGCAGCAATCTGTATCAAAGAGCGCCGCGAGGGCCAGGATTTGGAGTTCGCGGAGGACTTGCTGCGCGCTGCGATCGACTGCGCGAAGGACATGGCCGCACCCTATTTCAACCTCGGGATTCTTCTCGCGGACCAGGACAGGGATGGCGAAGCAGAGTGGTGTCTTCGTCATGCGGCAAGGCTCGATCCCGATGACCCGAATACTCAGCACTACCTCGGGCTGTTTCTCGCAAAGCGCGAACGCTGGCAGGAATCCCTCAGCTACCTGCGCATGGTCAGGAACAAGCGTCCGGACAGCGTCGAAGTTCTTGAAGCTCTCGCTTCTGTGCTTATGTGCGCCGGCGAATGGGACGAGGCCGCGATCATCCTTCAGCGACTGACCAACTTGGCACCTACAGAGCTGAAATACCGGGCTGAACTTGGCGTCGCCTTGAGCAATGCTGGCAAATACGAAAGCGCAACTTCCCAAATTGAAAAGGTGCTCGAGGAAGACCCCACGAATGAAAGGGCCCTGGTGGAGAAAGCGCTTATCCTGGTGAAGACGGAACACCTCGCCGAGGTGGTGACTTTCGTAGCGAACATCCCGGACGATGCATCGCTGAGTGCTCACACTAGGTCCAGGCTCAGGGAATCGCTGGGGATTGCTCGCTCCGAGCTTGGCGAACCTGGCGATGGAGAGCAATTGCTGCGAGAGGCAATCGAACTCGACCCGACCAATGCAAGCGCGATCAGTAACCTTGGAGTGCTTCTGGCCGAGAGAGGTCAGCTCAAGGAGGCGGCTAGACAATTCCGCAAATGCCTGACTCTGGACACCCGGCATTGGACATGGGAGGTTCACGCGAATCTGGCCGATGTGCTGCTACAGTTGGGTGCGGTTCGTGGGGCAGAAGAGCATTGCAGGCAGGCTTTGGAGCTCAAACCAGACTGCAAAGAGGCATTGGAGGTCCTTCAGCAGATTGAAGCGGAGTCTGTTGACCTGAGCGCCAACAACGAAAAGCCACCTGGCCTTTCTCGCCCGGTGAGCAAGAGGAGGGCACGCCGCAAACGAAGCAAGAAGCGCGGCAAGAAGCGGCGCCGGCAACACTAGCGTTCTCGGGTCGCTTGCCTTCGGTAGCCCCCCACCGCTCAGTTCTTGAACGAGCAACGAGGCCGTCTACTCGGACGGCCTGTTTTGGTTTCGAGTCTTGTGAGTCTTGGGCCGCAGGTGGCGGGTGGAGAGTCTCTGCGGCCATATCCTGCCGCTGAGTCCCTTGAGCATCTCTGCGGGGATGGTGCCTGGTCTGCGAGCCTCCACCTGAAGGGCGATGTAGGCCAGGGCGGTGATGTCCCTCTCCCCAGTGACCAGTTGTTGCCAGCCCCTGGACTTGACCAGGTCTCCCAGATCCTCTTTCAACAGGATCTCGGTCTTCCGCCTGAGATCGTGGGTGGTGCACAGCTCGGAGATGGCGTCCAGGCGGGAGAGCTCCGAGCCGGGTTTGAGAAAGTCGCTGAGCAGGTCGCAGCAGAGCTCCAGCTGGTGGCGGGCCTTCTCCTGGTCAGTCAAGGTGTCATCCAGGCCCAGAGGGATGCTGGCGGTGATCACCAGGCGAACCGAGTCAGCCAGGGTAGAGAGCCGGGTGTCCCCCAGCTCCACCTTGGCCAGCTCCACCGCACGATAGGCCAGGATGTTGCGGTAGAGGGAGCCCAGCCTGCGCCCATCCAGGCACATACGTCCCTGGCTCTCCCCACGCAGCAGCTCGGCCAGGCGGGAGAGGAAGAGGGGCAGTTGCCACAGGTCCTCCCTCAAGTTGCCGTAGTGTCGGGCCGCCGAGTGCAGGGTCTTGGCCAGAGGCACTGTTGCTGTGAGACCCTGACTGGTGCGCTCACCGTCTTGGCTGGCTGAATGACGATCCGCGTATAGCCATTCCTTCAGTGCCGGGGCGTCGTCGTCGCTCATGGCCTGGGTGACATTGATGCGATCGGCCTCGCTCATCTCCAGCACCCCGGGGGGATAGACGTAGAGAGCGAACCGGCCCAGGAGAGCCTGATCCAGCTCCTGGGTGCCGCTGTAGGTGTTGGGGTTCATGGCCGCCCACACCCACCTGACCCGGGTGGGCAGGCCCATGATCCTTCGAGATCGGACGATCTCCAGCCATTTGGATTGTAGTTGGGGCAGGGCCCGATTGAGCTCGTCGATGAGGATCATCTCCTTGTCCCAGATGGTGAGAGGGCCCGGGACATAGTCCACCATCCCTTGTTTCAGTTTCTCCAGGTTGGGGTAGCCCAGCACGTCCTCGAACATGGCCTTGGAGGCGTCGTAGGCCGTGAAGCGCTTCCCCAGGGCATGGGCCACGCGGGAGGCCAGGTAGGTCTTGGCGCAGCCGTGGGGTCCGATGAGCAGCAGTGGGTCGCCGGTCAGCAGCGAGGCCAGGAGCAGGTTCTCCTGTCTCTCTGGCCAGCCATAGATGCCCAGTCTCTCCAGTAGCATGTCCTTCCTCCTCATTTTGATGAACACAAAGAAAGAGGATGCCCGCTTGGGCCTCCCCATGATCTTGGTGCATCTGGTGCTGGTCTTGGCCACCTCCTTTACATGCAGGGCCATCCATTTGAGTGGGTGCATACTCTGGCCTAGAACCAGCTGGCGAAGATGCAGGGGTCGCGGTGGGCGATGGCCTCCTGGACCAATCGCCTGGCCAGGCCGTAGTCGGCCATGTAGCCGTGGTGGTGGTGCCTGTTTCGGATGGCCCCTTGCGCGCTGGCGACTCTGCCTAGAAGCCGCCTGTGCTCCTTGCGTGGACGCAGCTTGTGAGGTGGTCGCCTGAGGTCGAACTCAGATTGTCGGGCCTTCCCGATCTGGGCATTCAGTCGTTGGCGTGCCCTGGAAGTCGGCATATGCTTGTCGGTTAGAGTCGGAGAGTAGCTGCGCTGTTAGGATTGGGCTGGGCGGAGCGCGGCCGCGTGCGGCATGGGTGGCACGGTGGCATAGGTTGGGGGGTAGGCCAAAGGGGAGAGGGAGAGTATGGTAGCCGAGTTGGGGTGGATCAGCCGCTACATTCATGCTATCATGTTAGCAGGTTCACTCGCGAAAGGATGGCGCGGATGTTCCGCTGTCTGATGCAACTTGCAGGGTTGGCGCTGGCTCCCTTCGCCGCGTTACTCGCCTCTCGCGTCTTCGGCATGTTGGCCGCCGCCTATGAGCTCGTCTCGCGCGGGGAGCCTAATCGGGCGCTGGATGCAATACCAGGTGGAGTCCGCTCCCGGGAAAACCCTCTGGTTCTGCTTGGATGAGATCGACCACGAAAAGGCGGCGGAGTGGGTCGATCAGTCTCCCCACCTGATGGACACGGAGAAAGGTGAGACGCGCGACCAGGCGGTCTGGCGTCTGCAGCAGCAGGTGCACCTTTGAGTGCTCGAGCCGTTCGAATACCTTGTTGAGGATTCCTTGGCAGGCATCCGAATCCAGATCATCGGTGAGGAATAGAACCCGCACGCGGCCTCCTCAAGGACCCCCAGAGCGACCAGAATCGCGCTTTTGGAGGGCACCGCCCACCGCATTGGAGTAGCGGGGGAACAAGGATTGGCCCTGTTGGGGCTGGTTAGTGAGCAGGACGCAGGCTATTCGGGTCTCCGGATCCGCCCAGAACAACGTCCCCGTCGCCCCTGTATGGCCAAAGGTATGCGGGGAGACCAGATCGCCAAAGCTAGGCGAGCCCAGCATCCATCCCAGTCCCCAGCGACCGGTCGCTCTCTGCTCTTGAGGGATGCCTGGCATGGCCGGGATCTGGTCCCGGACCATGGCGTGCCTGGCCAGGGGTCTGAGAGGCCCCGTGGTTTCCCCCAACATGTGCCTCAGGAACCTTCCCAGATCCTCGGCCGTGGAGTGCATTCCGCCCCACGGCGCTCCCAGTCCTCGCCAGTAGGGGGAGTTCCAGCCCCAATCCGTCTGGTCATCGCCGTAGTTTGCATCGCCAGACATTACGGCATGTACGGAACGCTCCATCCCCGACACGGGCATGCCCAGGGTAGTGTCCTTCATCCCCAGAGGCAACAGCAGTCGCTCTCGGAGAAAGTCCCTGAGCCGACCGCCGGTGAGGCGCTCCACGATCTCCTGGAGCATCAGGATGCCCATGCTCTGATAGCTCACCTGGCTCCCTGGGGGGAAGAGCAGGTTCAGTTGACACACCGAGTCCACAAACTCAGAGAGACTGGCGTGGCGGGAGCGGAGCTCCACGTTGTTGGCTAGCTGATCAGGCAGCCCAGAGGTGTGCGTCATCAGGTGCCTGACCAGAACGGTCTCTTTCCCACGTGCTCCAAACTCGGGCACCAGCGAGGCCACCGGCTGATCCAGGCGGAGCTGGCCGTCTTGGACGAGCAGCATCACCCCCGCACAGACGATGGACTTGGTCAGGGAGGCGATGAGAAAGATGGAATCGCTTACCACTGGAGCACTGCGACCCGGCCAGCCCGTCTGCCCAAAGGCCGCCAAGTGCACCAGCTTCCCTTTGTGCAGAATGGCCGTCGTCGCGGCACCCGCTTGGCCCCCGGCCACCGCATCCTCAAGGACCCGCTGGGCAACCTCGAACCGCGCCTTTGAAAGACCCTCACCTTCCGATGGCTTCCTTTGCCACATGATTATCTGCTCCTATCGCACCGATGGTCGAGTCCAGCCTCAGTCGTCTGCTGGCCCAGCCCGGGTTCGCGTGCCAGCGGGTCGCCGGCCCATGGGCACGGACCATCGTAGCTCAGGGATCCTTTGCGCACAAGCAGCACCCCAAGACTCAGGAGCCGCCATCCTTGACGTAGAAAACCGTCCTGCTTGCACCACCCCTCGCTTGTGAGCGCCCTTTTCCTGGGTGATATTCCAGCTGAAAGCCCGCCCGCGTGACAACATGATGCGTATTGATGTATAATCCAGCTAAGTGAACATCCTGCAACAGGGCTTTGGTTGACCGAACTGTGGACTCGAAGTACAGCGGACTTTTCAAGGGGAAGGAGGAAGGCGAAGTACAGAAGACTCGTAGGAAACGCTGGGAAATGAGGGAGTAGCTTCGCCCTACATATGGTGTTGTCTTGTGTTTCTGGGTATCGTATATTGTGGTAGTAGGGCGGGAGGGACTCGAACCCTCATGGACTCGCGTCCAGCGGAGTTTAAGTCCGCAGCGTCTGCCGTTCCGCCACCGCCCCACTCGTGACCAACCATACTTCCGCTAGGTCACCTTGTCAAGGGCGCGTACTCCCTGGGATGATGGCCCAGTGGGCCTGCTATCATGCTGTATGAGATGGCCTCCCCATGAGCCATCCGCGCATGCACCCTGATCGAACGCAGGCCATGAGTGTGTCGGTGGCTGCTGCCGAGTGATTGCCTGGGCGTGCCCGCGCAGGGGCAACCGAGCACAGTGGCGGGCTGGGCCAGGGACGGCCGGGTGGGAGACTTTGGGCGAACTATCATGAGAGTTGGTGTGAGCGGCACCTTCTGGAACATGGAGGCCACCGGCAGCGGCCAGTACCTTCGGCATCTGCTCACGGCCCTGGCGAGTTCCATGTCGCCAGACGAGTGCACTCTATTCTTCCCCAGGTATCTGGTCCGGCCACCTACGGCCGGGGTGCCCTGGCCTGTTTCAGTGCTTTCCAGCCCGTTCGATGGCCATCATAGGAAGCTGGCAAAGGTCTGGTTTGAGCAGGTGGCCTATCCTCGTGAGTGTCGCCGCGCAGGAGTGCACATTGCCCACGTGCCCTATTTCGCCCCTCCCCTGTTCCCGACGGTGCCGACGGTTGTGACCATTCACGACCTCATTCCGCTCATCCTTCCTGAGTATCGCGCCACAAGGTACTGGCGAGGCTACGTGCGTCTCGTTTCCACGGCGGCACGCCGCGCTGCTCTCGTCCTCACCGATTCGAAGGCATCGGCCAGAGACATCCGGCGTCTGCTGCGTATACCGTCAGAGCGCATTCGGGTCATCTACCTTGCGTCGCACCCAAGGTACCGGCCCCTTGCCGAGAGTGAGCGCCAGCCTGTTCTCGAACGCCTGCAAGTCCCGCCTCGCTATCTACTGTATTTGGGAGGCTTTGATCGGCGCAAAGACGTGGTAGGACTGCTCAGAGCCTTTGCTCGCGCGCGTGGCGCACTCGGGGAGGTGAGCCTGGTCATTGCTGGCAGGTTGCCCCGCGAGGACTCGGCCTTCACCCCTGATCCACGCAGGGAGAGTGAGCGTCTGGAGCTGAATGAAGCGGTGTGCTATACTGGGTGGGTGGAAGAAGGGGACAAACCGGCCCTCTATGCTGGAGCGCTGGCCTTTGTGTTCCCGTCTCTCTACGAGGGGTTTGGTCTTCCCGTATTGGAGTCTATCGCTTGTGGAACTCCTGTCATCGTGGGGCAGGGGAGCTCTCTGGAGGAGGTGGCCGGGCCGGGTGGGTTGGCCATTCCTCCGGGCAACGTCGGCCGCCTGGCCGATGCCCTCGTCAGATTGGTGAGCTCCCCGCAACTGCGCGAGCGTCTGTCTCTGCGCGGGCTGGAGCACGCCAGCAGATTCTCCTGGCGGGAGACGGCTCGACAAACCCTGGCTGCGTACAGATGGGTGTTAAGGACCAGTCGATAGACTCGCGTTCCATGTTGAGCCGCGCGGCTCGCCCACGGAATGAGCGCGACACACCGCGGCTCCGTTCCCGTGCCAGAGGAAGGGCCCCCGTGATCGCTCACCTGAGGGATATGCGGTGGAATCTGGTGGTGCAGGGGATGACCGCCGGACTCTATCTGAGTCGGGTCATCGCCGAGAGCTCCGTGGGCCCCTGGCGTCCCATTCAGTTGCTGGCACTCTTCGCTGGGAGCGCTTCTCTGAGTCTCGCCTTCCTCGCGTTGCTTCGCAAGAGCTCGGCTCAGACCTGGCCCCTGTATCTGCTTCTTGGCTACGTGCTGTGGCCCCACGTCAGCCCCGCATTGTCCTTCACCCTGCTGTTCATCGTCCTGGCCATGGTTTGGATTCTGAATGTCCCAGATCTTGCCTGCAACCGGTGGATGCCGAGCGTCCTCTTTCTGGTCATGCTTGCCCTCTACGTGAGCACGTTGGCTCCAACTGTGTTGCCGGCCGATAGTGGCGAATTCCAACTGGTGAGCAACGTCTTGGGCATCGCGCATCCTCCAGGGTATCCTCTCTACACTTTGCTGGGCAAGCTGTTCACTTTCTTTCCTATCGGCGACGGGGCCTATCGGGTGAATCTGTTTGGAGCTGTTTGCGGCGCGCTCACCGTGGCCGTGGTTGCGCGCAGCGTGCGGCGAAGCACGGACTCGGCGGCTGCGTCGGTGCTGGCGGCGGGAGCCCTTGGCCTTTCGGCTACGTTCTGGGCGCAGAGCACGGTGGCCAACATCCGAAGCCTCACGGCGCTGCTCACCGCTGTGTGTCTGGCGTTGCTGCTTCGATGGGGAGAGTCCCGCTCCCGTCGCTACCTGGTCGCCTTTGGAGCCTGTTTCGGACTGGGCCTGGGCCACCATCTCTCGATCGGCTTGCTGGGCCTGCCATTCCTGGCCTACATCTTGACCCAGAGTCCGCGCATCATCCTGAAGCCGCGAGAGTGGGCGCCCTCAGTCGCCGCCTTCGCAGCGTCGCTCTTGGTGCTGCTCTATCTGCCCATCCGGAGCATGACGGGGATTCCCGCGATCAGCTCCTGGGCCGGTTTCGTCGATTACGTGCTCGCCCTGGGCTTTCGCGGGGACGTACTCTACTTCCGTAGTCTTGCCGAGTTGGCCGCTCGTATCCCCCTGTGGCTGAACATCATGCGGCTCCAGTTCGGTCCCGTGCTGCCCTGGGCAACGCTGCTGGCAGTCCCTTCTCTGGGACGCCGAGACTGGCGCGCTCTGCTGCTTCTATCCGGAGCCTGGGCGGTCAACACCCTTTCCGCCATCACCTATCGGGCCCCTCAGACGGTAGAGTACCTGATGCCATCCTACGTGGCTCTGGCTCTGCTGTTGGGGCACGGCCTGGGACTGGCGTTGCGCTTTCGTCTGTCGCGACCTGCGGGCGCAGCTCTGGCAGCAGCGCTCTTGCTGTGCGCGGTGTCCAATGGCATGACCAACTATTCCAGCTTCGCCGAGCTGCACCGGGATACCTCGGCGCGCGACTATGCTCAGGCGATCCTGGAGGACGCCCCCCAAGGCGCACTGGTGCTTTCCAACTGGCACCATGCCACCACCTTCTGGTACTTGCAGCAGGTGGAGGGGCTGCGTCCCGACGTCGAGGTAACCTACGTGTACCCGGAGGGATCCCTGCCCAATGAGGAGGTGTGGCTCAGGCGGATCGGCGAGCAACTGGCTCATCGTCCGGTCGTGGTAACCAACCTTTTCCACGCCTTTGCCCACGCAGACTACCGGTGGATTCCCTTCCACGGTGCCTGGCTGGTGCGGCAAGAGCCGCCAACAGACTTGCCCGAGCAGATGGTCGGTGGCGATGGCCGGTTTGAGGACGGCATACACGTGCTGGGCTACGAATTGGAGAAGAATGACCTGGTCCCTGGCGACACGGTGAGGCTGCACGTGTACTGGCAACCGACCAGGCAGCTTCAAAACGACTACTCCACCTTTGTGCAGGTGATCGGCTCGGCTGGCGTGGTGGGCCAGAACGACATCGTTCACCGCTCAAGTCGGTATCTGCCTGGGGAGCCCCGGGTCGATCTCTATAGCTTTCCTTTGCTGCTGCATACCCCGCCAGGCGAGTACCGGGTTGTCACCGGCTTCTATCTGGCTGGCGACGGGGGCTGGAAGCGGCTACGCGTCGGCGAAAGCGACCACCTGAACCTGGCCAGCATCCGAGTGAATCCAGGCAGGGAGCCGGTGGCAACGCTGCATCCAATGAGCCACCACTTTGCCAGTGGACTGCGCCTGACCGGGCTCGACTACGACCGTAGCATATCGGGGCAGACCCGTCTCTATCTCCATTGGCGTCGTGCCGACGCCGCACTCGTTGAGATGGGTCCCTGGAAGCCGCGATTCGCGGGGCCAACGCTCGTCCGACTGACAAGTGGCGGCGGCCTTGTCGCCCAGGGGAGTCTCTCGAACCTGGGTCCGGGGTCCAGTGCCATGCTGGCCTTGGATGTGCCCGATGGCCTGGAGGAGGTGTCGCTGAGCGTCGTCGGGCCGGATGGCCAGCCAGTAGCACGGCTTGGTCCATGGCACCTGAGGGTTGGCGCGGATCTGAAACCCTCACTCCCCGAGAAGAGAGCGCGGTATATCCCTCTCGGCCGAGAGATGGCCTTCGTCGGCTTCTCGCGCCTTCCAGAGACGATAAAGCCTGGCCAAGAGGTGTGGCTCCGCCCTCGCTTCCTCTCTCTCCGGCCTCTCACGGCCGACTACTCTGTATCTGCGGGATTGGTGTCTCTTGATGCCGCTTCGCGGCCCCGGCGCGACCTGGGCTGGGAGCAGAAGGCGGACGGCACACCCGCCCTGGGAGCGATTCCCACGCTCAAATGGCTGCGAGGGTGGCTCGTGGACGATCCACACAGTTTGACCTTGGCGGACAGTGCTCCGTCAGGCCTGGCGACCACCACCTTGACGGTGTACGATGCCTTCACTCTGGAACCCCTGCACGTGCTGGATGAGCGACTGGTCCGCGAGGGCATGGGCGTTCATCTGGAGCTCGATCCGATACTTGTGGAATAGCGAGGTTCGTGCAGAATACCATCAGCCGGCGTTCCCCGCGCAACGACGCTACTGTTGTATAGGTCTTATGTCAGTTGCTTGCGGTTTGTAGGGGCGGGTTTCCCTGGCCCGGCCAGGACGGGCAAACCCGCCCCTACCTGCCGGGCGCATTTGCCACAGACCCTGGTCAGGAGGGCGCAGTCTGAGGTCAAGACAGGGAGACCCGTTTTCTCACTGTGCCCACAGCCTTCAAGGTCACCCGGTCGTAGAGGACTATCTCCAGCTCGTACTGGCCTGCGGGCAGGGCGGCCTCAGATGTCGAGAGAAGCACCCTGTCGGTGATGAGCTCGCCAGGCCTCCACAGACTGGTCGGGTAGCCGCCCGATAGTGGCGGAAGGTCACGAGTGGCCACCCGGCTCCCGTCAGCACGCCTGAGGCGCAGCGACATGACGTAGTTGAGAGGCGCCTGCCTCTCGGAGCGCCAGGTCAACGACACTTCCACTAAACGGTCGGATCGGCGCGCCGCGTCTACTCCCACCAGCGTGATGACTGGTGGCGCTCGCTCGGGACCATAGTGGCCCAAGACCTTCTCCTCTCCGGTGGCCCACCGATTGGGCAAGACCCTTACTGGCTCAAGTGCGAGGGTGCCCATCTTAGCGCCCCTGGAAGTGCGTGGGACCTGCAGTTGGCCATCCTTGTGCACCAGGAGTCGTAGCACGTAGATGCCTGGTGGGATGTCGTCTGGCAGATCGAGGATCAACTCCGTCTGCTGGTCAGACATGATCGTGGCCGATGCTCTGGCCCATGAAAGGCTTGGCTCAAAGAGATGCGCGGTGGCTCCGACCATTTGGATGGTTGCGTGGTGGTCGGCGGGAGCCTCTTGCCAGGTCAAGGTGATGCACACCTCTTCTCCAGGCACGGCCCGCGACGCGCTGATGGCATAGTCGATCAGGTGAGCCTCGCCCAGCCAGACTCCATCCGGCTCTCGGTGTAGATAGGGTGCCCGCACCAGGTCCATCACCAGCGGACCCCCGGCCTGGTCGGCGACAGAGGGTGGCTCTGAGACGGCCCTCGCTATGAAGATGGCCACAACGGCCACGGCACCGAGCAGACCTAGTACGCCGATCCGATGCCTCCGAGAGCGCCTGCATGGATACAGGGCCAACGCGATCCAGAACAAAAGCCCCACCAGGGAGGCTCGCGCCGCGCGGCGGCGCACGGGGGAGTCGGTGAAGCGCAACTTCACCTGATGCGTCCCGGGTTGAAGCCTCAGTCCCACCAGTCCCAAGCCGAGCAGAGGCTCGACCCCCTGGGGCACGCCATCAAC
>SDBU01006481.1_pt1 | contig 13740 bp, 10 predicted proteins | sample 2277071 | NCBI WGS metagenome assembly SDBU01 (sample SAMN10397929, study PRJNA504765) | marine sediment metagenome | isolation source: marine sediment core GS08_GC12, 126 cmbsf | place: Arctic Ocean: Gakkel Ridge, Loki's castle | collected 2008
AAACTATACTGACACTTTCAATTTGCCTCGTTGAACGCTGCGTATCCAGATTCACCTGCCGAATACTCTCTATCGTATCGCCGAAGAATTCTATTCGAATCGCCGCCGCCGTTTGGTTAGCCCCCAGGCCTGTCTGGGGGTTCTCTTCCGTGACCAGTGGTGCATACACATCCACAATCCCGCCCCGATGTGCAAACTGTCCCGGCAAATCAACACTATCGACACGCTCAAAGCCGTTTTCCATCAGCCACCCAACAGCCTCTTTGGGCGAGAGATTTTTCCCAACCTCCAGCGCAAGATTACTCGCCTCCAGTGCCTGTGGCTTTGGTATCGGCTGACAAAGTGCCTGCACAGACGCCGGAATAATAAGTTTATCTTTCCCCGAACGAGATACGAGCGACGAGATACGAGATACGAGTTTTAGCCTTTCAGCCCTCGTCTCATCGGTGGCATCTGCCAAATCCTCCTCACCTTCCCAGGCGGCGAAAGCCTCGACGTCTTCAGCCCCGAACGTATTCAAATCATCAGCCGCCTTATCGGCATCGTCGATATGTGGACGAATGTACAGAATCGGCCGACCGAGTTCTTTTGATATGTAAGCCGCCAACAGCGGCGCAAACGACCCCCACGTCCCCTCGACTTTAACCAGCCCTCCGCCACGGGCGATTTTGAGCCGGGAGATTATCTCACAAACTATCCTGTCCCGCCCAAGCTCCATAAAATCGCTGTTATTGATAACGCTAAAAGGCTGGCCACATTATTTGGAGCTTGCTATAGATTTCTTGGCCGCCTCTATCGTCTCTTCAACGGTAATCCCGAACTTCTCAAAGCAAATATTTTGTGGCGCCGATGCACCAAAGGAACTCATCCCGATAAAGATACCGTTGTCGCCAAGCCATTTGTTCCAGCCGAGCTCGACCCCAGCTTCAATACCGACTCTCGCCTTTACGTCTGGCGGAAGGACTGAATCCTTGTATTGCCAACCCTGCTTTTCAAACAGCTCCCAGCACGGCATACTTATCACATTTGCCTTGATATTTTCTTTCGCCAGCCCCTCAGCCGCACATAAAGCAATCGAAACCTCCGAGCCGCTCGCCAAAAGCAACACATCGGGATTATTTGCCTCTGCCAGAACATAAGCACCTTTACTCAGATTTAATGCAGAAGCGTACTTGTTCTGGTCGATAACCGGCAGTCCCTGCCGAGTAAGAAGTAACGCCACCGGGCCTTGCTTGTACTCTAATGCAAACTTCCACGCCTGTGCTGTCTCGTTGGCATCGGCAGGGCGGAACACAAGCAGATTTGGTATCGTCCTAAGTGCCGCCAGATGCTCTACCGGCTGATGTGTCGGCCCATCTTCGCCGACGCCGATGCTGTCATGGGTGAACACAAATATGGTCGGATACTTTGACATAGCTGCCAGACGAATCGCCGGCCGCATATAATCACTGAATACCAGAAACGTCCCCCCGTATGCCCTTGTCAGGCCGCTGACAGAAATCCCGTTCATTATCGCGCCCATCGCGTGTTCTCTGACACCGTACCGGATATACCTGCCGTTGCGTTTATCTTTCTGAAAATCCTCAGCTCCCTCGAACTTTGTAAGATTGGAAGGCGTCAAATCCGCCGAGCCGCCCAGAATCAACGGCAGCTTTGGCATAATTGCATTAAGCACCGCCCCGGATGCCTTTCGCGTAGCAATTGGTTTATCCAGTTCAAACTTCGGCAGCAGTTCGTCGAGATTAACGCTCAGCTTCCCCTCAGCTGCATCGGTAAATTGCCTGGCCAGCTCCGGATATTGTTGCGCGTACTTATTAAACTTTTTCTGCCAGCTCTTCTCGGCTTTTATGCCACGCTGGCGGACCTCAAGCATATGCACCTTGACCTCTTCAGGCACATAAAAGTTTTTGTCCGGGTCCCAGCCGAACTTCTCTTTAGTCAGTCGAATCTCATCTTCACCAAGAGGCGCACCGTGGGATCCTGCGGTATCTTGTTTGTTGGGACATCCATAAGCTATATGCGTACGAAGCTTGATGATGGTAGGCCGATTCTTTTCACGCTTAGCCTGCTTTGCAGCCTTTTCAATGGCAGCTAAGTCTGTGCCGTCGCCGTCGACAACGATGACGCGCCAGCCGTACGCTTTATATCGCTGAGCAACGTCCTCGGTAAAGGCCAGTTTCGTGTCGCCGTCAATACTGATATGATTGTCGTCGTAAATCACAATCAGATTATCCAGCCCCAGGTGACCCGCCAGTGAACTTGCCTCAGCCGATACACCTTCTTCCAAGTCGCCGTCGCTGACAATAACGTAAATGTTATAATCTATCGGGCTAAATCCGTCCCTGTTGAAGTAACTGGCCAGGTATTTTTGGGCTATCGCCATACCGACCGCGTTTGATATGCCCTGGCCCAAAGGCCCGGATGTAACTTCAATCCCGAGGTCGAGACGACACTCAGGATGCCCTGGCGTCTTGCTGCCCCATTGCCGGAAGTTTTTCAAATCTTCCAGGCTCATATCATACCCCGTTAAATACAGCAGCGAATAAAGCATTGTGCTGCCGTGGCCTGCCGAAAGAACGAATCTATCCCGATCAGGCCATCTCGGATTTGCCGGGTTATGCTTCAATATCCTTGTCCAGAGTATATACGCCGCCGGCGCCATACCCATTGGCATACCGGGATGTCCTGATTTGGCCGCCTGCACAGCGTCCGCCGCCAAAAAACGAATTGTTTGAACACAAAGCTCATCAAGCTCCGAAAGCCCCGGCTTTTGTACAGATATACTCATCGCTCCTTCCTAAAATAAAGGCCGCTAATATGGGTCCAACAACAAAACAGACCGAGTAGTTTAACCACAATACGTTAATACTACAAGCTTTTTTCAATGTGATAGCTCAAACCAACCGCAGCTTTCAATTTTTGCAATGGCCAACCAGCGGCTTTGGCGATAATATATTACTCAGGTTTGTCCTGAGTCGGACTACATACTACCGCTTGTAAAAAGGTGACCTGATGAATCAACAACAAACAACCGAGCGAAAAGCGGTCAGGCCCGTTTTGATTATCTCGAAACGCACCATCTCGCTGTATTCGCCGCTGTTGGAACGTCTGATGGTTGGCCTGGCCGGCGAATCAATCTCTGCAGCTCTGGTCTGTCCGCCCGATTGTGACGTCGATTCAATGGCATACGGCCCGGTCGAAATCATCAGACACCCGGCCGTTAGTTTGCCGTTAATGACGCGACAAAACAGAAAAAAGCTGCTCCAACACCTCGCCGCTTTTAAGCCCACCGTTCTCCACTGCCTCTGCGAAGCCAAAAGCTCGCTCACCAGACAATTGGCGAGGCAGCTTGACTTACCGTACTTACTAACTGTCAACTCCATCCGTAAAAAATGGCGGCAATTGTCTATTTCATCAAAGCGCTGCGCGAAAATCATCACTCCCGCCAAAAGCATTGCAGCCAATATCGCCGATGCTTACCCAAGGTTTGCAGACCGCATTGAACAGGTAAATATCGGCACTTTTGTCGAAGAAACGACCGGCTGTTTCAGCGCTACTGCTCGGCTGCCGGGTATGATTGCAGCCGCTCACCTCGGAAACGAAAGCCAGTTTCAAAATCTTCTCGGAGCAATAAAACGCATGGCAACTGAGGGCTATCAGTTCCTGCTGTTTATAACTGGCGTCGGCCGTGCAGAGACCGCTCTGCGCAAATCAATCACCGAACTCGGCCTTTCTCAATTTGTCATCATCATCCCGGAATTAAAGCCCTGGCGAACCTTCCTCACCGCTGGCGACATCTTCATACAACCCGCTCCGAGCTATGATTTTAATCTCCTATTGCTCGAAGCAATGAGCCTCGGCACCGCTGTTGCCGCCTGCAGAGGTGGCGTTGACGATTTGATTATCCAGGGCAAAACCGCCGTTGTTTTCGACCCGAATGATGAACTCAGTATAAAAAAAACTCTCCAGGAATTATTCGACAGACGCGAATTTGCACGCAGATTAGCGACCGGCGCACAACAGTATTTAAGGGAAAATCACACTGTTACCGGTATGGTTTCCTCTATCCTGCGAGTTTACAGCGAGGCACAACAAAGATAAAACCCCAGCTAAATGCTCCAGATGATACGAAAGGCGCTCTCAGTTTAACAGGCCGTACTCTTTCAATGTCTGTCTCAGCATAGCCTTCTTGCTTTCGTCCATAGGTGTCATAGGCAGTCGCAATTCTTCCGAAGCCATATCCAGCATCGCCATAGCCGCCTTGATTGGTATCGGGTTGGTTGCCAGGCCGAGCAGATTCTTGCACAGCGTAAACAGCTTATTGTGCCACTGACGGGCCGACGCAAAATCGCCTTCGAGTATCAAATCGGTCAGCGCCTTTACGTCAGCGGCAACGATATTTGCAACCACGCTGACAACTCCTTTGCCGCCGACCGAAGCAATAGGCAGCGTAAGCGAATCATCACCTGAGAGGATAGTCATATCGCAGCGTAGCGCAATTTCACTGGCCATATCAAGTTTGCCGCTGGCCTCTTTGATTGCGACGATATTTTCAATTTCAGCTAACCGCGCGACAGTCTCCGCCGTTAGGCCGGTCCCGCCGCATCGACCGGGTATGTTGTACAATACTATCGGCAAATCGACCTCTTCTGCTATTACCTTGAAATGCCGATAAAAGCCTTCCTGCGTGGGTTTGTTGTAGTATGGACAGACCTGCAGAGTGGCGTCGGCACCAACCTTTTTTGAAAATGCCGTCAGCTCAATCGCTTCTGCAGTCGAGTTTGAGCCTGCCCCCGCAATCACTGGCACTCTACCGTCGACTGCATTGACGACACTTTCGATAACCTTCTTGTGTTCTTCATGGCTCAAAGTCGGACACTCACCGGTCGTGCCAACAGGCACTATTGCGTCTATCCCGTTTTCCAGCTGGAAATCAATCAGCTCATCGAGTGTACTAAAGTCAATCTCCCCCTCGTGAAAAGGCGTAATTAACGCCACCATTGCGCCTGTAAACATTTCATTCTCCTATATGACCTTTTTCGCCTTGTGCACTTGTGCTCTTACGCAGCACTTTCAAATATTCTTTCACTGTATTATAAAGGCCCATCTCCAGAGCCTCGGCAATGAGAGCATGGCCGATAGAAACCTCAAGTACTCCACGAACGTTACTACAAAACTTTCCCAGATTTTTCAAGTTCAAATCGTGCCCGGCGTTGACTCCAAGACCAATATCCTGAGCAGCCTTTGCCGCATCTGCATATCCTTTTAATCTGGCTTCGAGGTTTTCATTTGTCCTAAAGGCCGTCGCATACGGCTCGGTATAAAGCTCAACCCGGTCGGCGCCGATTTCTTTAACCATTCGAATCCCCGTTACGTCCGGGTCCATAAACAGACTTACGCGAATATTTGAATCTTTTAAGCGCTTTATTACAGGTATCAAGCGCTCTCTGTTAGCCTTTATATCCCAGCCGTGGTCTGAAGTATTGGCATCTGGTGCGTCCGGCACTAATGTCGCCTGGCCCGGCCTGACCTCGCAGACAATCTCCATATATCTGCCGGTAAACGGGTTGCCTTCGATATTGAACTCCGCCGTGAGCATCTCAGCCAGCTCATACACATCTGAGTATTTTATATGTCTCTCATCCGGCCGGGGATGAACCGTCACGCCGTTGGCACCGGCTTTGATTACAGTCTTCGCCGCCTCTATAACACTCGGGATTCCAATGTTGCGCTGGTTGCGCAGCAAAGCAACTTTATTCAGATTTACGCTAAGTGTTGTCATTCTTGTACGCCTGTGGCGTATTTTGCTCCTCGCCAAACCCCAACAATTATACCCCCGCCACGGCCCACATCAATCAATTTTATCCGCCTACGGTGGAATCTCTTGCCAAATCTGCTTTCCCCGGTTATAAAAATGATTGGTAATTATTATTTAACCATTTACCAGTTACTATTTACTCTTTATGAAACTGAATTGGGCCAACAGAATTACTATTATTCGGATACTGCTGATAATCCCGTTTGTCAGTTGCATGTTAAAGATAAACGACGCCGCACTCACTCGGCAAATGCAGGACTTAATGCGCTATATCGCCATCCTGATTTTTACGGCTATGGCCATCAGCGACGTCCTCGACGGTTACTGGGCTCGCAGAAAAAAACAAACCACAAAGCTCGGCTCCTTTCTGGACCCGACCGCTGACAAGCTGCTTATGACCTGTGCTTGTCTGCTCTTGGCCTCCCAGCGGGCACATGTCGGTGTTTTTCGGCTTCCACCGACGGTTGTAGTTCTGATAATTGGAAAAGACCTCTTTCTGCTAATTGGTTTTGTCATTATTTATTTGATTGCATCGAGGGTATACATTGCGACAGTTTTAATAGGCAAGATTGCCACCACACTGCAGTCGTCAATGGTAGCGGCGATTCTGCTGGCCCCGGAGATATCCCGTATCATACCAGGCTGGATTTGGTTCTTGCGAGTACTTTGGTGGTCGGCGGCGGGAACTGCCATCTTGGCAACTCTCATTTACATTCGCAACGGAAGTCGTTATATTGAGCAGTACGAGCAGGGCCTCGGACAGGGGAAATAACCCCTTTTCTACTGAGCCCGCAATCTGTGCTGCTTATTCACTTTTATACGCCTGTGGCGTAATTACTCGTTTAGGTAACAATGTCGGCAAAGTTCAGTGAAATCTCGCAAGTTTTGGAAGACCTGCGGCAGGGCAGAGTCATAGTACTCGTAGACGATGAAGACCGAGAGAACGAAGGCGACCTTGTTTGCGCCGCCGAGAAGGTCGCCCCGGACATAATTAACTTCATGGCCACATTTGGTCGAGGTCTTATCTGTCTGCCCCTGACGGGAGAAAAATGTGATTCGCTTGGCCTACACCCTCAAACCATCGAAAATACAGCGAGATTTGACACTGCATTTACTGTCAGTATCGACGCCGCTGACGGAATAACAACTGGCATAAGTGCCGCTGACAGGGCACGGACAATCCAGACCGTCATAGCAGATGACGCCAAACCTGCCGACCTTGTTCGACCAGGCCACATATTTCCACTCCGCGCTCGCCAGGGCGGCGCTCTCGTTCGAGCAGGTCAGACCGAAGGCGCAGTCGATTTGACAAGACTGGCTGGTCTAAAGCCCGCAGCCGTCATCTGTGAAATTATGAACGAAGATGGCTCAATGGCACGCGTCCCACAGTTGTTGAAATTCTGCGAAAAGCACGACCTGAAAATTACTTCAATCGCAAAGCTAATAGAATACCGTCTCCAGCGAGAAAGCCAAATCAAGCGACTTGAGTGTGTTACTTTGCCCACCGACTACGGCCAGTTTAAGCTGATTGGATACGAAAGTATCACCAGCTCCGAACCGCACTTGGCACTGTGTAAGGGCGGCATCGGCCAACTCGATGAGCACGGCACGCCCATCGAACACACTGAGCCGGTTCTGGTAAGAGTACATTCGGAGTGTATGACTGGTGATTTATTCCATTCGCAGCGATGTGAATGCGGCTATCAGTTGATAACAGCAATGGAGATGATTGAAAAGGCAGGCAGGGGAGCTCTGGTTTATCTCCGCCAGGAGGGACGCGGCATCGGACTGACGAACAAACTCCGAGCATATAAGCTCCAGGAGCAGGGCCTGGACACTGTTGACGCCAATCTCAAATTGGGCTTTAGGCCCGATAGAAGAGACTATGGAATCGGTGCCCAAATCCTGCGAGACCTCGGCCTGAAAAAGATTCGCATCCTTACCAACAATCCCAAGAAAGTAAGTCGCCTTGAAGTATATGGCATAAAAATTGTCGAGCAGATACCGCTCAGGGCTCAACCCGGAAAGCACAACCTGCAGTACCTTCGCACAAAAAAACATCGTCTCGGCCACATGCTTGACGAGGACATCTGATTTCCAAATCACCCCTGCCCCGCTGGTAGGGGAGTTGAGCAATGCCGCTGCTGTTCGTATGATTGAACCCTGGATAGGGCAGGGGGGTCTCGAACGATGAGAAACAGACTATGAACCGTAAAAAGCCGCGTATTATAGCTTTCGAAGTCACCCGCCGATGTCAGTTTGATTGCCCTCACTGTCGTGCAGATGCAGGCCCAGCCGAAAACCAAAGGGAGTTAACAACCACGCAATGCAAAAAAATACTCAAATCTGTTGCAAAATTCACAACCTCGCCCCGCCAAAAAAAACCGCCTTTGATAATCCTCACAGGCGGCGAACCAATGCAGCGAACTGATATCTACAAACTCATCCAACACGGCCGAAAGCTAAATCTGAAAATGGCAATGGCTACTTGTGGATACGCCATTGACGACCAGTCTATCAACAAACTAAAAAAAGCCGGTATTTCAATCCTGTCTTTTTCCATCGATGGCGCCGGCGCTCATTTCCACGACGTCTTCAGAAACAGCCCCGGCGCCTTTGAAGTGGTAGTAAAAGCCGCGAAAATTGCTCACAGCTCTGGCGTACCATTCCAGATTAACACCACAATTACCAAACGAAACGCTGACGAACTCGTCGCCATAGCTGAATTAGCCAAAAAACTCGGAGCACGTTGTTTTAACGTATTCATACTCGTCCCAACCGGCAGGGCAAAACAAATCGCCGATGAAGTTCTCGACCCTGTAGAGTACGAAACGCTCCTGCACGAGCTGCTCAGGCTCAAACTCGAATCAAAAATTGAGGTTCGTGTTACCTGCGCGCCTCAGTTCGCCAGAATCTCCAGACAGCAAAAGCAGGAAAAACTAATCCGCCGTAGGCGGACCAACGGCTGCATAGCTGCAAGAGACTTCGGCTTTATAAGCTACCGTGGTGACGTTCAGGCCTGCGGTTTTCTCGATATATCTGCCGGAAACTTGATTGGGAACGGTTACAATTTCGAAAAAATCTGGACCGAATCCGAATTTCTAAAAGAGTTGCGAGACCTCTCAAAATACAAAGGAAGCTGTGCAATCTGCGAATATTCTGCCGTCTGCCGCGGTTGCAGAGCACGCGCTTACGCAACCAGCGGAGACTATCTCGCCCCAGACCCTATTTGCAATTATCAGACCGGAGGTTTGAAATGACTCTGCGCCTGACAAAACTGCAGAAGCAACTGTGCAGTATCCTCCAGGACGGCCTGCCGATTTGCCAAAGACCATTCGACGACATAGCAAGATTTATGGGCATTACAGAACAAACGGTTCTCCAACAAACCACCAAGCTAAAGGAAGTGGGGGTTATCCGCAAGCTTGATGCGCTCATAAACTATCGCACCCTTGGCTTGTCGAGCACCCTGGTGGCTGCATATATCCCTCAGGAGAGCCTACCGGAGGTCACCGCCGCCGTCAATTCTCTCGAAAACGTCTCTCATAATTATCTCCGCACCCATCACTACAACTTATGGTTCACCCTCCAGGCTGGCTCCCTTGAAGAAGCTGACATCACGTTGGCCAATCTCTCAGCTCGTTTCGGCCTCGATTTTCACAGCCTCCCTGTCGAGCATATCTTCAAGCTGGACGTCCGTTTTGACCCTGACAATCTGAATGAATTGCTCGACTCGTCAGGGCGGAGCCTCCCGAAGCACGACAGCACCCCGCAGGCGCCCACACCCCCGCGCTTGACCCCTACGCCTGTCTTCCGACAGGAAGACGTGGGGGTCGCGGGGGTTCTTCTAAACGATAGTGAAAAACTTCTCCTCGCAAAACTACAAAACGATTTGCAGGTCATTGCAAGGCCTTTCGATTTTTTGTGCAGCAAAGACCTGGCCATCGAGGATATCTTGCGGATTCTCACTAAACTAATTGATAAAGACGTCATCCGCCGCATAGCAGCCGTTGTTGACCATCACAAGCTCGGATTTGTCGCCAACGTATTATTTGTCGCGAAAGTCAGCCCCGACAGAATCGTCGAGGCTGGCAACGCACTGGCCCGCTTTGGCATTGTCAGCCACTGCTACCAGAGACGCAGCTTTGAAAATTGGCCTTACAATCTTTTTGCAATGATGCACAGCCGAAGTATGGGCGAAATTCAGCACGTAATTGATAAATTCACCCAGTCCCAAAAAATAGATTCGTTCGAATTGTTGCCGACCGCAGCCGAGCTAAAAAAACAGCCCATCAAATATCGCTTCTAAATATATCACTGCTTGATTTATACCAATGTTTCTGGTAATAAATCGCTGCGATATGAAAACTCAGATGAGAAAATTATTCGTTGCCGCAGCCCTTAGTGTCAGCCTTATCAGCACCGCTTCTGCGGATTTAACAGGGCGAATCAACGGTATTGTCAGTCAATCCTCGCAGAAAAAAGTCCAATTCTCCATCTGTATCGCAGAAGCTGATACTGGCCGAATAGTCTATAAACACAACGAAAAAAAGCCGATGCTGCCCGCCTCAAACATGAAAATAATCATCACAGCCGCAGCCCTGAAATATCTCGGACCGGATTACCAATATAAAACACAAATCGGACTCTGCGGTGACACACTGATAGTCTGCGGCAGTGGCGACCCATTATTGGGCGACAGAATCACCGATGCCAAACACAATCGAAAGCCAGGCTGGATATTCGAAAACATCGCTGCGGCACTAAAGCAAAATGGCGTCACCGCCGTAAATGACATCGTCGTTGACGGCACCATATTCGACGACCAGCGGGTCCACCTTAGTTGGCCTAAGAAAGAATTGAATCGCTGGTACGCCTGTGAAGTGACCGGCTTGAATTTCAACGCAAACTGCATAGATATCAGTGCAGAGAATATTAATGGCAAAACCACTGTTTTTATTGACCCCCAGACCAGCTTCATAGAGGTCATAAATAAGGTCAAACCAATATCAAAGGGCAAAAGCACTCTTGGCTCTTACCGAACCAAAGAGGCCAACAAAATCGTCGTTCATGGCAAATGCAGGGATAAGATAGGGCCGTTTACCGTCGCCATCGAACAACCGGAGGCATTTTTCGGAATCCTGTTAGCGGAAAACCTCGCTAAAGCATCGATAGCCACAAACGGCCGGCTTTTGGGAAAGCAAGTCGATAAAAATTGCGATTTCAAATTGCTTTACGAGCATACAACACCGATAACCGATTGTCTAAAACGCTGCAACAAAGACAGTTTCGGCCTGGCTGCTGAAGCCTTGTTTAAAACAATTGCTGCCCACAGCGAGCCACATAAAAAAGACGGCAGCTGGGCAAAAGGCCGCAGTCTAATCTCACAATATCTGCTTGAACTTGGCATACCGAAAGAAGAATTCTACATCGACGACGGCAGCGGCCTAAGTAAAGAAAATAAGCTAACCACAAATGCTCTCACTACCGTGATACTCGATATTTACAAAAGCAAACAATGGCCGCTTTACAGAGATTCGCTTGCGGTAGGGGGGGTGGATGGCACAATCGCAAAATATTTCAAAGATAAAAAATACAAAGGCAGGATTCTCGGCAAGACCGGATACATCGCCGGCGTCAAGGCCTTCTCAGGAATATGCAGCACCATCAGCGGCGATTACATTTTTTCCATCCTGACAAACAACGCAAACGCCCAAACACGAAACGCAATAAATGATATAGCAAAAGCAATCATCGATGAGGGCGATTCACAACATTAAGACGCCCTCTGGCCCAACCTCGACCGTATCGCAAATCACAATATTACGGTCTGAAATACACTGTAACGCCGTTGTCGTAAGTCCGTCTTTCCCAGTCAGCTTCGACGGCCGCTTTGAAAAGGGCCGCTTCGAGAAACTCCGGCTCTACGCCCAGTATCACCGCGGAAGGCGGTGATTTTTCAACCAGTTTCTTGAGTGTTCTTGGTCCTGTCGTGTGTGTGATGTCAAGATTCCAGGAAGAAATGTAATCTGCAACTCGATAGACAAATGGCCCGGCTGAAAACTCAGTATAAATATCTGAGCCGCCTTCGATGGCATAAAGGGGGGCCAGAGTCAGTATCAGTTTCGGCTCCTTTATCCTTGCGGCAATATCTTCCGAAATCCTGTGAACCTTGACAGGGACCCAGTTTTGCAGGTCAAAAAGCCTCGGAATTCTTCGCAGCACAATAGTATGCGAAGTAACTGTCATAATTATACCCACAATAAATATAATAAGTCCTATCTTAAAATATTTGATATAACTAAACTTTCTTAACCACATAAGTGGATATGCGAAGCCGAGCACCAGAAAAGATACCGGCATTGCGAGATACTGCCTCCACATTGTTAAAGGAATATAAGCAATCCCAAACATCGCAACAGCTACCAGAAGCACCACCAGCGCCTTGCCTGTGTTCACTCCCTTTAGTTTATGACGGCACAATACGAGTACCACACAAAGGTAGATACCTGTGGCGATGATTGCAAGATAGCCGACCGTTGTAAGCGACCCGAACGTCAGGCCGACTTTGTTATACGCCATACCTATCTCATGCAGCCATTTACCGTTTAGCACGGGTATCCAGAACACGTTCAGAAAAAATGCCCGCGGCGCCGATGCAATCAACTGGACAGGCCAAATCAGCACAATAGCACTCGAAACCAGAAACACCACGGCACTTTCAAATCTTCTCCTTAGTGACCCGCCCGGCACACTCAGCAAAAAAACCAAAAAAACTAATTGCACGATAACCGTTGTTATACGCATACAGCTTGCTAAGGTTAGAAGTACGCCGATTAGGGCAACTTTCCAGTATCTCGATTTCAGTCGCAAATCCACAGATAACAACAACCACAAAGACAAGGTTACACAGAGGATTACAACATCGTGATTCCACGCAAAGCCGTTGGCGTAATCAACGAGCGGATTAAATATCCACAAAACGCTTGCACCCAAACCCAGAAGCAAACCCGTAACTACGAAAGGCTTAAATATAAGCCGATATATACCGACAATGCAAACGACTACGAGAATATCACAAACAACTGAAACTATCCGCCCGGTAAGTAAATAATAGCTCGTGTTCAGCGCCTTAAACAAAGCGGCATAAAGCAGGGGGTGATACGGCATCTGCGCCACGTAAGAAAAATCCCTGTAAATCATTTTCCCCTGCGCCAGCAGCACCCCGGCCGTGCAGTACATCTGCTCATCGTGGCCGACATGCTTGGCCGGCTTGGTCATACTATTGGCCAAAACCGCAAGCGAAAGGATTGCTAATGTCAAAACAACGCCAATATAAATGACCGTTTTTGATAGCATTGGAAATCTCTATTTAGCCCTTGGTTTTACCGGAGGTTTTGACTTGAATGTCTTCGTCATTTGAATATTTGAATTTCGAATTTCGGATTTACCTTACCATTCACTGAGCTCGCCAAGAAGTTCCTCAACCAGGTCTTTCATCGTAACGATTCCGACAGGATTTTCCCTGCCGAGATGACCTGACTTTGTTACCAGAACGATTTTTTCATTCTCACTCTGCATAAACTCTATCGCATCTGAAACCACTGTCTCGGCTGAAAGCTTTCGGATTGGCTTGACAAAGCTGTGCAGACTGCTGAACCGACCCGCACAGCACAACGCTTCATATATGTTTACAAAACCAACGATATTCTCAGGCCAGCGGTCGTAGACCGGCAAACGGGTAAACGCGCATTCTTTTAACTTCTTCAGCAGCGCCGACCTGTCGGAACTTACCTCGACAATTTGCACGTCATTGATAGCTGTCATAACGCTGCTTATACGAATATTCGAAATTACTACAAGACGCCTTACGATATCGCTTTGCACGGAGCTAAGCAGTGCTTCTTCACGGCTTTCCTGCA
>SDBU01006482.1_pt1 | contig 13739 bp, 10 predicted proteins | sample 2277071 | NCBI WGS metagenome assembly SDBU01 (sample SAMN10397929, study PRJNA504765) | marine sediment metagenome | isolation source: marine sediment core GS08_GC12, 126 cmbsf | place: Arctic Ocean: Gakkel Ridge, Loki's castle | collected 2008
AAGTTTAGCACTGGTAATGCCAATGACCTCTCCGGCTATATTGACTAATGGTCCGCCGCTGTTGCCAGGATTGATAGCAGCGCTGGTGTCAATGAGGTCATATAGCGTTTGTCCTCGGGATACCTGAATAGAAACTCCCAGGCGGCTTACTATTCCTTCCTTGACAGTAATCCCCTCTCCTAGGGCATTGCCGATAGCCAGTACCCATTCCCCGATTCTCAATTCGGAGGAGTCACCGATATTAGCTATGGGTAGATTTGTGTCATTAATCTTAAGCACAGCCAAATCGGTGAGAGCATCAGCACCTACTACACCAGCCGGGAAAGTCCTACCATCAGCCAGGGTTACAGTGATAGCCTCAGCCCCGGCAACCACATGGTTATTGGTTACGATAAGCCCATCTTCATCTATAATCCACCCTGAACCAGCACCTTCCTGCTTGAACGGTCTATTGAAAATATCATAGGTTACCACCTCGGTATTGATGGCTACCACTGATGGCTTAATCTTAGCCACGACGGAGATAAAATCAGGCAACGGTTGGCTTTGACCCTCTGCTGGTGGCAGTGTCCACTCGGGGCTGGTTGGAGCGGTTACCTCGGGGGGCGGTGGACTGGGTGGTGGCGACGGGGTCTCCACATAGATGCAACCACTTCCTAGGCAAAGGGATGTAATTAAGATAAGACACGTTAATAGATATTTTATGTTTGCTCTTTTCATTGCCAGCTCTATTTTAGCATACGGGCAGAAATAGGGCAAAAATAACAACCCCCTCTCTTCGGTACGGAGAGGGGGTCATTGGGGGTGAGGTTACTAAGCGACATCTTTATGCTGTAGGAACCTCGGGCAAGTGAGCCAGTGCCTCCTTTACCTTTTCCTCAGGATACTCATAGTCCTGCAACCTGCCGGAGAGGTACTCATCATAGGCAGCCAGGTCGAAATGCCCATGCCCACTGTGAGCTATTAGAATGGTCTTTGATTTACCAGACTCCTTGCACTTAAGGGCTTCATCAATAGCCACCTTGAGGTCATGGCACGGCTCTGGGGCAGTAATAATGCCCTCGGTGCGGGCGAACTTTACCCCAGCTTCAAAGACAGGTACCTGATACTCAGCCCTGGCCTCGACCAAGCCCAGCTTATAGAGGTGGCATATGATAGGTGCCATGCCGTGGTAACGAAGACCACCAGCGTGGACGGGCGGTGGAATGAAGTCATGCCCCAGGGTATACATCCTGACTATAGGGGCAAGCCCGGCTATATCTCCATAGTCCCAGGCATAGGGGCCCTTGGTAAGTGTCGGGCATGCTTGGGGCTCAACACAAATTATGCGCATGTCCGGTTTCTTGCCACTTATTTTATCCCTTATCCAGGGCAGGAACTGCCCGGCGAAGTTAGAGCCGCCACCGACGCAGCCGATAATGATATCAGGATAAGCGTCGGCCATTTCCATCTGCTTCCTGGTTTCCTCGCCGATGATGGTCTGGTGGAGCAGGACATGGTTGACGACACTGCCGATAGAGTACTTAGTATCATCGTGGGCGAAGGCATCCTCACAGGCTTCGCTAATGGCGATTCCCAGGCTGCCAGGGTGCTCGGGATTCTCAGCTAGGAGACGGCGCCCGACCTCGGTGTCTGAACTGGGGCTGGGTACAACCTTAGCTCCCCAGGTCTCCATCAGGATGCGGCGATAGGGCTTCTGGTTGTAGCTTACCCTGACCATATAGACCTTGCATTCTAGGTCGAAAAACGCGCAGGCCATGGCCAGGGCACTGCCCCACTGCCCGGCGCCGGTCTCGGTGGCCATGCGCTTAGCCCCCTCCTTCTTGGCATAATAGGCTTGAGCAATCGCCGTGTTAGGCTTGTGGCTCCCTGCCTGGCTGGTTCCTTCGTACTTGTAGAAAATCTTGGCCGGAGTATCCAGAGCCTTCTCCAGCCGATACGCCCGATGCAAAACCGTCGGTCTATAGGTGCGGTAAGCAGCCTGCACTTCTTCTGGAATTTCAATGTAGCGCTCGGTGCTGAACTCCTGCCTGTTGACCGCATCAGTGAAGAGGGGAGGGGGTAAAGGCCCTTCCCTAGGAAGGGGTTCTTTAGTGCCGGGATGACGCAAGGGTGGTAGTGGCTCAGGCAAATCGGGCAAAATGTTGTACCAAGAAGTCGGCATATCCTTTTGGTCAAGAAAATACATTCCTCTCTCCATTTTATCCTCCTTTTATTTTTTGGTTTGATAGAGCCATTGTGCCGTCTAATCTATCTTAGCCCCACCCGGGGCCACTGCCATGACATAGTAAACATATTATTAACCTCCTTATTAAAAAATTAGAAAAGCCTCCCATCCCTTAAAGGGGCAGGAGGCTCACTTCCGCGGTGCCACCCTTTTTAGTCAACTCCTTTCAATGGAGTTAGATGACTATCTCTATCAGGTACAGGCAATAAATATAAAATAGTTACCTCAATACCCTGGGATTTGATAACACTTCCCTTGTGACAAAGCCTACTTGTGTACCAATTTAGTAACTTTCGGTTTGCAGCTCCCAAGTCCATTCAACTTCTGCGCTAGCATCGGCTCACACCTTACCCGACTCTCTGTGCCTCGCTGGAAGCATACTAGTCTTGTTCACAGCCTTTACTTTATTCTGTTTGGCAAAAAATATAGCATAATGTTTATCGTTTGTCAAGTTTTTGTAACCTCAGGGTCTCTTGCAAAGGAGGGATTGACAAAGGCGATATTTTGTTGTATAAGTTAAACAGGTGGGCTCTGCCAGGGGAAACCGAGGTACTAAGGGTTTTCTTTCCTTACCCCACTAGCTTAAATGATTTAACTCCCCCTCCCGTGACCGGAGCCCTGGGGGTAATCGGGCAAGTGGCATCCTGCCTGCCAGTGAAAAATTTGGAAACATTGTAGTTGAGAGTGTTACGCTTCCAGGAAAAAGGAGAGGCGTGAGCCGAAGGAGGTGAGAGATATGGAAGTGATTGGCGAAATGATCGATCGGGCGATTACTGTGGGCATGCGACCCATTGCCTACAGAGGTGAAGTGGTAAACTACGTAAAGCTATACGAAGCTGCTTATAAGAAAGTAGGTAGGCCCCTGACCCTAGTAGCTGCTGAGCAACTCTTAAGAATAAAACCTGGAGACTTCGTGATACTTTCCGGTGGCTTCAGAGTCGGGCGTTTCATGCCTGTTGGGGAGAGTGATGGGCCGGGCGGTGTGGCTTCCCTCGCCAGAGGATTGGCTCTCGGTCTTGGGGCAAGATCGGTTGTTGTAACCGAGGATGCCTGCATACCACCCATAGAAGCGGCGCTCAAGGCGGCGACAGTAAGAATGCTGTCGTATGAATATCTTAAGGACATGCCTAAAGTAGCGGTTACTGGAACTAGTATCGTACCTTTCCCCATAGATGATGATGAGGCTAAGAGCGAAGCCAAAAGACTCTGTGACGAGCTTAACCCTAAAGCTATAATCACAGTCGAGAAGAGTGATGTCAATGAGAAGGGGATTCACCATACGGGAGGAGGCGATGATATGGGTTCGTGGACGGCCAAGGTGGAGCACCTGATAGTTGAAGCTAACAGTCGAGGAATTCTAACAATAGGTATCTTAGATATGGGGAATGAGATCGGCGGCGGGAATATCCACGACGAGATAAAGGAGATTGTAATACCGCAAGGGGCACAATGCAGATGTGGATGTGGTGGCGGCGTTGCTGCTGTTACTCCTACCACTTGCACAATAATAGGTGCGTGTTCAAATAAAGGGGCATATGGCTTGGTGGCTGCTCTAGCTCACCTGCTAGACAAGCCGGAGGTGCTTCATGATGCTGATATGATGCGAAGAATTATTGAGGTTGTTGCTGCGGCAGGTGCTGTCGATGGCATAACAATGAGAACTACTTTGACTGAGGATGCTGCTCCCTGCCTTATTAGTATGTGCCTTATACATCAGTTGCAGTGGATAATAGGGCTAACAGAAGGCGGGAGGATTAAAGAGAACCCAGAATTTGTGGCATTACGTAGAGAAACTGACTGGTACCTCAAGTGAAAGCTATGCTGAGACTAACCGTTCCGGTCGATAAAAGTGGGAAAGATAGTAGAAGAGAGTAGAGAGATTTGTAGGAACATAGGCGGGCTCTGCCAGGGGAAACCGAGGTACTAGGGGTTTTCTTTCCTTACCCCACTAGCTTAAATGATTTAACTCCCCCTCCCGTGACCGGAGCCCTGGGGATAATCGGGCAAGTGGCATCCCGCAGTGCTTTGATATTAGGGATGGGGTTGCCAACAGTGGCTGCTTATGTTGTTGCCATGGCCGTTTGTGTTCCCACCCTTATAACCTTGGGAGTACCACCCCTGCAGGCCCACTTTTTCACTTTCAATTTTGCCTGTCTGGGCTCAATAACTCCACCCGTTGTTTATGCTGTTCGCTAAAGTGAGTTAGAGTATTCGTGTAGATGCTTATCCTCAACAGAAGCGGTGTGCTTTAAAAAGAATTAGGCAACTGCGATGGGTGCAAATACTCGGGTATTCTCTACTATGTTGGATGGTCTTGTCGTGGCAGGAGGCATTATAGCTACTCTTGCTACATAATGGATAAAATCATAATAGGAGGAGGTTTTAAATAGAAAGCAAAAACAATCCACGTATCAGGGTTAACACTTTTACGGACGCTGGTATTATCGGTCCCAGCCAAACCATGCTAGGTCCAGTGGAGGACGGAGGAATCATTGAAGTTTGTACAGCTCCAGGTTGCTGGGGACCGATGATTACCCCCAAGTTTAAGGGGGGACACGAAGTTACTCAACCGGTTGCAGTCGCCGGAGCTAAAGTCGGAGATGCCATTGCGCTTAAAATCAAATCGATCAGGGTCACCTCTTTGGCAACAGCTTCTGGCACAGATTCACCCGTTGAGGGTAGATATACTGGAGACCCTTTCGTTGCCAGGAAATGCCCGAAGTGTGGCACTGAAAGTCCCCCCACAAGAATAGAAGGAATTGGCCAAGAGGCTATTCACTGCGAAGTTTGTGGTGCCGAAGTCACGCCGTTCAAAATGCCCAATGGTTATACCATAGCCTTTGATCATGATAAAGGTATTGGAGTTACCGTGAGGCAGGAAGAAGCTAACAATATTGCCAAACGTGCTGTAGAATTCGCCAAGCTCCCAGACAAGTCTGAGCAGCATTCTATTCTTGTGTTTGCTGTGGCCGACATTCCAGGAGTCATAGCACGTTTACGCCCCTTTATTGGTAACATAGGAACAGTGCCAGCAATTGATATGCCCGTTTCTCACAACGCAGGTGACTTTGCACAGTTTCTTATTAATGCCCCCCATCAATATGGTATCTCCAGGGAGAAACTAGAACTGAGGACTGACGGGCACATGGATATAGACTCAGTAAGGGAAGGGGCAATTTTAATTTGCCCTGTCAAGGTCAATGGTGGTGGAATCTATGTTGGTGATATGCATGCAATGCAAGGAGATGGTGAGATTGCCGGTCATACTACTGACGTCAGTGGTGAAGCAACCTTGGAGGTTCATGTGATAAAGGGGCTTAATCTGGATGGACCGGTTTTATTACCGCTAGAGGAAGACTTACCATTTTTGGCCAAACCTGTTAGAGAGGTGGAATATAAAAGCGCTGAGGAACTTGCTGGCAAGCACCAGCAAAGATTCTTGGAGAAGGCAGCTCCGATACAGGTGGTAGGGTCAGGAGCTAATCTCAACGAAGCTACTGATAACGGTCTAAGTAGAGCAACCAAACTACTGGGCATGTCGCTGGGGGAAGTGAAAAACAGAGTAACTATCACTGGCGCTATTGAGATTGGTAGATTACCTGGGGTTGTAACTATCTCCATACTTGTACCATTACAGAAACTAGAGGAATTAAACTTAGCTGGTTTTGTAAGAGAACAATATAAGACTATTAAGTGGTAGATGAGTCCCCTTGGACAGGGATACTTTATTATCGTGCCTTAGCGCACTGGGCTTTGACCTGCTATGGGTTGAGCTGGTTGGTCTCTGGTTAGAATGGCCCACAGTGAGGTAAAGGGAGACCGATGCCAAGGGGAGAAACTAACATCGTGGCACGGGGAGGGCTAGTAACGGCTCTAAGCAGACACCGCACCGTGAGCAGCGCTGCATCAATGCGATTACGCAACTCTTCCAAACACTTCGCCATCTCGTCAGGAAGTTGTTCCTTAGCCCCAGCCAGTAAATCAATATCGAATCCCAGCCTAGCCGAGCTGTGCCTGGATCTCTTGAACTTGTTGCCGGTAGGAACTTATCAGGCGCACTAGATCAGACGGGCCACAATTAACGTACCTAACCCCCATCTCATAAAGTTCCACCGCATTGCGCGGAAAAGAGGGATGATTTAAGGGGAAGGCCATCTTAGCTTTGCCAACCTTTCGTAGGATAGTTGAGATCTTCTCAACTGCGCTCGCCAGTCGTGGGTCGCTGCTATCTGAAATACCCAAAGCCTGCTTTAGGTCCGATGGCCCCACGGCAACCAGATCAACCCCGTCTACGGAAGCAATGCCTTCTATATCGTTGAGAGCCTCCTCGTCTTCAACCATCACCGCCACCAGGACTTCCGAGTTGGATGTTGCCTGGTGTTCTGCCATGGGTACTGTTCCATATCGCGATGCTCTAGTGGCTCCGGGCACTCCTCGCTCACCCAGTGGGGTATATCGTGCCGCTTTGACCGCAGCTATAGCATCCTCTCTGTTTTTGATGTGTGGAACGTAAATGGCTTGCACTCCCATGTCCAGATAGCGCAGGATGGTTTTAGGGTTGTTATCGGATGGGCGGACAATGGCTGTAATCCCCACTAAATCAGCAGCTCGAGCCATCTCTTCGACTAACTTAAAGTCAAAAGCTGTGTGCTCGGTATCAATGAAAGCACCGTCAAAGCCAGCGAGCCCAATCATCTCCACCAATGCAGGATCGGCTAACCCGACATGGGTTCCAATAGCCAACTTGTCCTGCCTGATCTTGGCCAGTATTCGATTCTCACGCATATCTTTCACCTCCTGATAGATCTAGTCACGTGGACTATAATATCTCACCTCAGGTATTCTTAAATAGACAACACAGTATCTGCTCTAACCATTTTCTACCAGCTTCGGTTTGCTTCTCCACTTTATTCTAAGCTGCTTGTAGCCACTTTTTTGTTACTGCGATAAGCTATAATTCCACCCTTACCAGCGTGCTTTAAACCTTCTGCTCAAGAAAGCTACCTCTGACTTAGCCCCTTTTTTCAATCCTCCATTTTACCTCCTTTTTCGAAAATTGGACTACTGCTCCAATAAGATATAACACGGCCTTTTTTATTTGTCAACGGTCGTAGATATTTTTGCACAGGGGGTTGACAAAGGCAATATAATGTTATATCTGTAATTTATTATATTTTACTTGCTCTCAGGGTATACTTACCTTAAGTTATTCTCTAGCACTTTAAGGAGGTAATATGTCAATTAAGATCGCTGCTGTTCAGATGGATCCGAAGCTGATGCAGATCAAGAGAAATTTGGAAAGCATGGTAAGCGCAGTTAGAGAGGCAGCCCATAAAGGAGCTAATCTCATAGTTTTCCCTGAGTGTAGCCTCACTGGTTACGTTTTTTCAAGTCGCCAAGAGGCGATACCTTTTGCCGAAAACATACCCGGACCCAGTACCGAAAAACTACTTTCACTTTGTCACGAGCTCAAAGTCTATGCTGTCTTTGGGCTTTTGGAAAGGGAAGACAACAGATTATTCAACGCCTTGGCATTTGTAGGACCGGAAGGACTTATCACGAGATATAGAAAGAATCATCTTCCTTTCTTAGGAGTTGACCGCTTCGTTGACATTGGTAATAGGCCTTTTGAAGTACTTTCAACCCCAATAGGTAACATCGGGTTGCATATATGTTACGATGTTCTCTTTCCTGAAAGTGCAAGAATTATGACCTTACTAGGGGCAGATATTATAGTCCTATCCACGAATTTCCCAGAGGCTCGTGGAGGAAAGCTTAATTGCGTTGCTAGGGCTAGGTCTATTGAGAATAAAGTCTACCTTGTATCAGCCGATCGCATCGGTGCTGAGAGAGGATTCAGCTTTGCTGGGCTAAGTATCATCGTGGATACTAATGGAGAGATCCTGAGCATTGCTAGTCCAGACAAAGAAGAAATTATATATGGTGAGGTGAACCTCGAGGCAGCGCGACAAAAACATCAAGTCTTCATCCCTGGCGAGTGGGAGATAGATAATATTAGTGATCGCCGACCAGAGATATATGCTGTTATTACCCAGCGAGGGCGAAAGCTACACTAAAGTTGTAGACACAAGATATTGTGTTAAAATTCGTTGCGGGCTCTATCAGAGGAAATTGATGAATATATCACCAGGTTGGAGAGCAACCTAAGGCTGTCAGAAGACGAAAATGAGAGGTTAGTTAAAGAGATAGAGAAGTTTCTTAGAGAAGAAAGGGACTAAGTTCACCAGTACCTTTCGGCAAGAACTGTGCAGTATCATCATCGTATTCTCTTTGAGGCATTAAGCCATGCTATCAAGACGGGGCTGCTAGGTCGCAATGTAGCCGAAGTCGTGAACCCCCTCGTCCTGAGCATAAGAATATGGCGACCCTAACGCCTGAAGATGTGCCGAGATTTCTGGAAGTTGCCCGCGATACACCTTACTACCTGTTGTTTTATACAGCTCTGTACACTGGGATGCGCTTGGGGGAATTACTGGGATTACGCTGGTGCGATGTGGGTCTTAATATGGCTTCCCTATCGGTGGTTCAAGCATTGTATAAGCGTCGTGGAATTTGTGAAATGAGAGAGCCCAAGAGTTCCCACAGCCGGAGACAGATAGCACTATCACCGTCTTTGACATTATTATTACGGGAGCATAAAGGCGAGGAGCAAGCACAAAGGATTCTGCTGGGGAAGCCTCTCGCTGATAGCGACCTCGTGTTCGCTCATCCTGATGGTAGACCACTTGATCCAGGTGTAGTCACCCATACCTTTACTAGAGTTATCGCGAAAGCAGGGTTGCCCCATATTCGCTTTCACGACCTCAGGCATACTCACGCTACTCTCATGCTTAAGCAGGGTATACACCTCAAGATAGTATCGGAGAGGCTAGGGCATGCCAGTATTGCAATCACACTTGATACTTATTCACACATACTACCTGGGCTACAAGAAGCGGCAGCTAAGCGCTTTGACGAGCTTCTCGAGCCAGAGTTGGCAGAAACTTAGGATGTTGGCAAAATGTTGGCAAGGGACTCAGAGCTAGATGGTGAGCCGCACAGGGCTCGAACCTGTAACCTGCTGATTAAGAGTCAGCTGCTCTACCTATTGAGCTAGCGGCCCGCGATTCACGATGCAGAGGGCATTTACCTCCTTTTTGAGAATGTATTGCTCCAAGCGGCTCGCTGGTGGTGACCATTGCCCTTTTCTGTTGCACCGCTATACCACTTATGACGGAGCCACCATCTTGGCTATGGCTCTAAGCCGGTAAAGCTCGCCCCTTAAACAAATGGTTCCTCAAGTTTGGGAATATTCTTAGCAAAATTGTTTAGCTTAGTCACGTCTTCTTTGGTGCCAGCCCACAGGAAAACTTCAGTCTGTCTTATGTTATTATGCAATAACATAGTATCAACGGCGATTAATATTGTCAATTGGCTTTTGGGAAAGCAAGCCCACCCAGAAATAAGCGCATTGAAGTCGGAGGAGTCCGCCGCCCGAGAGAACTTACTGGGGGAGTTTGGTCTGTTCCAGTGAACAACTGCTGAGATTTTTCCGAAATGTCTGCACGCTAATATTGACAAATGCCTCAGTGATTAGTAGTGATTAGTTTTGAATAATTATGCAACCCCCCCTTTTTGAATGTCAATATGCAACTCAGAGGAAAATTCGTAAGTTGAGCCGAGACTAAACTAGTGTGGGTAACTGGCCTTCATAACTACTCATAGAAGATTAAACAATCCGCCCAAATGTTCAAGACATACACTAGTTTAACCGGGATGTTACTCTCAGAGTCACTTTAAATGCCGAGCTCCTCACCAACTAGTACTACATTTATCCGATCCTTCTCTCGGATCATGGCGCCTTCAATAATAACGGTGTAACGACAGATTCTCCAGTCGTGGTTACAGTCAACACAGCTACCAGTCCTGACACAGGGTAGGTCGCCATACTCCTCAAAGTGGTGTTTCAAATAGTGCCACTTAGCATTCATCGGTGCAGCAACATTGTGTATCCGTTCTAGGGCTTCATTTACGTCCTTAACAATCTTATTAACTCCGGCGACAATAACCACCTTTTCTGGTCCAAAAATCGTGGCTGAAACTCTGTTCCCCCAAGCATCAATATTAACTAGTTTGCCATCAAGGGTAACAGCGTTTGTGCCGACTAAAAATATATCAGCGGAGAAAGTTTCTCTTGCTATTTTCTTCCTCTGTTCAAATTTGGGAATGACATATAGGCCGTCAGCATCCCTCTCAATCGGGTCAATAAGCCTATTTTGTTTGCGCTTTCTAAGTTCTGGAATAATCCCTATCTGGTCTATAGTGACTGAATCTCCCCTAGCAACCATCGCTCCTGCCGGAATCATCTCTAGGAGTGTGGTCAATGCCTCTTGTCTGCTAGAAACATATTGAGCGTTTATATTCTTCTTTTGGAGATTATTCACTGCCGTTTTGGCACGCTGTTCATAGAACCATTTCTTCTCCTGGCTAAGATCAGTCTTGTTTATCATATTACTCCTTTCTTATTTATCCTATTCTAGGCAACTGGCATAAGCCAGTCAACAAGAAGCGTATTCACGTCTTGAAAATAAGTATAGTAACAAACCGCTAAAAAGTGTAATCGTAGACATTGCCAACATATTTCATACCCGGCAAACAAGCCTGACCCAATCACCTTGTGTATCCACATCTTCCTCGGTATAATGGGCATAAAGCCACTGCTTTACCTTAACAGGACAATCATCGTGTACAACAAATTGAGAGCGCGGTCTATCCCTGGGCCTCTAAATCTTTACGGCATCTTGGCTCTAGCTGGTGTCGTGGGGCCCTTTGTGCTAATTCTTGCCGATCTTATTGCAGCCTTTTCTGATCCAAGGTACGATCCGATCCGGGATTCAATTAGCAGCCTAGCGCTGACCCCTATGGGCTGGGTTCAAACGATTGGTTTCCTAGCTATTGGTTTACTAGTGGAGGTCTTCGTAGCAGGACTCCTTTTCAATATTCGTAGGGGGTGGGGCTTTGAGCTTGGTATCAGTCTTCTTGTTTGTTTTGGCTTTGGGTTGCTGCTAATTGGTGCCTTTCGAACGGACCCCGTTGGGGCTCCGCATACTATTGAAGGCACGATCCACTCGGTGACAGCTACTACCGTTTTCTGGCTTTTCATTACCGCCATTTTGTTACTCGCACCCAGCATCAGGAACGACCCGAATTGGGAAAACATCTTCGTTTATACAGTTGTTACAAGTGTCCTCGCTTTGGCTCTCATGATAGGGCGGGTATGGCTCCCAGCTCAACTGAGTTGGGTTGGTTTGTATGAGCGGGTTCTTGTGGCGAACGCGGTAATCTGGGTGGAAGTAATAGCGGTTCGGCTTCTGCTTTTGTCGATGAGCCAAGAGCGAAAAGCTGAAAAAGTCAGCCATATTTCAGAGCGGGTTAGTTGAACCTGGACAGATATCCACAACGTGAAACCGATAACCCTTTTTAGTAGCTGAGCTCGGCTAAAGCAATACCGTTCAATTGCAGATTGCACATAGAGCTATCTTTTGTCGGCTAGGTGGGTTTCTCCCACAGGTATTGCCCGCCTCGATCCCCTTTGTGGTCGCGCTCTTCACTTAAACGACCCATCTAATTGTGGTGTAACAAATAGCCAGGATGTTAAGCTGACTAATGGTGTTTGGCCTTAACCTCCCAGGAACGTAGCTTTGAAGGTGAGAGGGCTTACTGGCAAGCTTTTCCTCTTTGTGGCATAATGGCCTTAGATTTTAAATTTAGGAGGATAAGCATGTCGGATAAAATGGGAGATGTTCAGATTGTTCAAGCTGAGCTAATGAGGCGCTTTTGTGTTGCCGCCTGCAAGAAGGCACAGCTATCTCAAGAACATGCAGAGCTCTTAGCCGATGCCCTGATACAAGCAGACTTGAGGGAAGTGCATTCCCACGGAGTTATTAGATTACCTGGTTACATTAAGGGATACCAAGTCGGAGGGGTCAACCCACACCCCTCAATCAAGGTGGTGAAAGATTCAGGAGCAACCGCAGTAATGGATGGGGATGATGGCATGGGTCTAATTGTCGGCTATCCAGCTATGAGTTTAGCAATAGACAAGGCAGCTTCGTATGGGGTAGGCACCGTAACTGTCCGGAAGAGCAACCACTGCGGTATGATGGCCTACTGGTCAATGATGGCCCTTAAGCATGACATGATTGGCTTTGCCACCACCAATGGTGCTCCCTGCGTGGCCCCGTGGGGTGGTGTCACTCTGAGCTACGGCAACAACCCTATTTCCTATGCTATACCAGCCGGGAGAGAGTGGCCTCTGGTGCTGGATATTGCCATGAGCGTCGTGGCTATGGGGAAGATTCGGCTGGCTGCTCTCAGGAACGAACCTATCCCGCCGGGTTGGGCTATGGGTAGGGATGGCGAGCCCACTACCGACGCCCAAGTTGCCATGGATGGCTCCCTCATGCCAATAGGTGGCCACAAAGGTTATGGGATGGCGCTGGTGAACGAGGTCCTATGCGGGGTGCTTTCCGGTGGTCTTTTTGGTACAGATATACGCACGGCGTACGCTGGGGGAGGCACTGAGGTACTGGGGGAATGCCATTTCTTCCTAGCGTTGGATATCGGCCATTTTATGCCTGTTGCCGAATTTAAGGAGCGCGTCGATAGGCTAATTCGCATGATGAAAAGCTCGCAACTTGCCAGATGGCAGAATAAGATCTACATTCCAGGGGAGATAGAGTTTGAAACCCAGCGCCTGAGGATTAAAGAAGGCATACCGTACCCTAAAGGGGTTGTCAGCCCGCTCAAGAAGCTTGCCCAAGACTTGCATATCGCCATAGATTTTTAACCCGAGTAGAGTACCGAGGGCGTTGATTGCCTGTCAACAATCCATCGTTTTGTTCAGCGAGGTTCAAATCCCTCTAGGCGCGTATCTGAGTCAGCCTCTTGCCGACATCCTCCGTATAGCCATAAGAGAGAAAGTACCCGCCGGTGCCCAGTTGAACAGAAGGCTAAGATGTAATCTAGGCAGACTATTGACATTCCAGTAGGGAATGCTCTATTCTCTATACAAAAAGGGAGGTAGACCTAATGCAAGCATATTGTGTGAAATGTCGTGCCAAAAGAGAAATGAAGGATACACGACCGATAACTATGAAGAATGGCAAACCGGCCACTCAGGGTGTGTGCCCCGTATGTGGTACCAAGATGTTTAGAATCGGGAAGAGTTAAAGCTGATATTACCAGTATTGGGAATTACGGGAGAGGCTGGGTATCTGTGAACAGGTACCTAGTCTTTTCATTGGGACTACACATTCTGGACTATTGTAGCCGTGATTTGAGGCATAAGGGCTGCGCAAAAGCCTTTACATTATCTATTAGTAAGGATATAGTGAGGAGTATAATAGATATGCTGTCTCTCAAGGTTAAGAAGGGAGAATGGCCTACTAGGTAAATTTGAGGAGGTATCCTATGGCAAAGGGCACAATCAGGCGGCTAATTACAGACCGGG
>SDBU01006483.1_pt1 | contig 13738 bp, 10 predicted proteins | sample 2277071 | NCBI WGS metagenome assembly SDBU01 (sample SAMN10397929, study PRJNA504765) | marine sediment metagenome | isolation source: marine sediment core GS08_GC12, 126 cmbsf | place: Arctic Ocean: Gakkel Ridge, Loki's castle | collected 2008
CCCACTGGTGCGAACCGAAATCGGAAGTCGGGCAGAAACAATATTGCCCAACGGTACATCGTATTCCATTGAGCTCATTGCGCGTTTTCAGCACTATAATCCACGTCCAGCGCACGATGCAGACAAATTCGATCGCTATATATTTTCGCCCAAGTCGGTCAGATTTATACCCGACGGCAGCAAAGTTTATGTCAACGCACTGGAGGGATTCACCACAATCATTTACGACCCCCGGCGCCTGACGCGGACCGGTCTGATTGTTCATCGCTTCAGGAAACGGCATCAGAATTTGTTCAAGCTTGGCGACGGCGAAACGCCATGGCTTGCTTTCCCGGAAGGCGCACCGGTGAACCCCGATGTATTTTCCGGCAAACCTGTAGAATCGGCACTTTCAGCGGACGGCAAATACCTTTGGGTTCCCTATTATCGAAGAGACTTTGACCAATACAGCACCATGCCGTCGGCGGTCGCCATTATTGATGTTGCCAGTGATCGTATTGTCCGTATTATGCCCACGGGCCCCATTCCGAAATACGTTGTCGCCTCGTTCGATGGAAAATGGATGGCGGTCATACACTGGGGCGACAATACAGTAGGCTTCATCGACACCAGCGGCGCGAGCCCGTCGGATTTTCGACTGGGCAAACTCATCAGCGTTGGCAATCGACTCTCACTCAACTCCATTGATACGAAGGATCGTGATCACGGCTGTGGATTTTGTCTGCGGGGCGCCGTCTTTACGCGCGACGGGCAATATTTACTGGTGGCCCGCATGGGCGGTGGCGGCATTGCAATAATCGACGTCCGCACCCAGCGTTATCTGGGCACAGTACGCGGTATGCGCCAGACCCCCCGCCACCTGGTGTTATCTCCCGATGGCAATACGTTATATCTGAGCTCAAGCTTTGCGGGTTATGTATCGGCCTACCGCGTTGATGATTTAATTACCGCAGCACGGCGCGGGCAATCCCGCCTGGCACCGCTCCGGGAAATGCGCACCGGTTCCGCGACGAGAACCATTGCCGTTAGTCCGGACGGCAGGTTTATTTACGCAGCAGTTAACAAGGACAGTAGAATTGTCGTACTCGCCGCCGATTCGTTAACACCGCTTGTAAGTCTGCCGGCTGATTCTTATCCCGTTGGCATGGCAGTGTCGCCTGATGGGCAACAACTCTGGGTAACTGCCCAGGGCAGAAAACGACGCGGGGGAAATTCCGTCATGGTTTATCACATTAATACCCGATAATTTCACGACAAATACATGAAACAAAAAAAAGCTCCCGAAACGGGAGCTTTTAAATATAAATCGCGCCCAATATCTACTGGTTATCGGCTAGCGACAACCCGCCGCGGGCCCTTCAGATAATCGATGGGGTCGACCTGATGACGATCTCTCATGACCTCAAAGTGAAGATGCGGACCCGTCGAACGACCGGAGGTACCGACTTTGGCAATTGATTGTCCCTTCACCACCCGATCACCCACTTTGACCAGAGACTCCAGAATATGCGCGTAGCGCGTTACATATCCCTGGCCGTGGTTAATCTGAACCAGTTTACCGTATCCCCGTTTCGCACCTGCAAAAGTAATTACACCATCACCCATGGCCTTGATAACCGAACCAAGTGGACTGGCAATATCGACACCTTTGTGCACCGAACGCGCACCGGTGAAAGGATCAGCACGCATTCCAAAGTGGGATGAAACCCAACCACCATTTACCGGCCAGCCAGACGGAGTCACTGCTTTTTGCAGCTGACGGTCTATCAGCAGCGTTTCAAGCGCATTGAGCTGCTCGGTTTGCATGGCAACCTGCTGATCAAGACTACTTAGAGAAGACAATACCATTGAAGCATTATGCGCTACTGCGGGACCGGCAGGACCACCCATTGCCGGCTGAACGCTGAAATCAAATTCGCTAGCGTCCAGACCCGCCATTGTCGTCAGACGGCCACCCAGTGCATTCAAGCGCAAGACCTGTGCCTGTAAATGGCCGAGGCGCTGTGCCAAAGCATTAAGATGTGTTTCCGCATCACGCCGTGCTCTTTGGATAGCGACACGCTGTGTTTGCAATTCCTTTTGTTGCTGCCGCACCAAGCCGACATCAACCAATTCGCTATGCTGATCGAGTAAAGACTTTATCTGAAATGTGATGCTGCCCAGAAAAACCGGCAGCACAACAAGGCCGATTAGCGCGATTACCAGTACATGCCGATGCGATAAGCTGGCGTGCTTATTTGCTCCGCCTTTATCTGAAACAATTATTATATTCATGGCGCTTATCTATCTCCTCCACTTTTACAACCAGACGCTGCAACTGCGTCCTCTTTATTATTAATACATGTTAAATCGCTGTCACCACCGTACCACTGACAAACGAGATAGGAACATCATCACTCTCTTCATAGGAAACCAGCTCCCAGGCTTCCTGGTCCTGTATCAGGGCACGCAACAAACGATTATTCAAGTGATGCCCGGATCGATACGCACTGAACTCTCCCAGCAAGGGGTGACCCAGTAAATACAAATCGCCGATGGCGTCCAGAATTTTGTGTTTTACAAATTCATCTTCGTAGCGAAGACCGTCCTCGTTCAATATGCGGTAATCGTCCATGACAATGGCATTGTCAAAACCACCGCCACGAGCAAAACCGTTTTTTTGCATGGTTTCAAGGTCGGACATAAATCCAAATGTCCGGGCCCGACTCACTTCTTTCACAAATGATGTTGTTGAGAAGTCCATGCTCGCTGTCTTGCCACTGTTCTCGAAGACAGGATGCTCAAAATCGATAGTAAAGGTAACTTTGAAACCATAAAATGGCTCGAACGCGGCCCATTTGTTTTCGTCTTCAACGCGAATACGCTTCTTGATGCGAAGAAATTTCTTCGGTGCGGGCTGCTCTTCAATACCGGCTGATTGCAGGAGAAACACAAACGGGCCCGCACTGCCGTCCATTATGGGGACTTCAGGCGCTGTTAACTCAACAATGGCATTATCGATACCGAGCCCGGCGAATGCAGACATCAGATGCTCAACGGTCGAGATTCTAACGCCATCCATTTCAATCGTTGTAGAAAACCGGGTATCGCTCACATTCTGGGGGCAAGCAAGAACATCAATCACGTTTTCAAGATCAACGCGACGAAACACAATGCCGGTATCGATGGGCGCCGGGCGTAACGTCAAATAAATCTTGTTGCCCGTATGCAGACCAACGCCTGTAGCGCGGATGGTATTTTTTAGTGTTCTTTGTTTAATCACTTAAATTATTGCTTCTTATATGTAATTTGCATGCGCTCGAGGGAAAGATTCCCCTTCCCTTGCTTGCAGGGAATTTATAATTAATGGGGTACCCAAAACCAGACGGATGTTTCTGCTGGTTTTAAAGCATTTAAAATTAATTTCCCCTTCTTGTCCAGTAGTTTAGCGATATCGGTCACCAACCGGCAGAGAGCCACCGATGAACGGCCGACCTACCTTTAAAGTGTTGCTGCGAACCACTTCCTGAGGAATTGACAGCGATAACGCCAAATCCTGTGCCCGCTTATGGCCACGTGCAAGGTATGGAATATAAGCCAATGAATTTTATAGACTTAACTGTTTATTTAGCGAGAATTAGCATGCTCTGGTTGATGGGGAGGGTCGGCTTGACACGATGTTATAGCAACATCTCACCTTGAAATAATAACATTCCCGATGATCTGCTGCAGGACGTAAAAGAAAGTGGGGCGTCCCTGCCCCAAAGGGAGGAGAACCTGAATCCGGGTATCTAACAGGCTTTTCCTTATATATCAGTCCGCTTGTTTTCGTAAAAAAGCTGGGATATCAAGATATTCCACTGCATCCTGTTTGTATTCGGCACTGTCTGCGCGTCGATTGCGAATTACGGTGGGCGTATCAAGCGCTTCGTAATCCGTGGTCCCCGTGCCGGTGCGCACCAAACGATAAGGCTGCTGTTTCTGGGCCTCTTTTCCAAGTCCGGTCGCTACCAGCGTAACCCGCAGATCACTGCCCATCTCGGGATCGATAACGGTACCCATCACCACAGTGGCGTCTTCCGAAGCGAAGTCCTTCACTGTGTTTCCCACTTCCTCAAACTCACCAATGGACATGTCGGGCCCGGCGGTCACATTGACGAGGATGCCGCGCGCGCCGGAAATATTAATATCCTCGAGCAAGGGGCTGGAGATTGCTGCCATGGCCGCCTCGGTAGCGCGATTGTCACCACTGGCAACAGCCGACCCCATCATGGCCATCCCCATTTCTGACATCACCGTGCGCACATCAGCAAAATCGACATTAATCAGGCCGGAGCGGGTGATTAGCTCGGCAATACCTTGTACCGCACCCTGCAGTACTTCATTGGCCTTGCCAAAGGCATCCAGCAAGGTCGCTTCTTTGCCCAGTACTGTCAGCAGCTTATCGTTGGGAATGGTAATGATGGAATCAACATATTCCCCCAAATCCTTGACTCCCTGCTCGGCGATACCCATCCGCTTGCGTCCTTCGAAGGGAAAGGGTTTGGTCACCACCGCTACTGTCAATACACCAAGATCACGTGCCACCTGGGCCACCACAGGCGCTGCACCGGTTCCGGTTCCGCCGCCCATACCCGCAGTAATGAAAACCATGTCGGCACCTTCCAGTACTTCGGCAATGCGCTCGCGATCTTCCACCGCTGCCTGGCGACCGATATTGGGATCGGCACCACAGCCCAACCCCTTGGTGAGGTTGGTACCCAGTTGCAGAATGGTGTGTGCGCCCGACTTCGACAGTGCCTGTGAGTCAGTATTGGCATTTATGAATTCAACGCCTTCAATATTAGCCTCGACCATGTAGTCAACGGCATTGCCACCACCGCCTCCCACACCGATCACCTTGATAACAGCCTGTTGGCCGTAAGTATCCATTAACTCAAACATAACGGCTCCTCCTTTTGCTTACCCGGTTGTCGTAAAACATAAAAACTCCTAAAAATTTCCCTGAAACCAACTTTTCATTCGTTGCCAGATGCCAACAATGTTGTCGCCTGATCCAGATCCTGATCGCATGTACTCGGATCCCTCGCGATGTTGCGCGCCAAAATGAACCAGGCCGACACCAGTGGCATACATAGGGTTCTCTACCACGCCGGTCAGTCCACCAATGTCTTGCGGCATACCCAGTCTGACGGGCATGTGGAACACCTCCTCAGCCAGTTCCACCATGCCCTGCAGCTTGGAGCTGCCACCGGTAAGTACAACGCCGGATCCGACAAGGTCTTCGAAACCACTGCGACGCAGCTCCGCAGCGACCAGTGTGTACAACTCTTCAATTCGCGGCTCAATGACTTCGGCCAGGGTCTGGCGCGCCAGTGTTCGCGGCGCGCGGTCACCGACACTGGGCACCTCAATGGTTTCGTCGTGTTGTGCCAGCTGCGTCAGCGCACATCCGTATTGTTTCTTGATCTCTTCCGCGTATTGCATAGGTGTGCGCAGAGCCACCGCAATATCATTTGTTACCTGATCGCCGGCAATGGGAATGACTGCGGTATGGCGTATGGCGCCATCGGTAAAGACACAGATATCAGTTGTTCCCCCACCAATATCTACCAGGCACACGCCAAGTTCCCTTTCGTCGTCGGTCAATACGGCAATACTGGAGGCAAGTTGCTCAAGAATAATATCGTCAACTTCAAGTCCGCAACGACGCACGCACTTGATTATATTCTGCGCGGCGCTTACCGCACCGGTGATGATATGCACCTTGGCTTCCAGGCGTACACCGCACATACCAATGGGCTCACGAATACCTTCCTGTTTATCAATAATGAATTCCTGGGGCAAGATATGCAGTACTTTCTGGTCTGCCGGAATGGCCAGGGCCCGTGCGGCCTCGATAACCCGATCAATATCGCTGTTGCCTACTTCCTTGTCCTTAATGGCAACGATGCCATGTGAGTTGAAACTATTGATGTGACTGCCAGCAATGCCAGCGTAAACAGAGTTAATATGGCATCCCGCCATTAACTCCGCTTCCTCGATGGCTCGCTGTATAGATTGCACCGTCGACTCAATGTTCACCACCACCCCCTTCTTGAGACCACGCGAAGGGTGGTAACCGACACCGATTATTTCCACTTGGCCATCGACACCAATTTCCCCAACGATTGCAAGCACCTTGGAGGTGCCGATGTCCAGACCCACTATCAAACTTTCGTCTTCTTTCTTTGGCATACCCTACCTCTCGATTCTCTGGCGAGAGAATGTTTGTCGACCATTAATCCAGGCGACGGCCAATCCATTGGCATACCGCAGATCAACATGACGGATTTGTCTCTTCTTTTTCACTAGTAATGGATAGATGCGAATAAACCGTTCAATCCGCTCCTCCATTCTTCTGCGACCAACCACAAGCTCAACACCATTGCCAAGATAAAGTCTCCACATCCGGCGTGGTGTTAACTCAAGTCGCTTGATCGATAACCCGGCTGTCGCCAATTGCGCCTGGTATTTTCGATAGAATTCCAGAACCTGTTGCTCGCTCCCGGGTGGCCCCCGCAATTGAGGCACATCCTTCGGACCGTCGCGCTGCGGCAGAATTACGGCATTGCCGTCAATGTTAAGCCACGCAGCGTCCCCCCACTTCGCAACAAACTTTTGCTCGCTAAAGCGCACATTGACGGCATTGGGCCAGCGCCGGCTGACCCATGCGCGATCGACCCAGGGCAACGCCGCAATCTGTTCCTGGGCCGCATCCAGATTCGCAGTGATAAAACTCCCGGTCAGGTTGGTGAGCGCGGCAGTCTCCAGCTCTTTTTGACTCACATGCTGAAACGGACCGGCAAAACTGACGCGTTTGACCGGGTAAGTAGCGGGTTTCAATAGCCAGTCCGCAGTAAGAAGCACTATGGCAATAATCACGATTGACCAGAATACGACGATACCGCCGGTAAACAGTATGCGGGGCGCGTTCCAGTGCAAGGTGGTATCAACCTGTTGCATAACTTGACTCCAGTATCCTGACTGCCAATTGCTCAAAACTCATACCGTCCGCCCGGGCTGCCATCGGCACAAGGCTATGATCGGTCATACCTGGAATGGTATTGGCCTCCAGCACATAGGGCTGTCCGTTTTGGTCAATCATGAAATCCACTCGTCCCCAGCCACGGCAATCCAGCAGGGCAAAGGTTTCCATTGCCAGATTTTTGACGGTGGTTTCGCTGGATTCATCCAGCCCGCTGGGACAAAAGTATTGCGTTGAGTTGACCCTGTATTTAGCGTCGTAGTCATAGACTTCGCCGGCGGCCTTGATGCGTATTACCGGCAACGGGCTATCGCCCACGATAGCCACAGTCACTTCCTGTCCTTCTATCCATGCTTCCGCCAGCACATCTTTGTCAAACTCGCTGGCCTCGCGCCAGGCTTTTTCCATATCCTCGCGCGCATGGACTTTAAACGTTCCGAAACTGGACCCCTCGCGACTGGGTTTTATCACCATGGGAAAACCGATATCGCGGGCAACGTCGTCCAGCTCCAGCACACTACGCAACAACGCAAAATCCGGTGTCGGTATACCGACCTGGCGCATCAGCATCTTGCTGCGCCACTTGTCCATGGCCAGCGCCGATGCCAGTACACCGCTTCCGGTATAAGGAATGCCTAGTACTTCCAGCGCACCTTGCATCAGGCCGTCTTCTCCCCAGCGCCCATGCAACATGACAAAGGCGCGGTCATAATTCTCATTGCGCAACACTGCCAGCACGGACGGACCGGAATCGATGCCGTGGGCATCGACGCTCTGGCTTTGCAAGGCCAATAGCACACGTGCGCCACTTTTAAGCGACACCTCTCGCTCCGCCGAGAGTCCACCCATCAGTACCGCAACTTTGCCAAACTGATGTTGACTCATATTGATTCCCCGACAATGCGCACTTCGCGTTCCAGCTCAATACCGTGCTGCTTTTGCACTTCGTTTTTGATTTTTTCAATCAGGCGCTCAATGTCTGCCGCCCGGGCACCACCGGTATTAACAATGAAGTTTGCATGAACATCCGATACACAGGCTTTGCCAACACAGGTTCCTTTCAAACCAGCGCTGTCAATCAAGCGTGCGGCATGATCGTCTAGCGGATTCTTGAACACCGATCCGGCGTTGGCGGTCTGCATAGGTTGCGATGCACCTCTTTTGGCCAGTAACTGCTTGATCTGTGCCCGTACGGCGTCACCCACGCCTTTATTCAAGGTGAAGTGTGCCGCCACAAACCACTCCCCATTCAGTCCGATTACCGAGCGATAGGCGATGTTGAACTCAGACTTATTACGAACGCGTATATCGCCCTGGCGATTCACAGTTTCCACTGCCTGCACCACTTCCCAGGTCTCACCGCCAAATGCGCCGGCGTTCATCGCCAGGGCGCCGCCAACCGTACCGGGTATACCCGCGAGGAATTCACAGCCGGCCAGATTATTGTCCGCTGCAAATCGTGCCACCTTGGCACTGGCAACCCCCACTTCGGCCCGTACCACAGTGTCATCAAATACACTTAATCTCTTTAGCATGCCGCTGGGCGCGATCACGGTGCCGCGAATACCGCCGTCGCGCACCAGCAAATTACTACCCAGTCCTACCCAGAACACGGGTTCATCCACTGGCAGCTGCGACAAGAACGAAGCCAGGTCATCAATATCGGCCGGCTGATAAAAACAATCTGCCGGTCCACCCACGCGCCAACTGGTGTGCCTGGCCATGGGCTCATCGATTTTCGATTTGCCACGAAATGTATAACGCTCCTCTGCCACGTTCATGCCGCCCCCGCCAGCTGTTGCGGCAAGGTTGCCGCGACCCGGCCGATATTGCCGGCACCCAGGGTTAACAGGAGATCGCCATCCTTCAGCATTCCACGTAGCACACCTGGCAACTTGTCCACATCTTCCACAAACACGGGATTGGTGAGTCCGCGGGCGCGTATCGTGCGGCAAAGCGCACGCCCGTCGGCGCCGCTGATAGCCGATTCACCGGCGGCATAGACTTCAGTCACGATCAATGGATCCTGGTCGCTAAACACGGCAGCAAAATCGTCCAGCAGTTCATGCGTGCGGCTGTAACGATGTGGCTGGAATACCACCACCAGACGACGATCGGGCCAGCCATCTCGCGCCGCCTCCAGAGTGACGGCAATTTCTCTAGGATGGTGTGCATAATCATCAATGAACAGTACGTTGCCGCCATTCACTACGACATCGCCATTGATCTGGAAACGCCTGCTAATACCACCAAACTCCTCCAGTGCCTTGACGATGGCGTTGTCATCGACCCCCAATTCGTGAGCGACCGCGATTGCTGCCAGTGCATTCAGGACATTGTGTTTACCTGGCTGGTTCACTGTGAGTTGCAGCCAGTCCTGCCTGTCGTGCAGGGAGACGGTAAACGAAGTCCTGTTTTCCTGTTGCACTATATTGCTTGCCCGCAGATCAGCGGTTGAACCCGTTCCATAGGTCACGACTGGTTTATGGATGTGCGGTAAAATTTCACGTACTACCGGATCATCCACACACATAATCGCCACCCCGTAAAACGGGATGTTATGAATAAAATCGATAAAGGCCTGCTTCAATACCGAGAAGTCACCACCGTAGGTGCTCAGGTGGTCCGCATCAATATTGGTAACAACACTCATAAACGGATGCAGATGCAAAAACGAGGCGTCGCTTTCGTCAGCCTCGGCCACCAGGTATTCGCCATGACCCAGACGCGCATTGGTGCCAGCGCTATTCAGTCGGCCCCCGATAACAAAGGTGGGGTCGAGCCCGCCTTCGGCGAGCAAACTGGCCACCAGGCTGGTGGTAGTGGTTTTGCCGTGCGTGCCGGCGATGGCAATGCCACGCTGCAGTTGCATCAGTTCACCCAGCATTGCTGCCCGCGGGATAACCGGGATCTTTTGCGCCTTTGCCGCCATGACCTCCGGATTGGATTCATCCACCGCTGACGACACCACGACGACATCCATACCGCTGATGTGATCAGCGTTATGACCGATGCTGATATTGACTCCCATGTCACGCAGGCGTCTGGTATTGGCACCCTCACTGATATCGGAACCGGAAACGTCAAACTCAAGGTTATGCAACACTTCCGCGATACCACACATACCGACACCACCGATGCCGACAAAGTGAATATTTTTGACCCACCTACGCATGAGCCAACTCCTCGCAAATCCGCGCAACCGCGACATCGGCATCGGGCATGGAACAAGCCCGGGCTTTCTCGGCCATGCTCATCAGGGTGGAACGATTTTCACTGAGTTCGGTAATCAGCTGTTGTAACCGTGATGGCGTACAGTCGGGTTCCGCAATCACCACAGCTGCATCCCGTTCAGCCAGATAATGTGCGTTAGCGGTCTGATGATCATCGGTGGCGTAGGGAAATGGCACCAGGATGGAACCCACACCCGCCGCCGCCAGTTCGGCCACTGTCATCGCGCCGGCACGGCACAAAACAATGTCGGCCCATTCGTAAGCCTTTGCCATATCGTCGATAAAAGCATCAATGCGTACCGCGTTGGCATCTTCTCCATAAGCAGCCTGCACTTCTTCCTGCCAACGACTACCGGTCTGATGCCACAATTCGGGCCTGTCATCTGATGGCATTGCGCACCAGGCGTCTGCCATCACGCGATTCAGTGACCGCGCACCCTGACTGCCACCAAGAATGAGCAGGCGCAATCGACCCTGGCGACCTCGTAAACGATCCGCAGGCGGTGCCAGGCTGGCGATATCCTGTCTTACCGGATTGCCGACGTGGCTCACTGTGGATCGATTGCCAAAGGTACCGGGGAAACCACACAAGACCCGCGTTGCCACCCGCGACAGCCAGCGGTTGGTAAAACCGGGTATGGCGTTGGCTTCGTGAATCACCAGGGGTTTTCTTAAGAGCCAGGCGATCAAGCCACCGGGGCCGGCGACGAAACCGCCCATGGAAAGTACCACCGATGGCCGGCGCCTGAAAAATACAATCAAGGCCTGTGTCATGGCAATCAGCATGCGAAATGGCAGTGACAGCCAGCCGATAACACCCTTGCCGCGAAGGCCGCGAATGCTAATCCATTCCATATCAAAGCCTGCCGGTGGCACCAGCCGGGCTTCCAGTCCATGGCGGGTCCCCATCCATACCACCTCAACGCCACGGTGACGTAACACACGCGCAACTGCCAGACCCGGATACACATGCCCGCCGGTTCCACCCGCCATGATGAGTACGCTAGTCATCTCGACTCCACCTCTTTGATTGCAATTCTCGTGAAATTGCCAGCAACAGACCAATGGAAAAACAACTTGCAATCATGCTACTGCCGCCATAGCTCACAAAGGGCAGAGTCAGACCCTTGGTCGGTAACACGCCGAGATTGACACCGAGGTTGATCATCGCCTGATACCCGATCAACAGCCCGAGACCCTGAGCCAGCCGGGCGTGGAAAATACGTCCATGTTGTTCCGCAATTCGCGACAACATCATCGCGCGCCCTACAATGATAACGAACAGGACGAGAATGCTGACAACACCCAGCAAACCGAGTTCTTCGGCGATAACTGCCACAATAAAATCAGTGTGGGCGGCGGGCAGATAAAAAAGCTTTTGCACACTCGCACCCAGGCCCACGCCAAACCACTCACCGCGGCCGAAGGCGATCAATGACTGTACCAACTGAAATCCCGAGTCGAAGGGGTCGGCCCAGGGATTAAGAAACCCGGTCACACGCTCCATGCGGTAGGGCGAGAAAACCGTCAAGATAGCGATGGCGCCCACCCCGGCACCGATACAGGCCAGAAAGTGCCAGAACCGTATGCCACCGAGAAACAACATGGTCAATACAGTCGCCGTCATTAGCACCACCGTTCCGAGATCGGGTTCCTGCAATAACAGAATACCTATCAAGGCCAGTACAATACCGATCATCAGTATGCCCTGGGTAAAGTTACGCAACTCTTCTTGCTTGCGCACCAGATACCCGGCAACGTAAATCACCATGAACAGCTTCGCCAGTTCCGATGGCTGCATGTGGAAACCACCCAGTTGAATCCATCGCGTACTGCCATTGATTTTTGCGCCTACACCGGGGATCAGCACGGCGATCAGCAAGGCGATGGCAAAGAGCAATAATATCGGCCCAAGGTGTTCCCACATGCGTACCCGGCTCTGCGCCACAATCCACATCACACCAACTCCCAGGGTCACGTGCGCCAGTTGCCGTATTAGAAAGTACGCACTGTTACCCGTACCTTTTGCGGCGATTGATATGGATGCGGAGTACACCATTATCAAACCAACCACCAGCAAGACCAGTGTCGCGCCAAGCAACCAGGGGTCCATAGCCGGTCGTGTGCGCCCTGCACTGCGTGTTGCTGCATGGTGAATAACGATGGCACTCATGGTGTCGTCAGCTCTTTGGCTTTCTGTGCGAAGACTTCACCGCGATGGCTGAAGTTTCTGAACATATCGAAACTGGCGCAGGCGGGTGATAACAGAACAATATCGCCGCCCTGCGACAGCGCCTGTGCCTGTGTAACGGCATCGGCCATATCATTGGCATGATGCACCGGGACCACACCGCCCAGTGCTGCTTCGATCAAATTGGCATCGCGACCCATTAGAATGGCGTGCTTCACATGGTCTTTAGCCGCCTGTTTCAGTGGCGAGAAATCGGCGTCCTTGCCTTCACCACCGGCGATCCAGATCACCGACTTGTCCATCCCGTTCAGTGCTGCCGTTGCCGAGCCGACATTAGTCGCCTTTGAGTCGTCGATCCACTTCACGCCCTGTCTTTCTGCCACCAGCTGACAACGATGAGGTAATCCACGAAACTCTTGTATGGCCTGGTTGGCTGATTCAATAGATACGTTCATTGCGCTGGTAAGGGCGTAAGCTGCCAGCACGTTTGATATATTGTGACGACCGGGCAACGGAATTTCGCTAGCCGCTATCAGCCGTTGCCTGCCCTTCACCAGCCAGGTTCGCCCGTCTTCTTTTCTTAATCCGAAATCATTTTCTGTTTCCGGTTCTGAAAGCCCGAAATAAACCTGCTCGCGTCCTGCTCGCGCCATCTTGGCGACACGATCATCATCCCTGTTGAGCACCATGGTACCGTCACCGTTAAAAATGTCTGCCTTGGTGTCTGCGTACTCATCAATTCCAGCGTAGCGATCCATGTGGTCTTCACTGATATTGAGAACGGTTGCCGCAATTGAATTCAATGAAACGGTGGTTTCGAGCTGAAAGCTTGACAGCTCGAGAACGTAAACGTCCGGTTCATCCTGCTGCAACAACTGCATTACCGGTACGCCGATGTTGCCACCCAATCGGGTATCAAGTCCGGCTGCGCTCAGCATTTCTGCGACCAGGGCGCTGACGGTGCTTTTACCGTTAGCGCCAGTAATAGCGACAATCGGCGCCTTGACCGCACGCACAAACAGTTCAATATCGCCGATAGTTTCCACGTTCTCTTTCAAAGCCTGTGCCACCGCCGGTTCGGCCAGCGGCACACCGGGGCTTACCACCAGCAAATCGGCCTCACAAAAACGCTCGGCATTGAATCGCCCGGTGATTACTGGAATATTGGGGAACGCTTCCTGCAAAATTGACAACTGCGGGGGCAATTCGCGACTATCGTAAATCTCCACATCATAACCAAGCGACAACAGGTGTGGCACCACGGACAGGCCGGTACGACCCAGCCCCACGACCACTGCAAGTTGTTTT
>SDBU01006484.1_pt1 | contig 13737 bp, 15 predicted proteins | sample 2277071 | NCBI WGS metagenome assembly SDBU01 (sample SAMN10397929, study PRJNA504765) | marine sediment metagenome | isolation source: marine sediment core GS08_GC12, 126 cmbsf | place: Arctic Ocean: Gakkel Ridge, Loki's castle | collected 2008
GAAGCCGAGGAGGCTAAGCAAGCCAAAGAGGCCGAGAAGCTGGCCGAGAAGGAAGCCAAACTTAAAGCCGAAGAGAAAGCTAAACGGGAAGCCGAGGAGGCTAAGCAAGCCAAAGAGGCCGAGAAGCTGGCCGAGAAGGCAGCCAAACTTAAAGCCGAAGAGAAAGTTAAACGGGAAGCCGAGGAGGCTGAGCGAGTACTCCCACCACCGATAGATTTGGACCAATTGAAACAGTTGGAGGAATATCTAAAACAGGTAGAGAGCACTCATGAAGAATTAAGAGCCGGAAAAATCGATGCCAAGGAAGCAACGCAAAGGCTTCTAGATATTTCTGAAAAGATTCCCGAGTAGATATTTCCTGTTTGCTCATCGGCGGACTGATGATGCAAGTATATAAGTCATAAAGGAGGGCGTTTTTTGGCACGGATTTTAGTAGCAGACGATGATCCCTACAGCCTCAAATTACTTGACTTCAGACTGAAAAGCCTGGGTCATGAGACCATTTTCGCCGTGGATGGCAGGGAGGCTCTGGAAATTGCCACGAAGGAGAAACCTGATCTTGTCCTGCTCGATATCATGATGCCAGTCATAAATGGATTTCAGGTCCTACGGAAGCTCAAGTCGCAAGAGGAGACGAAGAATATCCCTGTGATAATGCTTACGGCGAAGGTACAGGAGAAGGACGTTGTGACTGGACTAGAAGCTGGCGCCGTGGACTATGTCACCAAGCCCTTCAGCTTTGCCGAATTGAGCGCTAGAGTAAATCGTGCTCTGGCCTCTCGCTCCTAGTGCTGAGCCCGAATCCTCGTATTCCTTGGTTAGACAATGTTACAAGCTATTTACACCATCATATCGCTACAGGTGCTCATACTAGTCATCGTCTTCTACCTAGTTTTGCATCGCTGGGCAGTGAACTTGCTTGAGCCTTACGCTGAGAGGCGGAAGCATCGCTTCGAGCCTCATGTTCTTAACCTCCTTAATGACCCTACTGCGACAGAACCACTGGAGCGCGGTCTCTTTCCCGGTGATAGAAAGTTTATTGAAGAAGTGCTTCTGCAACAAGCAACTCAACTGAAGGGGCAGGACAGACACAATATGACCATTGCCTTTGAGAAAGCTGGCTATGTGAAAAGCGAGATGAGTGCCTTGCGTTCGAGGAGATGGTGGCGAAGACTCGAAGCCGCCATCAATCTAGGAACTATGCAGAGTCAAATTGCAGTTTCTGCCCTTATCGATGCGGTGAGAGACCCGGTCGAAGATGTTAGACTGGCAGCAGTGAGAGCACTGGGACAACTGAATGAACCGAGAGGGCTTCGGGTGCTCTTAGAAACAATGGAAGACAAAAACCTCTGGATGGGGAGTAGCATCGTCGAGGTATTGGTAAGCATGGGACCCAATATTGCCCCCGAGATTGTCACCAGACTCAAATCAACCACGAATATCAACGCCCGTCTTTTATATATACAACTCTGTGGTCTTCTGCAAATTACTGCGGCTCTGGGGTCACTTCTCCTGCTGCTGGGAGACCCAGACAAAGAAACCCGAATATCGGCGGCACAAGCGCTGGGTCAGATAGGAGACGTATCAGCTGTAGAAAGCCTGATTATTTCGCTTAACGATGAGAGCTGGGAGGTTAGGTCCCAAGCAGCTAAGTCCCTAAGAGCTCTAGGAGACAAGCAAGCGGTGGGGAAGCTCAAGCAGGTTCTCTCAGATGAGAACTGGCGGGTCAGGTACAACACCGCCGACGCTCTATATCAACTTGGTGAGGAAGGCATAGAGGCTCTGCGTGAGACCATGCGTTCCGGCGAAGAAGCGCCACGTGCCGTAGCGGCACAAGTATTGGCGGAAAGAACTTTGGGAGTGTAAAGATTGGTGCAAGGTGACGGCATTCTGGTCAACATAATTCTGGGCTTCAATATAGCCTTTTTGAGCTACTTTATTGCCATCAACGGCATCTATTTCATCCTGTTGATTATATCATATTTCACCGTGCTCAGGTATCGCAGACGCATCCAGCATGAGCAGTGGCGACGAATAATACAATCTCCACTGACAGTACCCGTCTCCATAATTGCTCCCGCCTACAATGAAGAGCTTTCCATAGATGAGAGCGTTAAATCCTTGCTGATGCTGGAATACCCCGAGTTTGAGGTTATCGTGGTCAACGACGGTTCAACGGACAAAACCCTGGAGAAACTCAAGATTGCCTTCAATCTGCATCCGATACCGGCGGATATTGAAGAAAAGGTGCTCTGCAAGCAGATACTGGGCATCTATCGCTCACCCGATAATCCTAACCTGGTTGTTGTAGATAAGATAAACGGAGGCAAGGCCGATGCCCAGAATGCCGGAATAAATGTTTCGAGATATCCATTGATATGTATCATCGACGCTGATTCGCTGATAGAGGGCGGTGCTCTCCTGCGCGTGACCAAGCCTTTCCTGGAGAGGCCGGGAAAGGTCGTCGCAGTGGGTGGCATCGTGCGGGTTGCCAATGGCTGCACGGTCGAAGCAGGTCGTGTGGTGCGTATAGGATTGTCTCGTGCCTGGCTGCCTTTGATACAAACGGTTGAATACCTGCGAGCCTTTCTCTTTGGACGGTCCGGCTGGAGTGCCCTGCACAGCTTGCTTATCATATCAGGGGCTTTTGGCTTTTTCAGGAAAGACACGGTCATTGCTATCGGCGGTTACCGGCGAGGTTCACTTGGGGAGGATATGGAACTGGTGGTGCGGATGCACCGCTATCTGCGGGAACAAAAGCAGGAATATGAGATGCACTTCCTGCCTGACCCGGTGTGCTGGACCGAGGTACCTGAGTCGCTCAAGATTTTGGGACGGCAAAGGAACCGCTGGCAGCGAGGGCTTATCGAAAGTCTCTCTATCCACCGCAAGATGATGCTAAACCCGAGATATGGAGTGATTGGAATGGTTGCCTTTCCTTACTTCGTATTCTTTGAGATGCTGGCGCCGGTGGTGGAACTGTTAGGATATATTATCATACCTCTAAGCTATGCATTAGGTATAATAGATTTCCCATTCTTTGCCCTTTTCCTGGCTGTGGCGATCCTGTTAGGAGTTACCCTCTCAACATTGTCGGTGGTGCTGGAAGAGCTTTCTTTCAGAAGATACCCAAAGACCTCGGACATCGCGAAATTGGTCGCTGCTGCCTTTTTGGAGCACTTCGGATATCACCAACTGACCTTATGTTGGCGGGTGAAAGGGTTCTGGGATTACTTCAGCGGCAAGACTGCGTGGGGCAGGATGGAAAGAAAAGGTTTCACCAAGACATAGGGGAAAGAAGCAATACCAGCCTTCACGCACCCTATTCTGAATGAATACCCCTGGCTGCCAGTGCTCCAAGTGAGTAGAGGAGCTGATGATTCAAACCTCAGCCTCTTTTTGGTAACAAATCAGCAAATGCTGGGTAGAAGTTCATGCCAAGGCCGAGTGAAGTTCTCCAACACCTTACACGCTTGGAAGACTTATGATTAGTCTCGCCGTCGAGGAAGATTGACAACGGTCATCAAGCCACTTATAGTATCCATTAACAAGTTGCGCTGGAACAACTGATGGCATACAAGGGGGTTAACCAAGATGAAGGAGCCCGTGGAGCCAATTCAAGTTGAACGCTTAACAAGGTTGAATGAATACGGCCCCGATGACCTCTTTATCTGCTCTGCCAGTTTTGAAGACAGGTGCATTTCAAGCACATCTAGAATGGGCGCTGACTTCCGTACCAGGTTTGCCATAATCTTTGTAATCGAGGAGCCGCTCTACAAGAGACAGGTTGACAACAATCTATTCAGATTGCAGAGTGAACTGGGGAAGAGGACTTCTGAGGGTATCTTCGTCATTTCCTGCCAGAAAGAAAATCCGATTGATGGGATTAACCAGCTCAAGAACATCTGGAGACAGTGTAAGCCTAAGAATCCTGAAGAGCCCTTCATTACCATTGATATTAGTGGATTTACCAAGATATACCTGTTGCAGCTTCTTCATGCTCTGGTGAGCGATTTAAACGTAGGTATTCCTCGTATGCTTCACACAACACAGACATATCTACCGACCAAGCTTACTCAGGGGGTCGAGCAGATTACCACAATATCCGACTTTTTTGGGAGTCCTTCATTAGAGAAGCAAACTATTCTTATCCTACTCCTGGGATTTGAGCCTGAACGAGCCCTGGCGGTATGGAAACACTTTAATCCGGCGAAGACTATCGCCCTAATAACTAACCCACCGCGCTATGGAAATCTTGATTACCTGAGATATGCTCAGGAGAATAATTCCCACTTACTTTCACAACCTTCGGTAGAAGTAAGAAATGTGCCGGCTGATAACCCGTATGCGGTCAAGAGTGCGCTGGAGGTTATTTATAACGATACCAGAGATCTATTCAACATGGTAATCGGCCCTTTCGGGACAAAGCCTCAGGCTGTAGGCGTATTTCTCTTTTGTTTGGAGTGCCCTAAAGTGCAAGTTGTCTATTCTTTCCCCGCTAAATATACCAGGTCTTACCTGCAACGCAAGCCTGGCCCCACACTATTACTACCCCTTGGCGGTGAAGGTTTGTCCCGGAGTCGACCTAGTCAACTGTAAAAACGCACCAAACTGGGTGTCTCTTAAAGATATCTGGGTTTCTTTTCATCTGACAGGTGAAAAAATTTGGTGTGAAGCAGAATAATTTATGGGGGATACAATATGGGGAGATTGGATAATAGGATAGCCCTTATTACTGGAGGTGGCACCGGGATAGGACGAAACATTGCCCTGGAGTTTGCTAAAGAAGGGGCCGATGTAGTGGTTAGTAGCCGAAATCTGGCTAATCTGGAGAAGGTGGCTAATGAGATTAAGGCTATGGGGAGGCGTTCTCTGGCGATAGCTGCTGATGTTCGGGTGAAGAAACAGGTACAGGACATGGTGAGGAGGACAATAGACGAGTTTGGCCGGATTGACATCTTGGTAAATAATGCCGCGGTTCTCCTTAGAGCTGAGTTACTGGATGTGACCGAGGAGCTTTGGGATGATATATTAGATACAAACCTTAAATCAGTCTTTCTGTGCACCCAAGCTGTGGCCAAGTATATGATAGAGCAAAGATATGGTAAGATTATCAACATGTCTTCGGTGAGCGGGCGAGGTCAGAACTACCCGGGGTTGGCTACTTACTGCGCATCGAAAGCTGGTATTATCGAACTGACTAAGTGTTATGCTAAACAGTTAGGGCCTTGTGGCATAAATGTTAATGCTATTGCTCCAGGATTTGTCAAAACTGCTATGTCTAAAGTTGGAAGAACGCCAGAGCAGGCAGAACAAATCTCAGAATATCACAGAACAGCAGCGGTTCTTGGTAAACTGGGCACCACCCAGGATATAGCCAATTTAGCCTTGTTTCTAGCTTCAGAGGATTCCTCCTTTATAAGTGGACAGACTGTTCCTATAGATGGTGGCAGAACCGACCGAATGTAGTCCACTCTATTAAAGACAATAGCATATAGCTAAAGCGCACAATGTCAGGCTAATCATAAAGAAGAGAATAAGTTGATGGAGGGTTAAATAATGGGCATCCGTGACTTTTACTTAACCAATAAGGTAGCTTTTATTGCTGGAGGCAGAAGAGGAATAGGCAAGGCTATTGCCCTGGCTTTTGCTGAAGCTGGAGCTGACGTGGCTGTGGCCGATGTAGTGACTGAAGACCTTGAGGCAACCGCTGAGGAGATTCGTAAGCTTGGCCGGCGCTCACTGGCTTTACAGTCGGACATCACCAAGAAGGTTGAGGTTGATAAGGCAATACAGAGAGTGGTGGATAAATTGGGTGGTATTGATATCCTGGTAAACACCCCGGTTAAACGCACCCCTGTACCGCTAATGGAACTCAGTGAAGAGGACTGGGACTCAATGCTTGATATCAGCCTCAAAGGTTACTTCTTCACTTCCCAAGCGGTGGCAAAGAGAATGATTGAGCAGAAACGAGGGGGCAGTATTATAAACATGTCATCAAGGTCTTATGTAAGGCCAAGGGAAAGGACAGGTGCCTACGCTACGGCCAAGGCGGGGGTAGTAGCCCTTACCGGACAACTGGCTATGGAGTTAGGTCCTTACAATATACGGGCCAATGCTATCGCCCCTTCGGTGGTAATCACAGAGGCAACAGGACACCACTGGGAAGACCATGATAGACGAAAGAGTGTTGAAGCTGAGATACCGTTGGGTCGTCTGGCCACGCCGGAAGAGATTGCCAATGTTGCCCTATTCTTAGCTTCTGATGCTGCCAGCTATGTTTCCGGGGTGGCTCTTATTGTGGATGGCGGCTCAATGTGGGTAGGAGCCAAAAATCCTCCCAAGTAGTCGTCGAGTTGATGTTAGATAACCTTATATGTCGCAACTTAACAACAAAGAACTTAGTAATATTTAGAAAAAGCCAACTCCTCGCGGGTGACACTTTCCCTGAGTGCTCGCTTCCCGGAGGCCAGTGCCTTCTTTGCCCTTTGGAGCGCTGGAATGATATCACGGGGTTGCTCCCCTTCTCGGCGCAGCCCCCGAGTCCTTCAGCGACCTTGGCGCAGCTTCCAGAAAGAAGCGGTTCAGAGTAAAGCCTGGCGTCGTTTATAGACAAAAGAGACCACGATTAGAACCACCCCGCCAATCAGAAGGCTAAGGCTGAACATTGCCAGCGGAGACAGAAAGTTGTTGATGAACTGGGATATCCATATCTGAAGCGGCAGTGGTATCTCAAGCAACGGTAACTGGGGTAGAGCAAAATACTTGGCAGCCAGAACGCCCCCGTATTCCACGACTCCGTAGGTTAAGAAAATAATGCCTAACCCCAGGGTAGCACCCCTTACCTGGCGATGTATAAGAACAATGCCAGCAACCAGCAGAACCATAAAACCAATCAGCGCCCAGTAACCGATTTGGAAATAGCCAACATAGTCTCTTGCCTGCTCAAGCGCCTCCTCAGCCTCCGCTAGTGCCTCAGCGATATTTGCCGGTACATCCGTTCCCACTAAGCTTTCATCAATCTCAAAGGTTGATGGTATCCCTTCAGAAAATTCCTGGAAGAGCTCATCAAACTGCCTCTCAATCATGCCCGGGGGTAGCCCGGCAAGCTCCGGGGGTGGTGACTCTAGCAAAGCCTGCCATAGGTTACTTTTCAGGCTATCAACTAATGGCTCGGTGGAGATTACCACACTCAAACTTTGGCTTTCCCCCAGCAGATAATCCACTATGGGGTCAGCGGCAGCGCCTATCTGTTCCTTCAGCCAGGGTTCAACATCAACCAGGGTATCATCTATAGCCTCAGCAACGATAAACTCTATCTCCTCAGGGATTCCCTCAGTAAGCTGTTCGCTTATAAATTCCCCTGCTATGGAGGCCACATCGAGCTCATCCACAAGGGAGACGACGAAATCCGAACTAAGGAGGGTATTACTCAACGTAAGCGCCAGGTCTGGGTTTTCGCGTTTCCCCTTCAGGTAATCAGAGATGGAGTAGATGGCAGCACCCGCTTGCTCTTTCACTAAGGGTTCAACTTTGGTGATGGTATTAACTAGGGCAGATCCAAACTCTTCCAGAAACTCTTCTCCGGGTGCTTGCCCGGCAAGAAATTCTTCTGCCGATGAAGACACTTCGAGCCGGTCTAACTCAGAAGTGATGAAGTCCGGGCTGAGGACGGTATTATTTAGCATAAAGGCAAAACCGAAAATAGATAAAGATAGGAAAAGAAGGAAGCTTAACAGACTAAGAGCCAAACCCTTAAGAAATTTCATTCGAGTAAATATCCTTCAACGTATAATGTCATTGATACTGATGCTATCATCGGGACTCCTTCAGTGTCAACCCTGGGTCAACAAAGAAATTGCTGCGCTCAAAAATCACCAGCTTGACAGCTCAGGACACAGTAAGTTATACTGATTGTGGTCATATGTGCATAATATCTTTTTACGACCTAAGCTGGTAATGCTTAATAAGGAGATTTAAAGCGCTATGGGCAGGCAACCGATGTGGCGGCGAGTAGACTTTATCCCGCAAATAACCTATTTTAAACCACCTGGGGTACCCTTAGCTCACCTACAAGAAGTGCGCCTCTCTATTGAGGAGGTAGAGTCGATACGGCTTAAAGACTTCGATAGGCTAGGGCAGGAGGAATGTGCTCAAAAGATGAATATCTCCCGGTCTACCTTTTCCCGGGTGCTAGGCTCAACCCGGCAGAAAGTGGCTGATGCCCTGCTTAATGGCAAGGCAATAAGAATTGAGGGTGGCAACTTTGAGATGGCGCTACGTCGCTTCAGGTGCCTCCATGGTCATGAATGGACGGTGCCCTTTGAGACCATGATAACTACCCCGCCTCGGTCTTGCCCTACGTGCCACACCACGAGCATTATGCCCCTCCAGCCTCTGGGACTGGGTTGGAGAAGAGGTGGTCAAAGAACATACCATGGGAGGAGAACGGCCTCAAGTTAAACTACCCTAGCGGCTGTTTTCCTATTCTTGAAAACGAGATTGTTTATTCCGCCTCACCCCTCTTTCCCCCTCCTTTCATTTCAAGGAGAGGGGGAAAGGCTGCCGAACAATTTCCTCAAAGCGTGTGTTGTTTATACTCCCTGTTGTGTGGTATAATATCTCGTAAAAATTTTTGGAGGGAAACAACATAGTACCTAAAAGAACATCTAAGAAAACGATAGAGATAGAGGATAAGCAGTTACGTGACTACGAACTGGTTTTGATTATCAGCCCGGAGGTAGAGGGGGAGGGGTTTGATGCCATAATAGAGAATGTGAACCAGTTTGTTACCGGGAATGGTGGCTCTGTCTCCGATGTTGAGCGATGGGGCAAGAGAAGGCTAGCCTATTCGATAGAACATTTTGCGGAGGGCAATTATGTGTTAACCCGGTTCACATTAAAGCCGTCTTTGGGCCGACAACTCGAAGCGAACCTGCAGATTTCTGAGGAGATTTTACGGCACCTATTGATAAGATTGAATGGTTAGTTAATCGGAGGGAATGTCTATCCCCATATGTCTGGGGAAGGAGTTTTAAGACAATGGCAAGCTTAAACAAGGTAATGATTATTGGTAATATTGGTAGTGAACCTGAAATGCGCTTTACCCCTAATGGTAATCCGGTAACCTCATTTCGTGTTGCCACTAACCGAGCATATACTACTACTGATGGTGAGCGTAAACAAGAGACGGAGTGGTTTACCGTGGTTGCCTGGAATAAGCTGGCCGAACAATGTAACCAGTTTCTTTCTAAGGGTCGGCTGGTTTATGCCGAAGGTAGGCTGCGTACACACAGTTGGGAGGGTCAGGACGGACAAAAGCACTATCGGACCGAAATAGTAGCTAACCGAGTCTCCTTTCTTGATAGACGGGCAGCAGCTCCCCTCCCTGAGGAGGCTGAGGGAATTTAAACCAGTGAAGCCAGTGAAACCAGTGAAGCCAGTGAAACCAGTGAAGCCAGTGAAACCAGTGAAACCAGTGAAACCGGTGAAATAGAGCCAGAGGACATTCCCTTTCAGTAGAAATTAAGATTGAACAGACTTAATAGGAAGTGAGAAGTTTATAACTAGTGGCGAGACTAAAAGTTAAGAGACCAGAGAGAAGAAGGTGGAGTAGGACAGGATATATTCCTAAGCGTAAGTTTTGCTCCTTTTGCGCTAATAAGATAGCGAAGATAGACTATAAAGACCCTACTAAATTACAACCCTATATATCCGACAGAGGGAAGATTGAGCCTCGTCGTAAAACTGGTGTTTGTGCCAGGCATCAGCGTGCCCTAGCAGTAGCAATAAAGAGGGCACGACATCTGGCACTATTACCATACGTGCCGGCCCATATCCACAGGATGGAGGGCGCTGGCATAAGCGGTTAGTTTGATAGGTTGGTTTCCCCTTTTGTTCTCTCTCCTTTGATAAAGGGGAGAGAGTTCCTTTATAGTGGTCATCCCTCTTTGAGCCTTCCTTCAGATTGACACCAAGAAGATAACCGAAGTATAATTACCTGTTAGTGAATTAAAGTGCCAAAGAGAACTTATCAACCGAAGAAAATTCCGAGGAAGCGTGAGCATGGTTTTCGGGCGAGAATGAGCACCCGGAGCGGGCGAGCTGTCCTAAAAGCGAGGCGACTCAAGGGTCGTAAGAGACTTACCGTAGTATGATTCGGGAAGCAGCGCTTGGTGAGGTTGTTTATCAATTCCCCTCTCTTTCAATCTTCCCCTAATAGTGGTTAAGAGTGGGAATAATGAAGTCAGATGAGTATCTTACTAAATCAGACCAATATGCCGCTGTTTACAGTAAAGGTGGCTCTTGGGTGAATAACTTGCTGGTGATGAAGGCTTTACCTAACGGACTTCCTTTATCCAGGTTTGGCTTCTCGATAAGCCGTCGAGTGGGTAAGGCAGTAACCAGAAACAGGGTAAAGCGTTTACTTCGGGAAATTCTGCGGCAGGTGCCGCTTAAAGTGGGATGGGACATTATATTTATTGCTCGTCCTCCGGCAGCTATCACTGACTATGTCCGACTCAGGGAGTCGGTTGAATCATTATTATCCCAGGCCCAATTATTACAGACGGATGATGAAAAAGTTTATCTTAAAGCTAATTAGGTCTTATCAGTTGACCATATCGCAAGTCACGTCACCCTCCTGCCGCTATCTTCCCACCTGCTCTCAATATACCTATGAAGCAATCGCCAAGTTTGGGGTTTTTAAAGGGGTGTGGCTGGGGGCAAGGCGACTCGCCCGTTGCCATCCCATCCACCATGGTGGCTATGACCCGGTGCCATAATAACGGATATTTTAGGGGGAGTAAGTGTGGTTTAAGCGTAATAGAATATTGCTAGGCAAGATATCGCTCCTGCTGATTATGCTGCTCCTGATTACGGGTGGACTGACCGTTTCTGGGTGTGCTGGTGGTTTAATGGGCCAGCCCAGAGGCTGGTCGGGGGTGGCAATTGAGGGGGATACCTTATTTGTGGGTTCTCTGGAGGGTAAGCTTGTCGCCCTGGATACATCAGGCAATCGTCTGTGGGAGGCTACCCTGGAGACTTCAGAACCAGCCACTGGTGGATTTGGCTGTGCCCGAGCATCAGCTGCGGCAGCATCGGTCTACGGCTCTCCGACAGTGGCGGGGGATTTAGTTTATGTTAGCGGCTATAATGGTAAGATTTATGCCATTAACTCCGCCTCGGGGGCATTGAGGTGGGTATATCCCCGTATGCGTGACCTTGAACCTATTATCGGTGGGCCGGTAGTTGCTCAGGGCAAGGTCTATTTTGGTGGCTCTGATGGTAAGCTTTATGCCCTGGATGCGGCTACCGGTGATTGGGAATGGGAATTTAAAACCGGGAACAAAATCTGGACAACTCCGGCTATTGAAGGTGACACCCTGTTCATTGGTTCCTTTGATAAGAAACTCTATGCCCTGAGTACCGCCGATGGCAGTAAGAAGTGGGAATTTGAGACTGAGGGAACCATCGTCTCTTCCCCTTTAGTCTATAATGACACAGTTTATATTGGCTCAATTGACAGGCATCTCTATGCGGTGAATGCCGCCGATGGCAGTCTGAGATGGAAGTTCCTGGCTGAGAATTGGTTTTGGGCCAGGCCGGTGGCTTATAATGGTGCCATATATGCCGGGAACCTTGATGGCCGGGTTTACGTCCTGGATGCCCGAAATGGAAATAAGATAGCCGAGTTTGATCTGAAGAGCCCGGTCTCCTCATCGCCGGTTTTAGTTGATAGCTCAATTATTATCGCTTCAGAGGAAGGCAGGGTATACTCTATAGATGCCAGTAATAATCAGCAGAAGTGGAATACTAATTTGGAAGAAGCGATATATGCTTCTCTTGCCGCCGGGGATGGGGTTGTTTATATTCATACTGATGACGGGACCCTTTCGCTACTAAATGCCCAGACAGGGGCGCAGCTGTGGAGTATTCCATTAAACAGTAAGTGAGGTAGATTTCGTTGATTGGGGAAATATGGGACCTAATCATTTTGCAGCCTATAATAAATAGCCTGGTTGTGCTATCCAGCGTTCTGTTCAGTAATTTTGGGCTTACGATTATTGTCCTGACCATTATTATTCGAGGTTTAATGCTACCGCTTACCCTAAAGCAGCTTCGGGCTACCAAAGGGATGCAGGTTCTCCAGCCGCAACTGGCTGAGCTTCAGAAGAAATATGGTAAGGATAAGCAGAGACTAGCCCAAGAGCAGTTGAAGATGTATAAGGAGTCCGGGTTAAATCCTGCTGGTTGTTTGTTGCCGATGCTAGTCCAATTGCCCGTCTGGATAGCCCTCTACCAGTCAATCATCAGGGTTTTAGCCACAACTCCCGAAGGTTTTCTGAATCTATCCCAATATCTGTATTCCTGGCCGATAGTACATTCTATGCTCCCCCTGGGGAATCAGTTTCTATGGCTGAACCTGGCTGAGCCTGATGGCTTTCTGTTACTACCCATCTTGGTTGGGGGCACCATGTGGGTGCAGCAGAAGATGATAATACCGGTTGGTAGCGACCCCAGACAACAGGCACAGAGCAAAATGATGCTGTGGATGATGCCGCTGATGTTTGCCTTTCTCACCTTATCATTTCCCAGTGGTCTGGCTTTATACTGGGTAACATCAAATGTTATCAGTATTGTTATGCAGTATTATGTTACCGGATGGGGAGCGTTGGCGCCGGCAAGGGCGGGAGAGCCGATGGGTCGGGATAAGAAGTTGAAGAAACGCATCGCTCTGGAGTCAGCGCCAACAGATGAAGCCCCGATTAGTGCCGATATTGTGGAACCAGCTTCCCCCCAAGAGGAAGGATTAGACCGTGGAGAAGGCTATCCATCACGCCTTAAAGAAATTAGGCGCCAGCCGGGAAGAAGTAGAAGTCGCCATCATAAGAGAAAGTAAACAGGGCATTCTGGGACTGGGGGGCTGAGGAAGCTAAGAGCAGAGGTATTAGCACCGATGACTAAGAAGAAGAGTAAAGTAAGCGAGATAGCTAAGGGTATCCTGGAGACATTACTAGATATGATGGGAGTGACTGCTTCTATCGAGCTTTGTACTGAACCTTTTGCTGAGGGAGAGGGGGAGACCGCTACCCCCATTACCTTTGATATAAAGGGTGATGATTTGGGTATCCTGATTGGGCAGCGGGGGCAGACCCTTTCCTGTTTACAGTATCTGGTCAGGCTTATTATAAGCCATGAGACCAAGGACTGGGTACCGATAATTATTGATGTCGAGGGGTATAAGCAGCGCCGTTACCAGGCACTACAGGCTTTAGCTTGGCGTATGGCGGAGCAGGTGAAGGCCAGCGAGATGCCATTTACCCTTGAGCCTATGTCAGCTTACGAGAGGCGTATTATCCATATTACTCTGGCTGACCACTCTGACGTTGCCACTCAGAGCACCGGTGAGGGTGAGGGTCGTAAGGTAGTTATTCTGCCCAAGGGGCACTAGGGATTTCGGTTATGTTTCTTCCGGTGAGTAGCAAGGTGAATTTTCCCCAGGTTGAAGAAGAAATACTTAGCTTTTGGGGAGATAATAATATCTTTGAGCGCAGCGTAGAAGCTCGGCGTGGCGCTTCCCGCTTTGTATTATATGAGGGACCACCTACCGTCAACGGTAGCCCGGGTATTCATCATGTACTAGCTAGGGTATTCAAGGATGTTATCCCGCGCTATAAGACGATGAAGGGCTATTACGCCCCACGCCAGGCAGGCTGGGATACCCACGGATTGCCG
>SDBU01006485.1_pt1 | contig 13736 bp, 14 predicted proteins | sample 2277071 | NCBI WGS metagenome assembly SDBU01 (sample SAMN10397929, study PRJNA504765) | marine sediment metagenome | isolation source: marine sediment core GS08_GC12, 126 cmbsf | place: Arctic Ocean: Gakkel Ridge, Loki's castle | collected 2008
TAACCTGTCGGGTGGGCAGCGTCAGGCAGTGGCAATTGGGCGAGCGATACACGAGGGAAGCAAGGTTTTGCTTCTTGATGAGCCGGCGGCTATGCTTGGTGTCCGCGAGGCGCATCAGGTGCTCAACCTTATTGTGGACTTGAAGGCTCAAGGCCAATCAATTTTAATCGTCAGCCACAATCTTGCCCATGTCTTTCGCGTCACCGACCGAATTACAGTGCTGCGTGGTGGTAAAAGGGTGGGAACGGTCGTCAAGAGTGAGACTAATCCTGATGAGGTCGTCAAGATGATAACCGGGGAGGTCATGCTCTAGGCCTTTGTTGGCTGAATATCGCAGGGAGTGATAATCTGTGCTTGAACTGATTCTAGTTGATACTAAAAGGGGGCTAAGGAGTGGCACAACTGACTGATAGAGTTATGGTGCTTCCTCGTGCCGTTGTCCGAGTGTTGCAAGGAGCCGTGAAATCACGCGCAGGTTTGCTACTCGTGGTCGACCTGGTTTTTATCGGGGTGGCGGGTACATTGGCTCCTGATTTCGTCAGACTTGAGAATTTAAATGTCATCCTCGTGAATATGGCGCCTCATGCGATTGTCGTGGGTGGTATGGTCATGCTGATGGCGGCTGGCCGATTTGATATTTCCATTGGTGGTAATGCCGCACTGTCGAGCGTTATCGTCGGTCAGCTGCTGTGGGCACAGGTTGACCCCCTGCTAGCCGTGCTGGCTGGTGTAGCCATTGGCTGTAGCATCGGCTTGTTTAACGGCTTCTTAGTTGAAAGGCTGAACGTGAACCCTCTCATCGTTACACTGGGCATGTGGTGGGTGGCTAGCGGAGCCGCGCTTGGTATAACTTCAGCCATAACGACGTACAATTTTCCTGACTCTTTTAATGCAATTGGGCGGGCCCATTTCCTGGGCATTCACATTCTAATCTGGTACGCGGCCGCCAGCATCTTGATTATGTACATTGTCCTCGGCTATACGAAATTTGGCTACCACACCTATGCCACCGGCGGTGGCCGACAAGCAGCGCAGTTGCATGGTGTGAACACCCAACGCGTTGGCCTCATCCTCTTCTTAGTCGTCGGTGCGCTGGCAGGGTTAGCCGCAGTCGTTTTCACAGCCCGCGTTGGCATAGCAACTCCAATGGCGATGGACGGTATTGCCCTCAAGGTGATAGCTGCTACCGTCATCGGCGGTGCCTCACTAGGTGGCGGCGAGGGCAGCGTTATCGGTGGTCTGCTGGGCCTCTTTCTTTTGCACATGATTACCAACGCGGCGATATACGTTGGTATCTCGCCATATTGGCACAAGACGATTAGCGGTATAGTACTCATACTGGCAGTCGTCTCAGACGTGCTGTCGAAGCGGCCGTCGCCAACTGGTCGGCGGAGGTCGTTCTGGTCGTACTTCACTCGTCTTATCCGACCAAGAGCCAGGGACTAAAAGTGACAGTTTGAAGATATAGTGATATAAAAATGTTAAAGGGGGGTGATGACTTATGTGAAAGACAAGGGAATACCCCAGTCGTTTCTGTGTGTCTTTAAGTACTAATTTTAACAAAGGAGAAGGACAAAAAATGGGTAAAATGAAAGTTTTCGTTTTTGTCATTTTGGCTATCTTGCTGGCGGCAATGTCTCTGCTCGCTGCCTGCGCCCCAGCACCGGAAGAAGCGCCACCGGAAGAGGTGGGACTTCCAGTGCCGCCGGGCAAGCTTCCGCATAGTGAGCAGCATTATTACTTTATAGCCGCCAACCTCGGCGATCCATTCTATGCCGACCACTTACTAGCAATCGCCGATGCTGCCAAGCTGTTGGGCGTCAAAACGGAGATGGTCGGACCAACTGATCTCAGCGTCGCCGCGCAGGTCAAGACTTTTGAGGAGGTTTTGGCTAAGCCAGGTACCGCCGGGATTTTCCTCTATCCGATAGAATGGGCCGCAATGGAGCCACTTGTCAACAAAGCCATAAGTAAGGGTATCCCTGTGACAAAGGCCATTTATGATCCTAACAAACCTTACACCAGCATAATTGGTCCTGACTACGAGGCAATGATCAATGACGCCGCCGAGTTCACCGGTAAGGTGCTGAATGGCGAGGGTAAGGTTGCCACCGTAGGTATCAGCGCCACAGCCCTTCAATACCGTGTGAGGGTTTACGGGGAGTATCTGGCAGAGCACTATCCCAACATAGAGAATGTCGGTAACATTCTCTACGACGGGTCGGTGGCCGATCATATGGCTCAAACGCAGCCATTTATGGGAGCACATCCGGGAATAGATCTGCTCTTTCAAGTTGATGGTAAGGGTGGGGAGATGTCTGGGTTTGTCCACGACAACTGGCCGCAGGTGAAGTACTTTACTGTGGATAAGTCGCAGATAATCCTGGAGGCCATCAAGGCAGGCAGATTAATTGCAGGTATTGGCTATAACACCTACGACGAAGCGTACTTGGGCATTGTGTTCGCCTACTATGCCTACCACAACCAGCCGGTGCCGGAGAAAGCCCTACTCAGAAACCTCATTGTCACCATAGACAACGTGGACGAATTCCTGCAGTAAGAGTGTCACTGTTTGTGTTAGCGCTCAGGGTTGGGTAGACTATTCGTTAGCTCAACCCTGAGCACTCCCCATTTATATAGCGTATGCAGTGAGCTTAAATAGCCGGACTATGGCCAACACCAGATTTTATTTGAGGAGGTAACCAATTGAGGCTTACTAATAAGGTGGTTCTTGTGACCGGGGGTGGCCGGGGAATTGGAAAGGGGCTTGCTCTGGAGTTTGGACGGGAAGGCGCTGATGTCGCCCTTACCTACCACGCAAGTGCACATGGTGCCAGTGAGGTCGTTGACCAACTACACGCGCTGGGACGCCAGGCAATTGCTATTGAGGCAGATTTGGCTCAGGTTGCCGATGCTCGGCGGGCGGTGACCACAACAGTAGAAACCTTTGGCCGCGTGGACATTCTGGTCTACAACGCCGCCCACGAAAAGGGTCGACCATTCTTCGAGATGACCGAGGAGGAATACGACTTGACCCTTGACGTCAACCTGAAGGGGACTTTCTTCTGTGTTCAGGAGGCTGCCCGAGCAATGATTGCCCATGGCATCACCGGCCGCATCATTACCATTAGTTCCGTTCAGGGTTTCCTCAGCCGTCCGGGTTTCAGTGACTACGCTGCTTCCAAAGCAGGCATGAACCATTTCGTCCGGACAGTCGCCAATGAGCTGGCGACGTATGGCATCACGATAAACTCGGTCGAGCCTGGGATGATTGAGGTCGAGCGGTACTTTGAAGAAGTCAAGGGCTACGATAGAGACAGTTTCGGGCTGACGGTACCATTAGGTCGCGTCGGTTATCCACGTGATGTAGCCGGTGTAGTCATCTTCTTGGCATCGTCTGAAGCTGACTACATTACAGGGACAGTGGTTCGTGTGGATGGTGGGCTCAATACACGGACCCCTCATTACCTGCCAGGACAGGCAACGACCTATCCAAATCGTCGCCCACTCAAGACAGACTAAACCTCATAGGTGAGCAGCTTCTTGAAGCTAGAGAAGCCCAGAGAACTAACTCAGGCACTGCGATACTTCTAAACAAAGAGGCCTCTTGGCATAAGTATAATTGTCATGAAGGGTGTGTCCGAAAGCTACATATAGGTGAGCAAACACTCTTTGAAGAACGAGTTATTTCTTATTTTACTTCTAAGCCTTTGACTAGAATTGGTTCCATCACCTTACAGAAGGTATCTACCAGTTCGGGGTCAAATTGAGTTCCGGCACAACGTCTTAGCTCATTAATGGCCTGCTGTGGTGATAGTCGCCCGCGGTAAGGTCGTAGTGAAGTAATTGCGTCATAGGCATCGGCTATAGCCAGAATACGAGCCTCCAGCGGAATGCTATCACCTCTCAAGCTGGAGGGATAGCCACTACCGTCATAGTGCTCATGGTGATGCAAGATAGCCGGGAGGCAGTTGATTAGGTTGATGATATACCTGAGTATCTCTACTCCAGCTTGGGGATGTGCTTTGATTTGCTTCCATTCCTTCTCAGTCAGGGTTCCCTCTTTGTTGAGTACAGAGTCAGGGATGCTGATTTTCCCGATATCATGTAGTAGGGCAGCCGCCTGGATGGTGGTAACTTTATCTTTAGGCAGACCAAGCGCCTCAGCTATGGCTACAGTGTACTCGCTGACTTTCTTGGAATGACCGTAGGTATAGTGGTCTTTAGCGTCAACGGTGGCGGCTAGGGCATAGATTATGTTTAAGGCTCCTTGCTTCGCATCAGGCTGTTCAACCATTGGAGATGTTCCTGGTTTCTCTACATCTGAAGATAAGCATGTCCGGTTTCTCCCGGTGTGTTTGGCTTGGTATAGTGCAGCGTCAGCATAGCCAACGATTTCCTCCCTCGTTACAGCATCAGATGGCCAGCTAGCAACACCAAGGCTAACAGTCAGAGGCATTGTCTTAGAGCTTGTCTTGGACTCTACTGTTTTACGAATGCGCTCGGCAATTTTGTAGGCGGCATCAAGTGGTGCCTGAGGCAGAATGACAGTGAATTCCTCTCCCCCATAGCGAAAGGTCATATCCAGGCTTCGGGTCGAGATTTTAATAAGCTCTCCAATTTTTCGCAGAATCTTGTCACCAGCCAGATGACCATAAATATCGTTATAAACCTTGAAAAGGTCTATGTCCAGCATTATTACCGAAAACACAGTACCGAAGCGGACACTGCGGGCAATCTCCTGTTCCAGTTGCTCATGGAAGGCGCGGTGGTTATATAACCCGGTCAGTCCATCAGTATTTGCCCTCATTGTAGCTTGGGTATAAAGTTGCGCATTTTCAATTATGATGCCAGCTTGGCCAGCTATGCCCATTACCAGTTCTATGTCCTCTTGGGAGTAAAGGCCACCTGAATGCTTCTTACCCAGGGCTAGAATACCAATTAGCTTGCCTCGGCTTTTAATAGGGCACAAGAGTTCTGCATTGGAGATAACTAATTCTTCCCTTTCTGTCTGCCACAATCCCTTAAACTCTGTGATGCTGTCAATCTGCTTTAGGTCAAGGGGGTTAGCCTCTTTCACCAGCCAGGCGACAATGGGGTTATCAGTACTAAACTTAAGCTCATCACTTAACCCACTTTCGGTTTTGGGGTAAGTGAAATGAATGGTGAAATCACCGCTAGCAATATCCTGAAACAATAAGCTGGCCTGGGTAATGTTTAGGGCTTTGGTCATCGCCGGTAACATCTCCTTAGCCAGCTCGTCCAGGTTAAGAATGCCACCCATTTTACTGCTGAAGCTGAGCAACGCTTGGCGGTAGTCATAGGTTCCCCGGTAAAAGAGGCGGTCTATGCCTCGCTGGATAAAATACTTTAATGGGGAAATGGCTACAACTAGAAAGATGGCGACCAGGGTAGCAAATAATATCATAATGGATGCTGGCTTTTCAGGGAGGAACCTTAAACCAATCAATACGACACCGGTGGATATACCAAGGAGAGCACCAACCAAAATGAAGTATGTCAACCCTCTTCGTGCTACCAGCCTGATGTTAAGCAGCTGATACCTCAGGATGGTATAGCTGAGTATTAAGGTGAAAGCAATGTTACCGATGTGGTCTACAGAATAGTTTGCCAGGGCCGGGACAAGGTTAGTCGACACAAATACTATCCATACAGAGATGGCAATCAGTAAGTAACTGATTCTGGTTCTCTCCTGCGGGTCAGTTGAGCTTTTAATTCCTTGTACCAGGTAGAAATATGCCATCCCCATAAATACGCCCATAAAGAGCATACACGGATAGAATGATGCATCATACTCCCAATATAAGATGCCATCAACCACGTAGGAGCTTTTCAAGATACCACCCAGGCTGATAAAAATGGCAATTGCTATTAATCCCGCATATCCCAGGTAGGTTAATTTCCCCACAGGTTTGTTAAAGTAAACACGGATAAAGTGATAGAAGATGATTGGTACTGAGAATGCCAGAGTAATGAGGACTCGATGCCACGGGAGTGTCTGGGTGGGAAAGAACTCGGCATGCAGAACAAAGGAGCTAAAACTCCATACTGCTGACACTGCCAAAAGCCAGATAAAGGCTTTGTGCACCCTGGCTAACGGACGCATGGCAATAACACCAATTAGCACCAGGTAAGCAATAACAGCAATAAGTGGTATTAGAGCGTATATATTCACCTTAGACCCGGCCTCTTCTAATATCTCAAGTTAGCATTAAACCCTTTAATATGTAAACTAACTCTTTCAGGCATTATCCACTATCATTTCATAGCTGTCAAGTGGGTAGGACTATCGGTATCGTTCTATTTTGGTTGAGGATGCGATATAAGAAATATTACTGGGGGTGCTATGTAGTTCCATACAATGCAAGGGGTAGTTTAGCCCCAGACAGGAAGGTGATAAGCACATGGAGCTACAAGCCATTCTTAATGAGGCACAAATTAGGAACTATAATTGCTCTCATTAAGAATAAAGCAAAACGATAAGACAGAGTGACTATAGCACCCCCAGCCAAATTAGTTAATACCCTCCTTCTTCCAGCCTCTTACTGTAGATAATTGGGAAGGAATACGCCTTGATGAGATAGCCCTCTTCCGTCTCAGCTTCTTCCTTTTCGTTTTAGCATACTTGGCTACCATATGTGGCTCTTCTACTAGCAAGCAACTGTGTCTCTGTATATCAATCTCTTTTGATACTGGCAAATGGCAAACATCCATCCAGTTCTTAACATCGTAATCTACCTTTGCTGCCTCAGCAGGCGTCTTACCTTTGAGTGAATGATGTGGTTTAAAGTAATTGTAGTAAACTAGAAAGCCATCAGTAAACTGGATTAACGTATCTATATTCCTAAATGCCTTCATAACCTTTGTGCGTTCTTTCAGGATTGAGTGCCAGCGTTCAATTTTTGATGTGCTATCACCTTTTGCAAAAGGGCTACTTTGCACATGCTCGGTATCTGCCCCGAACACAAGTTCTATCCCATCCCAATAAGCGTAAAGTTTATCTGTAATTATCTTTTTTGGGGCAATACCTGTAATGCGTTTAGCTTGCTCCATTAGCCTTTGAGCATCATCCGTTGTCCGAGTGTTAGATACCCTTGATGTTATGAGGTATCTAGTTCGGAGGTCAATTATATCCCAGAACCAAATTTTCTTTTTCTTATCTAGCCTCAAGACAGTCTCATCACATGCCCAAACATCACCTACCTGTGGCTTATACTGGCGAAAGTGGTCAACCGCCATATCAGTGTATTTATCTATCCAATTAAATACCACCGACTTTGAAGGATGATAACCTTTAGAGTTCCTGAAGTGAAGGCATATATCGTCAATACTTGAACCAGTGTAATATAGTTCCAAAGCACTACTGATAAACTCTGGTGATACCTTCATGTGAAAGGTAGTATCATCATCCTTAAACTTACGCCGACATATCTTACACCAGTAACGCTGAATGCCGTTATAAGTACCATATTTAACTACACCTTCAGAGCCACAATACTTACAGGTTATGTCGTTAATCACTTCTGCCATTATAAATATCTCCTCCAAGCTCTGGTATTGCTATCAAAGTTGTGATTGACAACCGCCTGTCCTGAACCTATACTAGACACCAAATGGATTGGTTTAAGATTGACTGGAAAGGGTATTACCCCACCAGCTCGGCTTCTAACAAGCCTGAAGCTGGTAGAAAAGGTGTCTATGCTATCTACCAAGTTGAAAACGGTAAACCTACTAAACTGCTTTATTTCGGAGAAACATATACGCAGTCCTTTGGCCAACGTCTCAAGCAACACCGTAGAGACTGGCTTGATAACAGCAGTCAATTCGCCAATATGAAAACCGTTGTATGCTTCGGTAACATCTGTCCACCAGCCGGAAAGAAGATATCGCAAAAGATTGTATTCGATATCGAAAATGTTCACATTCATAAACTAATCCCACCTTGTAATAACAAAAGTAAAAAAGGATACAAAGGAAGGGAGGGCATTATTATCTTTAACACAGGTAAAACTAAATTACCCAAGGTTATCTCTGACGACAATGAACTGCTATCCCTTCTTCGCACTCATCTAAAATAGTCTCTACCAGACTATTTTAATTTTCTTTCTAGCCTCGTGTCCTACTCTTATCCTTCTCTCTTTTCCACCTTCTACGGGAATAAAGAAGGTATCTCCTGTTTCTCTATCAAGTTTTACGATGCCTTTGGGTGTATCACGGAACCCGTACCTAGGCATTCTCCGAAGTCCGAGGTGAGTTTTCACTAATACAGTTTCGCTCTTATGCTTTGTCCGTACCTTTTTTACTTTTGTTTTTGCTACCATTTCTCTTACCTCCATTTTACTTTGATTGATTTAAAATACATCATTTATCAATTTCCACCAAATTAGAACGATACCGGACTATCGTACTAGAGCAAGGGTATCTTACTTAAACGAATCTAAGGGGAGCGCTTGCTCACCATACAAAATGAGCCCTCTCCATAACGGAGAGGGCTCATAGGGCGGGTTAATAGATATCATCTATCTACTACGAACCGCTTCTGGTCGACGTTCTTCCTGGCTAGTTACAGCTACCTGGCGTGAGCCATTAATCAGAAAGTCTAACATGCTATCTGACGGGTTGATATGTGGTATTTTCAAACGACCGAGGCCAGCCCCAGCAGCCTGCTGCTTTAGCCTGTAGGCTTGGAAGGCATTATCGGGGAGCAGGGTAACCTCTAACGCCCTTAGTCCGAGGAATGACTCTAAATTGGCGTAGTCACTATCCAGCTCTTTGAGCTGTTGGTGAATAGCCAGCGCTACATCTTCTTCCTGCCTATAGCCATTTTCCTCAAGTTCAAGGTATACGTGCAACTTCTGTGCCTTCTTGACCTCCTTGCGTGCCGTCCAGTCTTTACAGGCTACCCCTGAGCGCTCTATAGCTTGCCAGATGATTCGCTCGGTTAATCGGGTAAAACCAGCAATGTCAATCAAGTCATCCACACGAGAGTGAAATTCCATTTGAGGGATGTCTATATTGAGTTGCTCATTACGAAGTGAGGTTATCCTAACCATATCGCCGTTTCGATATCTGATTAGGGTTCCACCGAGAAAGTTAGTTATAACTAGTTCATAGTTCTCACCAGCTTTTACCTCATCAAGCAGGAGGGTTTTTGGTTGGTATGTAGGGTCTTCCCTTGATTTAAGGCTATCTTCCTCGGGGATAAACTCAAGGAAGTTGAGATGAGGCAGGAAGGTCATACCCTGATAGTCCCAGGTTTGCACCGCTACTACCAAAGCCTCGGTGAAGGCGTAGACATTCAGTGGATATCGCCCCCACATTTCTTTGAGTTTATCTCTAAAGATAGTGGTATCGGTACCGCCAGCTACCATGCCCTTTAACGACCATATATCCTTGGGTAACATCGGGCGACGAGCCAGCTTACTTTTGGCAAATCCCTTTGCCAGCCGAAGCAATGCCTTGGGCTTACGCAGAAAGGGTTTGATACCTATATTTCCGTTTCCTTGATTGAAACGCTCCCCTATTGCTACCAGAACGCTGGCTACGGCTCCGCATACGTCCATCCCCTCGAATAAAGCTAGCTTAAAGCCTTGCTTTACTGTGTCGGCAAACTCCTGTTTCTCCCCCTCATCTAATGGCGGCAGAAACTCTAAAAGGCCCTCTTCATCCACCCTCCGGCCAGCTACACCGGAGAGATAGGGTGCCGGGGCCAAGGCGTAAAGATACTTATCATGCTCCCTAAGGACAATGTCCCCTCTCCGCTTGCAGCTACTAAAAATTAGGGATGAAAGCATAGCTGGTCCCATCTCGCGATACTGCCTGCTACTGAGCGGGATCCGCTTAAAGGGGTACTCACCAGACCGGCCTGAAGTATGCATCCACAAGATGGGTTTTTCTGGTAGCACATCCTTCCTCCGTTTTAGAAGATAGGGCTCATAGTCAGCATAGGTGGTAAGCGGCACCTGTTCTCGGAATTCTTCCACAGTTTCAGGTTTGGCACCATCAAAGAGTGTCCTTCCCAGCTGACATTTTTTTAGCAGCTCTAGCTGCTCTAAGAGTAGCCGCTTCTGAATCCCCATGAAATTCTCTAGACTCAGGTCAATAAACCCACAGCACTTCTGCCACACTTCCTCACTTTTGCCTTGTTTAAGTAGTTCAGCCAAGGTACTCATTTCGTCTAACCTCCTTGATTTTGATTATTTGACTCTGGCTTGCCATAAGTAGCTTATAAAGGCATTTGCACTCTTTCTGTTTGGCAAGAGCATAGGTGTTTCCCGTTGGTAGCGGTCATAACCATCAAACATCCGACCAAAGAGAAATTTGTCCTGAATAATTACTAACAATATGTCCAGCAAAATGAATATCGGTGCAGCTATAAGCAGTAGGCTGGATTTTGAAACCAGAATTAAAGAGAGCATGAACGGGATGAACCAGATTACTCCAGGATGACGGACAAGGGCATATAATCCGGTTGTTATTAGCTTATCCCCGACACCGATAGCAATATAGGTTTTACGGAAGGGAAGATTAACAAATAGGGAATAGATTAATAAAACCAGGGAAATGAGCAGCAGACCCCAGCCTAACCAGGTTGACCAAATAGGTAGTGGCAGGATATTGCCTTTGAGCCATAGCATGGTAAGTGAGTAGGCCAGTAAGCCACCACCTGCAATCCAGGTGCCTGGTTTTGCCCCAGAAGGAATCCTTTTTAAGGAGACGATGTCAAAAAGGTGTATTACTATGAAACCGAAAATGCCTACCGATATATAAATCATAAAACCTTCCCATTTCCACTATTGCAGATTGCAGTAGTTATGGGAAGGTTTTCTGTTCTAGAATAATGTTCTATTAAAGCTGGTTAAGGCTATCGGGCAACAGGGGAAGTTTGATTATCAGTGGGGGTCAGCTGCATAAGTTAGGGGCTTCTCTTTTGGTTAGTAGTATGAGGCGGTTTTAAAGGGGGTAGAATAGTTTATTACTCGACCTTCCATTTAATTTTAGCCTCTTTTCCTTTGCTTTCAGGGGTTAACTCACCTTCAAGCTCGTGTAGTCGGCTACTTAGCTCTTCAAATTCAGTTTGGGGTGAATGTTTACCCAGCTCAAGTCCATAGCTAACAAAGAAATCGAGGGTTTTTCTAAGAAGGGCCTTTATATCCTGTTCAAAAGCACGAATCTCTTCCTTGGTGACATACTGTTGCTCTTTGGCTTTCTCCTTTGTCTCTTGTAGTTGGCTGTTAATCAAAAACTCGATGAATTCCGCTTGACTCATATCTCCACGGTTATCATCAATCTTCTTGACCAGTTCCGCCGGCACTATCAGCATTCTTCTGTCATTCATCAATTCTCTCCTTTGATTAGTGCCACCCCGGGCAATTAGCCCTTAACGCAAATATTTTTTAGCGCTACCATCTTATTAATGAATGTTGGTAGCGCACTTATTTTTCTCCCCACATTTATTCAAAACTTCGGGAAGCCTGAAACTCAATCCTCTTCTCTTGACTCAAGTATTTCTAGAATACTATCTATACTTTTTAGTAGCCTGAGCCCCTTCCTGGTTATTCTATAGGTCACCACCGGATTACCGACCGTTACCTTATCTATTAGCTGCAATTGCAGCAGGAATTTTAGGTACTTTTGCAATTGATAGTAACTCATGTTCGCGCTGTACATAATTTCAGTCTTACCAGCTTCGCCTAGCCTTAACATATCAGCTATCACTTCAATACTGGACCGTCGCCGGTCAATCTGTAACATCTCACTGTCCCCTTACTTCTGACCTATGACTTTAATACTATTATATCACCATTGTCAAGTCTGTCAAGGCATTTGATGTCCATAAAACAAATTGTGTGGAAAATAAGAAGGTGGTCAGGCCTTTGGGTGGGGGAGAGGGCTGATAAAGTTTAAATAAACTTTGACATAGCGTCATTGGTCACCTATAATTAGCGTAATGCTAATTTCTGGGAGGATACAGCCTTGGTACAGAAACGTGAATCCAACACAGCAGAACAAGACCAAGCATTGCATATTGAGAACATAAAAAGGCGTTTGGATGTGTTGGACAGCCGTTTAGATAATATTGACTCGATGGTTACTGCGGTTGCTGAGCGAGTAATGAGGCAGCCGGTAACTCTTCATATAGTTTGTTCCCAGTGTGGTAAGAATATTGAGATTAGCATCATTGGTAGCGAAAAGCCGAGCCAATAATGCCGGTATATGAAGTTTTTGGGGAGAGTTACCATGGTGGGGGTGTCTTACTCGGGGCAGGTTTAAGTTTTTGTCTAGCCTGTTAACCTATTCATTTTATTTAGCTAACGAAAGGGGGTTGACTGGAATGTAAATTTCAACCTCGCTTGAGTTTGAGAATGTAAAAAAGACGGGAGGAAAAAGATTGGAGATAGTCGCCACAGTTAATCGAGCTAAATATGATGCTTTTAAATGGCGGTATGAACTTAGCATACCGAAGAAATTAGTTTTGGCATTAGGTATAGCCGTTCTTACTGGGCTTGTGGCTCAGGTTAGATTTTATCTTCCGGGGAGCCCGGTGCCAATAACCGGTCAAACCTTTGCCGTACTCCTCGCCGGGGTGCTTCTTGGTCGGTGGTGGGGAGGCGCCAGTTTAGCTATCTATGCCGGAATTGGTGCTGCTGGAGTTCCCTGGTTTGCTGGCTTGAACAGCGGTCTGGGTTACCTTGCTGGTCCTACCGGGGGATATATTATCGGCTTCATTCTAGCCGCTTTATTCTTGGGTCATTTCACCGATAGGTATGTCAGGTCAAGAAGCTTTGTCAGCATGCTTGGGCTGATGCTCTTTGCCAATTTTGTTCTGATTTATGTTCCGGGGCTACTTTGGCTTGGGCTATGGCTCAACTTAGTGGCCGGAACACCAGCCCCCTTTATTACTCTCTTGGGGATGGGGGTTTTTCCCTTCATAATCGGCGATATTGTTAAAGCTGTCGCGGCCGCATCTATTGCCCGTGGAGTGACTCCCAAGCAAGCTTACAATGGAGAGGTAGACAGAGATAAATGGGCGAAGTGGCGCCTCCCCTAGAGATTCGCGCTCATCATCTCTTGTGTATATTAGGCTTCCGAGGCTTAGGGTATAGCCAGGAATTCATAGTCACGATGGGGAAGGTGGTTAAAGAATTAGATACTAATTCCACCTTCCCCATAACCGTTATCACTGAGTGTGATGTTATCTGTGCCTCATGTCCCTACAATAAAGGTAATAAATGCCTGAAAGAGGCGGATTCTGAGTCGAAGGTGAGAACCCGAGATTTGGAAGTGCTACAGAGGCTTGGTTTTGAAGTTGGGGCACAAATGCCAGCGGCTGAAGTTTTGACGAGGATAAGGGAAAAATTGACATTGCGGGATGTAACCGAAATCTGCCAGGGTTGTGAGTGGCTGGAGTTTGGGCATTGTGCCCAGGGTCTAAAAAGACTGAGAATAGGCTAGTGATACTGAGTGGCTTGACGGTAGATAAGTCATCTAGTAGAATTACAGTTGTATTGGTGGGCGGTTAGCTCAGTTGGTTAGAGCGCTGCGTTGACATCGCAGAGGTCAGAGGTTCAAGTCCCCTACCGCCCACCATTCTGTTTAAAACCAAGAACTCCAACTGTTTCCCTATAATCGTTCAATGGTGGCATTGGCAAGGTGTAGTTGATGGTTACATCCGATTTTGAGATATCAATTCTTTTCACAAAGCTCCTTAGGAA